>Ga0123352_10000597_pt1 | contig 43935 bp, 29 predicted proteins | sample TergutLab28metaG_FD_89700 | JGI IMG/M metagenome (GOLD analysis project Ga0123352, IMG submission 89700) | Labiotermes labralis P1 segment gut microbial communities from Petit-Saut dam, French Guiana - Lab288 P1 | ecosystem: Host-associated > Arthropoda: Insects > Digestive system > Gut ... | reverse complement strand
TTTTTAACATGATGAAATGTGCTGCTGTTTCCTCAGAAACAAAAACTGGGCAAGGAATTACAACCGGAGAAGGCCAATATGCTGTAAAAAAAAACTGTACCTTTCCTGACTGAAAATGTGGGTGGGGGGCATCATGGGAAGGAGGACATTATATAAGAGAGGAAGTATGGCATGTATACACATAACACACTTGCAGAAACTGAAGAATGATGTTGAAGGACACACCAATGTAAGAATAAGTTGGCATAAAACTAACCTGAGCAAAGATTGTAGGAGTCATAAGATTAGCTGGAGTGTCTGCTAGGTTTCGAGCCACATTTTGAGCTTGAGCCTTTAACACGCCTTTCTCCCATGCAGCCCTAAACAGGAAAATTGGAAAGAAAAAAAAAACTTAGAAAGTGGTAAAGTAACCATTCAGAAACAAACTTATAATGGTTTCTCACCTGACATAAGATTAAGTACACACATATGTACATTATGCATCCATGGATACATGATTCAGTCCAAGTGAACAGGATCATAAAAATATAAAATATACGCAATTCAAAAACATTGTATGTAATTCACATAAAATATTCAAATGCTCCAGAAAATCCATTACATATAGCTGCTAATAAGATTATAAGTCACTTCAAACATTCCTCAACAGAATAAACAAGTATGTACTTAAACTGAGCCTTTTCATTGATCTCTTGTGGGACTGTATGGTAAACTGTTGAATGCTCTGACACCAGCCTGGTATATGCTTTTCTTAAAACATGAAAATCTGGCAATTTGACTGTGATGTGGGTATGTATTCCTTGTATTAATGGTATATACTGCTGCATATATTTGAAACATTTCTTGGTTAATTATAAAAACAGCTCATTAATGACAATATGTATTTACATGGAAAAGGTAAAATAAAGAATCTCTACCCAAATTTCTAGGTTTTTGAACCAACCATAATGCTAATAATTTTCTCCTGGAGCATATGCATCTCTTTTCTGGAAGACAAATTACCTCCACCTACCACCAAAAAAATTTATTTCATTACAGAGTCAAAATAGAAGAAACAAACTGTTTTGAAAGTTTCAATGTTGCTATTGTAAAACACATAAACTTACCTAATGACAATGAATGCTCCATATAGCTTCAGAATAGTTTGATCAATAAAATTCTCTAGTTCCAGGTGATTACGAGTTCGTGAACCAATGAATTTTGTGCTATTACTATTACTTACTTACTTAATTACTTACTTACTTACTCCAAAGAGCAGAGTCCTTCTTGAGAAGCCAACTGGTTCTCAGTTAGTCAAGGAATTCCCTGCATTTTTGGCACCCAAGGGTTCATCACTGCATTTACAAATGCCTGCCACCCATCCCTACCCTGAATCAGATCGATCTAGTCCATATCCCCACATCCTACTTCTTTAAGATCCATCTTAATATTATCCTCCCATCTATGCCTGGGTCTTCCAAGTGGTCTCTTTCCCTCAGGTTTCCCCACCAAAATCATATATATATATATATATATATATATGCCTCTCCTCTCCCCCAAACACACTACATGCCCCACCCATCTCATTCTTCTTGATTTTATCACCCAAACAGTATTGGGTGAGGGGTACAGATCATTAAGCTTCTCATGATGTGGTTTTCTCCACTCCCCTGTTACCTCATCCCTCTTAGGACCAAATATTCTCCTCAACACTCTATTCTCAAACACACTCAGCCTACGTTCCTCGCTCAATGTCAGCGACCAAATTTCACACCCATACAAAACAAGAGGCTAAATTATAGTTCTGTATATCTTTATCTTTAAATATTTGGATAGCAAACTGGAACACAAAAGATTCTGCAACAAATGATAGCAAACATTCGCTGACTTCAATCTGCTCTTAAATTCTTCCTAAATAAAACTTTGATTTTTTAAGGTTGTTCCCAAATATTTGAGCTCTTCTACCCTTTCAAAGAAACTATTATCAGTCTTCATGACGTGAATTCGTCCTGCATTCTGATCTCAATACATGACCATGTACTTAGTGTTACCAGCATTTACGTCTAGTCCAATCTCCTTATTAGCCACTACCAAAGCTTCTGTGTTTTCCTTTATAGTACGTACGCTTCATCCCAATATAATATCATCATCAGCATAAACCAGAAGCTGATGTGTACCATTTAATTTCAAGCCATCCTGATTTACCTGAACCCTCCTAATGGTGTACTCTAAAGCAAAGTTGAAAAGCAGTGGCAATAAAGCACCTTCTTGTTTCAAACCATTCCTAATAGGAAACATGTCAGACAAATTCTGCCTACTCTGCTATATATTTCAGTCAGATACATTTTTATTAGCCTTACCAGTTTCATGGGGATACCAAACTCAATGAGAACATTATGCAAGACCTCCTTCCTAACTGAATCATAGGATTTCTTGAAGTCTGTAAAGAGCTGATGCACTGCTTCATTGTATTCCCATTTTTTCTGAAGTATTTGATGAATGCAGAATATATGATCAATAGGTGACTTATTGCATCAAAAACCACATTAATGATTCCCACTAATTTCCCCTGCGTATGGAGCACCACGTTGGATAAAATTTCATATGTAGTTGGCACAAGTGATATGCCCCTGCAACTACTACAACCTATCACCCTCCATATAGATAGGTACTATAATTGACTCCTTAAACTCCTCAGGCAATTCCTCCTTTTTCCAAATAGAAATAATAAGTTATAGATCTCATAGTGAATTCTTCTAGCCCCTGCCGTAATCAATTCTACTGGCATTTGACCAGTACCTGGTGACTATCTAGCTTCTCAATAGCCAGCTCAAAACCTCAAAGGCACAAGTGGTTCAGCTGTGTGTATTTCTGTCTGCCTAACATCATTTAAAAACTAGATTTTTTGATGTGGCAAAGTTAGCTATTTTAACACCATCATCATTACTATACTGATGTGGACTCTCTTACCCAACTGTTGGATTGAAAATATCCTCTCTCCCCACCTTTGCATTAAAATATCCAAATAGATTTTCATATGACACATAGGAATATGATCAAAAACCTGCTCTAATTCCTCATAAAAACTGTCTTTTGAATCATCACTTTTCTCCTCACTTGGCACAGGCACATTCTGAAAAAATGATATTACACCAGTGACCTCTCAGAACTACATATGACACCCTATCGCTAACAAACTCTACTCACTTAACTGCTGATACTATTCTGGGGTGTAGAAAAAATCCTGTTCCCAATTGATGATTTTCGTTTCCTTTTCCATAGAAAAAATTATAATCCCCCGCTCTTACCTTGCCCCATGTGTCTCACCTAACCTCTTGCACACCCACTAAATCTAATTTATATCTTGCTAATTCCCTGGCTGCTGCTGTAAGTGAACCTGCCCTTTACAGGCTCCTAACATTCCACGTACCAAATCTCAAGTCCCTTTTTCATTGCTGAGGTCATACCAAAGTATCGGTCCAGGTCTGAGGCTTAATGTATGACTGTTTTGTAACAAGATATATTTTTAGGGTGAAGAGTTGTTAGCACCTCGCCCAATTCCCAAGCTGGAGAACAACCACTTGTCAGCTGTGTGCGACTACTTATTCAATATATCTGCGGCTACCCTCCATATTGGAGGCCGTTCCTCCATCTGCAACCTGAGGACGCACCATGCCGTGGTGACAGGGACCCACTCATCACAGATTTATACTCTTCCAAATATTTTTACTCTTAGCAACACTTAATGCATATTTGGAAAATTATTTTTTACAAACTATTATCATTTTGCCTTGATTCATAGCCAATTTATTGGCAATAAACCATTTAGCCAAATGAAACAGAACTATAATTGACACTAAACAGATACCATTGAAATGTTTATTACATATTGTGCCACTAGTAACATCAGCAAATATTATAAGTTCTAATAAGCACAGAAGGAAAGTCTTCAGTTTCTCACTGATATGTCCTACATAAGTCGCAAGCAAAAGGAATATCTGAGAGTAAATAACAATTAATAATCAATAACGAATTCCTGCTATGCAATACCTTCTAACCAACTTCAAACAAATTTCAAATCGGTCACATTGTGGTCTTCTGGAGGGGGAGGATGGAGGAGGAGGAAAGATAGTAGCAACAACAGCAGCACTCACAAACAACTCTCATATGCTTGAGTTTCAAAGCACTTTGCCACATTGTTTAAAAGTGTTCATCCAAAACACAATGCTATACTAAAGTGAATGAAATCAGCATACTTTTCTTCTTCATTTTCCTCTCCATATAATTCCACCTGCAGAACCTTCTTCTGTTTGTCTTTGTCCTTGAACTCCTGGAACAGCCAGATCCCCAGAGTGGCCCCTTCTGCAGCTGCTTCAGGGTGACCCATCCCCTCCAACAGAATTTTCGTAACACCCACTTCCCGCAACATTTTGCATCCCTCTGTGGAGTAATACAAACAGAGTCAACCCCTGACATAGCATTCCCCTGATACAGGGCCACCCTCACTTACGACCCCTAAAAGCCTGTGAACAGAAATTCCCATTATGCTGTATCTCGATTTACTGCCACCTTCCATACAACAAATTGAACGCATGGCACTATATCAGAGATTGACTATATATATATATATATGTATATGTATGTAAAATTAAACTGCAACTCCTATCCTGACAATGAACACCAATGTATGATTTTAAGGTTCAATTACAAGTGACTTGACACTGCACATCAGTATTCTACTCTGAAGCATTTTATTATTGTTGTTACTGTTGTTGTATTACCACATAAAATTACAATCATGCAGTGAACATTCTTGCGTAATTTATAACTGTTGTGAATTCTCTAAGTTCTTAACACTGCAAAAGTTTTATACAATCCCACATGACCTGCAGGCAACAGACAATATTTATATTCTTCACTGCTGATCATGTTTCAGGCTTCTTGAACATGCCATTGATATAAAAGGTAATGGTAAAGTTATCGATGTACATGCTATCAAGGTAAATAGAGGGAGTGGAGGTACAGCTCCATTTATTTTCACACTTGGTACTAGATGGACATAATTGGTCACCTCCACATGCTGGTCATTTTATTCCCAGGAAAGGAATCCCAAGAACCCAACAATGAGGAAGAAGAGGAAGAGGCTACTGAGCCCCAGAGCCAATCTGAGCATTCTAAAAGGAGAAAAGAATCTTTTTGCCCTGCCACAAATCAAACCAAAATTCCTCAACCATCCAGCCCACAGCCTAGTCTCTATACCGACTATACTATCCTGACCACCAGCGTAACTTATATATAACCATCACACAACCAACTAACCACCCACCCTTCCACCTATTCATTCATTCAGTCATTCATTTTGTAGTCTGTCTTGCGACAGGTCCAAAACCTCTTCCAAAGCGGGTTCTTCACAGATTGCAATCTAATGCTTCCTCTGTCAATATCCAGCATCCCCTCTTTTCCTTAACATCATCCAGTGGTTTCTTACGTCTTCTTCCCCATCTTCCCATCACTTCTATCCTTCCCTCCATCTTACCTTCAACAATGCCTTATACCCATGCCCCAAATTTAAATAAAATACTCTTAAAAACAATGAATAATTAACAATTTCTTCTGCACACTGGAATGAACAATGCAACCTACAAACTGTTTCAACTTACCTGAGTCACGTTGCAGGATCTGAAAGAAAACATGTAAACTGCTAAGCATAACAATACAAGAACTTGCCACATTGAGTGATGACATACCTGATGCTGCAATTCTAACATTTTCCTGTCCCTCATCAATATCCTCTTGTTCATTGTAGCTGCAACCATTTTTCCCCAAACCCACAACTGCAATTACAGGAAACTGTGATCCAAGGCGGTAAAAAACTTGTCCTTTACCCTTCTTCACACCTGGTCCTGCTCTATAAAAACAACATGATCACACTTTGATAACAATAAATTACTTAAACCGTAAAAGCATTAAAACAAACCAAAATAATCAGACAACTATCTTTGTGGAAGATGGGCCAAGACTTCTAATTTGGTAAAGAAACAAATGAACAAACAAACAATCAACAAAGAAACCCATAAGAAGAGGATCTTTCTCTCCCCTTTTCACTCCTGAAGGCAAGAGCATAACAGGTTCTCAAAATTCTGTAGCAAAAATGACCCCAAATGATGGACGATAAACAAAACACAAGTCAAGCTTATTTCAGTATATCATCCTCAATCATTTAAGGTAAAAAAATTAGACATTTATGACAGTGTTGTTTTACATTACACACTGTTTATAAAGCACCACTTTATGAGAACTGTAAGTTCAAGCAGAGCTTTGAGTAAAGAAGCAGACAAATAACAGATCAGAATTAAATGTACCCAAATTCTATTGTAGCTCATAAATTAAACTGTATTGAAATCCAACTTCTATTGCAACCCCAATATAAAATGTATTGAATCCTTGCAACTCTGATATACAATGTTACTGAAATACAACTTTTACAACTACAATAGAAACACTTATCAAAATGCAACTTACATTGCAGCCCCAACACCAGATTTTATTTAAACCTAATTTATGAGAACTGTAAGTTCAAGCAGAGCTCTGGGTAAAGCAGCAGACAAATAACAGATCAGAATTAAATGTGCCCAACTTCTATTGTAGCTCATAAATTAAATTGTATTGAAATCCAACTTCTACTGCAACCCCAATATAAAATGCACTGAATCCTTGCAACTCTGATTATGTTACTGAAATACACATTTTATTATAACTACAATAGAAAAGTTTACCAAAATGCAACTTACAATGCAGCCCCAACACCAGATTTTATTTAAACCTAATTTTTCTTTACCTCCAACATATTTTATTTAAATCCAACTTCTGCTGTAACTCTAGTAACAAATATTACTGCAAACCACCCAATACTTTCATAGATGGAATGGGCATGGTGATAAACATGGCCTTCCTATGATGCATTCATTTTATTCACATATTACAAACAACATGTAAAAACTGAAGCAACAATGTAATAACATGATTAAGAAAGAAACAACTACATAAATATGGAACATCTGCTATTAGTCTGTGTAGGAATCTGACATAGATATCAATCACCCACTCTTAAATCAAGAATTTCATTTTTTGAATAATAGTTGTAGAAAGTAATTAGAATACTTGGCAATGATTATAAATTCAAAGTGTTATTTTAATATATCATACTGTACATTGATCACACTGTGGATGAAATATATATATTGTTTTCTTGTGTCAACAAATGTACATATGGGATTTTCTTTGTCTAGTGTAACTACCTCTCACTTTTTTGGCTGCCTTTCATGGTTTATGAATGTTGTACAATAAAACACATAATTTACAAGGCTTTGAAGTTACAGCTCTCAAATCACTCCTCCTAATAACAAATTATTTTAGGCACATCACCTGAACCACTTTTTCTGCACGGTTTACAAAGTTAAAATAAATATTATGATATGCTGTACTTCCTGTCTGACTAAAATGTAAAGTAAAATAAAGGAAAGTGAGCCAACCATCCATATTTTTATATTAGCTAAACACAAAAGCAAGGCATAATCACACCTGTCACAAGGGTGATGACTTCATATTTTCATAAAAATGTGTTGCACAGTCAAAAACATATTAAACCCCTGATGAGAATTAACCGTGAAAAATCTAGTATTACTACATGCTATAGACAAAACCTCAGATAATGTAGAAACACTTGCAGCTAGTACAGAAGGGTGAATTTCCTAACACTCAATATGAGGAAATAGGGACATACTCATAGGTTCATCACTGAATGGAATGTGTGTCAAAAAAATATATTTCTTACATGGCAGTGCAAATTACTATCTAAGACAATGCAAAATGAAGCTACTTTATTTTCAAGACTCACGGTTTATTCAGCAGCGATGAAGACACACAACATACATTACATATAGGCATACAGTACCTTGATAATCCACACAAAATAAATTCACCAAAATCACAAATACTTTATTGCTACAAGCTTCATCTCTTCAATGCCATTACACTGAGACAAAACTGTACACTAAGCACAACTTCCATGTGTTTAGTACTTGACAATAAAATGGTTCACATTCAATAAGCACTAACAAATGCATACAGTATAGGTAAGATTTTTGTACAGACTTCACAGAATAAGCATGAGGGAAAGCAACAAAAATAAACACATAAAAACTGAAAGAGTCGAGTATTTTTTTAAAGAGATGAGAACTCTGAATAAAAATAGCAATTTATTGGGAACTGGTTCCCGTATGTATCACCTGCAGTAAATCAGTATGACAACCACTATCTCCTGTTACAGGTTTCATTTGATTCTCAGAATAAACAGCAACACTTTCCCTAAATATAATTAATGAGGCTGACATTTGTAAGCGATGAGATGCTTTCTTGGAGATATACACCAAATTTTTAAATGCTGTCTAACAACAATATTGCCTATCAAAATACTAACAACACAGTGAGAGTGTTCTTCACTACTTACTTAAAATGCTTCCATGGAACACAGACATACCACAAAACTAAACAGTTTTAAGGCACAAAACAAAGACTCAACAACTTAACAAGATTAATCCACACCAATGTAGAAAGTTACAATATAATAAGGAAACAAAGTTAAGTGGCTTGATCAGACAAATACAATCTGAAGGCATAAAATACTGAAGTGGGAGCATTAAGACAGAGGTGGACGTCCCTCAAACAACTGCAAATCAATATGGGAAACACATATATAATGGATTTGCAGAAGTATAGCAATATACTTTGTGGGTTCAGCCACGAACAGACTAAACCTCTTGGGCAAATTCTTTTGCGAGCAAAGCTGCACATCACTGAACCTCTCAGGCAGAATTACAGCAAGTTGGTGAATTTCTTCAGGCAGATTATGAGTTATTTTCTAGGCGCATCTGCAAATAATTTAACTTTTCAAGAATTACAATGTTTTCTTTTGTATGCATGACCACGAAACACTGAAACTCTTCGGCAGAAGTGCATGGAGCTCTCTTTTGAGTGCGGCTACAAATTATTTAACCAGGTACACGTCAGCGGCTCTCAGGCCCACTGAAATTCAAACTACTAATGAAGTGATAAACCTACAACCTACATTTTACAAATAATGCATACACAGATCACATCTCTCCATTCTTCCATACGCACTCCTAACACCTCCACAGAAAACTTACTTCCAAGCATTTAAAAAGTTTGTGTTGGTAAACAGACAACACTTCCTTTCATATATTTTCCTTTAATTCCAGTATGTGAAGGTTTTATGCTTCCCCATAGTGCAGGTAACAAGCCTGAAGTTCAAGGAACAAGCTGGCCACAAATCAGTAGAAATAATTTTGTTCCCAGACTGTTACCCCAGAGTGTCCATTGATGCTCTTGCTGAAGAGCAAGAGGAAAATCTTGTTGGAAGAATGCATAGCAGTATTCATCATTCATCACCCTCTCAACCACACACACACACACACACACACAAGTGGAGAATCTGCCACAAGAACCTTTCAGAATTAATCACAATCATGCCGAAAAGCCTCACACCACAGCAACAGGTTGTGGTGAGAGTCAGTATCTGTTGTTCTGTAAATCCCCAACTAAATCCTGCACTTTGGTGGGGTAGGAGGGGATTCTTGATCTTAGCCTCATATTGGAGGCTGAAGCAGCCAATTAAAGAATTCAATCTGTTATCAGGATCATGTAGTTACAATTCATGCACTACAGTTGTCTTAGCAGCATCAGTGGCAGGTTTTATGACAGTTGGTACTGACACTTCTGAAATACCTGTGTCCCACAAAAGGTGTCTCAAAAACTTACAGGGAGTGTGTTTAAACCTTGTTCTGATTTCATCCAATTTCTCTTCAGTGACCAATCAATGGCTTTATTCTTTTCTTTATTGTCCAATGTGTATCATACACATTGGCATTTCAACAAAGTAAATAATGCAACTGAATAAATGCTTATCACAAAGGTGAATTACAGTTTCAGGAGTGAAAGTAATATGGATCTCATAAGATTCAAGACCCACAGTGCAAAAGAGGCTGCTTCACAGCTATAATGTTTACAAAATCACTGTATAAACAAAGAACCAATTTTCTTAGGCACATTCCCAAGTAATTCTTGATGGCTATAGAAACACATTTTTCTTTACCCATGAAACACATAACATAGGAAAAAAACCAGACATCAGACAGAAAACTAACATGAAACTTTAACATAAAACATTCCTTTACTGACTAATTTCATGAGAAGTATTAACATCATTAAACAATTTACAGATTACAATCAGTATACTGGTGCCCAGAAATGAAGATATATATATCTCAACATCAAATAACTGATATAATTTCACACTGCTGAAAGCAATCTCCCATCGCATCACTGGAACCTTCCAAATTCAATTTTTGAAGCTCTGTTATAACTACTTAAATAACACTGCAGATGGAAGCAAAGAGAAGCAAAATATGAAACCAACTGCCTTTAAAATATAATACATGCATACATACATACATACATATATGTATGTATGCCCAATATGTTAAAAAAAATACGATTCCAGCAATTTATCAAAGTGAGCACCACCAATAACTACATTCTGATGCATCTATTTATCATACATACAATCAAAGACACAAACAAAGGACCAATCTCAAGCCACAATAAGACTGAAATATGTTAAAGAGTTGCGTGCTAGACCATGTTTAACAGAGCTCAGAAACTTACACAGACACCTCTCATCAATCCATCATATCTCTTGACCCTATTAACTCAGAAACAATGACACAGCAGCAGCTAGATCTTAACTTTTTATTTAAATTGTGTTTTACTGATTTAACTATCATGTGTTCAGACGTCAATATACTACAAACACGCAAGATTTTTTACTTTCACCATGACATAGTCGAGGTCTCCTATCTTCTGGAATGTTATGCAGCATCAGTGGGTAGTCTGTTATGGATGTTTTGGGTAGCACATTGCTAACAAACTACCCACTGAGGCTGTGCAACATCCCAGAACATTAAGAACCTTAAATTGCAACTACTCTTCACGAGACAGCAAAACATGTGGGTCACATTCTGCATATTCCAGGATTAACACCTCCTCAAGTCTGAGGTGTGCTCCCTTGGAGCAAGGTAGCCATTCAGATCCACATACTGTCGCTCAGGGTTATCTGACAACCAGCCACTGTGAGGGGATAATCTAAACATGACAGGTGCTCTGCGATTCAAGCAATTGATGCTTTAAGGCAATAGAAGAGTGATAGAAGCACACATCATGCTTGCAATCCTAGAAGTTCATGTCATAAACTGTTTTCTTTCTTTCTGCCTTGCTTCAACAGTTAACCTTCCCCAAGATAACCTCATTTTGTCTTTTAAAGGCAACTGGACAGAGTGTCAGCCATTTTACACACACAGACACACACACACACAGCTGCAAGTCACATTACATGCTTGTGTTAATTTCCTTCATTTCATTTTTACTGGTGTGATCAACAAGTTACTGTAATTCATGACATGCAACTATTGCACAGTACCTTCTGTTTTCAATGGTACTCATCACCAAAGTTTAGATTTAAAATGTGACTGGAATTTTCCTTTGTTTTGGTCAAAACACTGCAATAGGAACTTAGATTTGACTACAAATACCCAATTATCACTGCTTATAAATGCGTAAGAATTATTTTGTTGACACCACAATAACTACAATAATCAACAACCACAAAAGCAGCATAATGTTAGCATCATTTAAGCGGAGAACACAACAAATAACACTATATTTTGTACTTTCATTCAGACCAATTTAAAATCTTTCAATATACATTTTGAATCAACATGCTGCATTCCAGACACCTGCCTTTGGTTAATGCCATCAGCACAGTTCTAGAGCTAATGTACAAGTCCTCTGTATGAGACTGGTCCTTCATATGTTCAGTAAACTGAAACTTGACATAACATGTTGAACCATACTCTTTCTGAAGCATACGTATCACTATACCTCCCCATCTCCAGCCAAATTACAGCAGTAATCTGGTGACTTTACCTTAGATGCCAACCATTATTAATTAATTAATCACTGATGCCATATCTTTTTTGGACTATGTCCATTGTCCAAATGTTTTAAATAACATGAAGTTCCAGAAGCCAGTTCTACTTCTGTTTTCAGGTAAAGAACCAAAGCTGCTTTTTCCAAAATGTCTTTTTTAGGATGGACAAAATTATAAAAATGATTGTGTCAGTGAGTCATACACCATCACCAAAGACCTTTGATGTTGAATTAATAAATAAATGTTTGTAAAATACTCCATATGCATGAGTATTCTTTCCCTGCATTCTACCTCTGTCCACTCTACATGAATTACACATTTCATTTCATACTTTAGGAAGGGTGTTGATAAGTAAATATTTTTATGCAGATATGGTGCTCCATAGTTCAGTCTTCATAGATTTCCATAAAATATATGTTCCTGCTCTCATGTATAATACAGCAATAAAAACTGAATTTTGCTTATGGCCTATAGCCTATGTCTACTACAATAAATCTTATATCCATCCTGTATTGTTGTTCATAGTTTTTAACAGTTCATGGTAATTAAAGGAACAGTGTATAAAGATGTTCCTGCAGTGGACATCTTCCTTGCAGCACATCTAACTTGCTTTCAGAATGTATCCTGTTCAGATATAAGCCATGATTCTTGAGATTATCCTCAGTCCCTCCAGTAAATGCCAAAACATTATCTTAAAACAGACCACCACTAATTCATCCCACACCCCTTGCAATAATTCTACCAAATCCTACTTGATGCAATTTCAGCATACGATACTTTGGCTTTAAAGAATGAAACACACCTATCATAATTTTCTTGTACACTACCCTGAGGTCAGCTAGCTTAACCAAAGTTTTATGACTTTCTTCAGCCCCTCTAGAAGTTTCACGGTACCTTAAGTCACATATCTTCCTCCTTCGTGCTTCCCAGAAGACACTTCATAAATAGCTATCTAAGCACAACCACAGGGTAAATGCAGAATGGATCAACTGCATTTGCCAGATATCTTGCTGATCCAGTCAAAGAAACAGTAAACAATACACTGACATAAACAATACTATAACATGCACACATAAAAGCCACTGGTGTCCATCCTTTTCCCTCACATCATGGGTTAATATACTGGTACATCACATCTATAGGATTTCCATCTGATATTAAATTTGCATATACTACATGCATTTTTTAAATCTTCCCCACTTCAGTATGTTTACAAATAAGCTTGCATCAAAATACTCTACCATACCTTCTTAAACATCATGTTGTGTAAGCCTAATAAAGGTAAGAAACTAGCTCTTACACCTTCACATTAATAAAGCACATGCTTAATAACTGGAACACATCAATTTCCAGTACTGGTTAAAATTCCAAGTAATACAGCATCTCAAAAAACCTTCAAAATATCTGTACATCATCTAAAGGGAATGGAAACCAATGATCTAAGTCATTAGCATATACTTACATATTACTTGAGCTTCTTTCTTAAACAAACACTGAAAAATATTTAAACATTTGGCACAGTACTAGTAGTTTGACCAACAGCACTTGCCAGTCAACCCTACAGCTAGATCAAATTCCACATGACACTGAAACATTATCACACATATCACAACGGACATACAATATGCCACATTTTGGAAACATGTATAACTGTAAGTTAAAACTACATTAATAAACTTACTAATATAATTACAACATTTAAGGTTGCCAGGTTCAGAATTGTGGACCTAAGAGATTTCCTAATTAAAACTTTGATTCTGCCTTGGTGTCTTCTTTATCACAATCCTGGGAAAGAAACTTGATTCTTTATTTACAATTCTATGTTGATGTCAGTCATGTAACCTGAGAATAGCAGTACGTATGAAAAAATGTCATCATTACAAATCCTGTTTGACTTACCCATTTACTAAATAAATGAAAGGTGGAGGAAACCACAAAAACACCACATGCAGCCAAACCCTCTATAAAGTTTACAGGAAATAACTGGCCTTACACATACATGAAATTTTCAATGTGCTTAAATAAATTAGTATCTTCATTATATTTGCTAGTAACACTCAAGCGGTTACCACACATTCTAATGTTATGATCCACTAAAAAATCTTCATGAATTGTATCAGGTTTGAACATCATTCTTAAGATTTTATTTTAAAATATATAAAAACTATTAAAAAATCTCAAAACTCCTTTCATTTTAATGCATGTAAACTATTAACTATAAAAATATTAAATCCAGTTGCTCTGTCACATCTACAGACATCACCAGTCTCAATTTCCTTTTCTGGCTGATAATGATAGAACATTATCAGTTGACAGGAAACTTCTATGCTTCCTTGCAATCTGCCACATCTGAAATGATATTCTGCTATATGCTTATTAATATAAACCATTTTAAGTCCCCTACACGTACCTGGTTACTACTTACGATCAACAATGGTAATGTCCCTGTGCATACAATGAAAGCATATAAAAGAGTGAAGGAATTGCTCCACCCATTCTCCACCTCAGAACTAGATTGAGCTAGGTGGTCAGCCTCACAACCTGGTTGCTTTAGGAAAGCACCTGAGTATCCACTGAATAGGAGGCTGGGTGGGCCCCAGAGCCTGCCAGGACTTAAAACTAGACTGTCCCAGACAAAGGAGACAATATCCCAGCCCAAGCAGAACAAATCCAATGGTCTTTGAAAATGCATCCATATTTCAGGATTCAGCTCTGTGGCTCTGTTTCCCATTCATTTCCCTACCTTCTAGGGCCACAACTACTGAACTACTTTTACTGATTCACATAACAAAGCTAGTACTGCTGTTAATTTAATCTAAGCACTTTTCCTCAGTACATCCCTCACCCACGATCCATTTGAACACTTTCATTTGTGTACTGATTAACAGTTTAGAGAACAATCTTACAAAGAAGAGCCTTACCTCCAGAAGTAGCAAGAAAGACAGGCAGCAGAGGTACCAGAATATACCCAAAACTATAAACAAAATTTTGAATCAAGAACTAAAAGCAAAATTATATGATCTCATTTCTGTTGCGGCAGTAAACATCTACAGAGTGTTTCTATATGACACGAAAGTACAGTGTGCAAGGGTAAGTAATTTGTCACTTGCTTTTTATTCATTTACACTGGATACTACATAATGAACTGCAGTATGTTTTGCCCCACCTTCTATGGCACCTAATTAAATAATCACAGATCAAATGATGACATTTATGACCTAACATGTCTAAAAATTCAGCTAACTTGTTGCTATTACTTATACAGATATTCTGTAAGCATACGGACTGATTCTTCTGAATATGTAAAAAGTGACTCAATCAAAGTGTTTAGTCACACTAGACATTGCTCTCTACATGTCTGACTATAGTTTCTATGCTACATGGTACCACAGAATCAATCAGCTACTCACAGACACATGTATTTGCTGCATGGCATAATCACCTTATGGGCCACAATAATTCATGGACAAGAATGTGAGCAACATGGCAATAAGGTGTTAAAAAGAGTGTAAGTATGAATATAAAATCTTCCAACCTCCATCAACATAGAAGTGTATAGCTTATCTGTCTTAAATAACAAGAGCTTTGACACAAAATCATGTTTCTTCCCCATCAGCAGTGCTCCTCATGGATACATATATACCTGACAACCTTGTTCTAACAGAACTGTTTGTCACAGTGTATCATGCTGAGCAGTTACAAATCAATGGACAGAAATATACACTCCTACTGAATTAGCAGTAACAATAATACCTATGACTTCCCTTGCCTGTCACAGTTTATCATCCACATGCTCAAATTTCATACAAATAGACTCTCACTTTTCATTACTTCTGGCTAAGATGTGAAAATATTTTTATGGACGATGTTTGTAAAATGCCGTTGACTACTCACTTGTGGTGAGTTTGATTTCAAGAACCAAGGAACATTGACAATAAACACTTATATAAACATGTCACAACTGCCATTTTTCTAAGTGATATAAGACTGTCTGCAAGAAACAAACTGTCTCATAATGAGAACCAGAAATGTACACCTGATTCAAAGTATACATATTTTAGATAGTAGTTCACACAGTTCAATGGGTGCAAACATTTAAGATACTTTCTAACAACAACATTCAAAAATACTGACACGAATGTTGGTAGAGTGTACAGAAATGTTCTTGAAGACTTTGATGTAGTAAATAAATTCTTGGGTTTGGAAACAGGACCTGCCATAAGTTCACAAGCCCTGATAATGATTTCCAGGCCACTACATTAACAATCCCACATACCTGTTAATTTAAAGTTGAAAAAGAAAGCATTTCTCTGAAAACTTGGTACTTAGTATGGTAACCCCTCAGTTTACACAGTTAACTGATCCTTAAAAACTGCTCATAATGTGAAAACTCAAAAAACAAAATTTATTCCCCATTTCCTAGCACATTATAAATCATGACTTGTCCAGTGATAAAAATCTTCCCCACAAACATAAAAAGTTAACTTTTAATACCAACATAGAATGGTACCCAAACATGAAAAATGACAATAATGGTCACTATACCTGAATAACATTCTAAGCCACCAACCTATGCATAACAGTAGTTACACAATCAAAGCTGTATGAAATATATATAAAGATTAGGTACCATTCTTATGAATACAATACACAAGATATTCTAAAGATCTAATAAGCACAAAACGATTAACACTTAGAACACCAAACTTGACAACAACACTATGGGAAGTATAAGACACACTGCAATGCTCTACTTATGTGCAAATCACTACGGAATGCAGTGACACCTGTGCATTCAAAAAGATTCAGGAACCAACAACAGCTGAGAAGAGATACCAGGGAAAATGACTGGTTTGTGACAAGGAGAAGCTCAAATAAATGAAAATGTGAGCACAAATTGAAACACCGGCATTAATTTATGCATCTCATACAAACACAATTTCATACTGATTGCTCACATGCCAAGGAATTACTGTATTTTATTCACCATGGTATTACACATATAAGACATGATTAACTCTTTTTTTTTTTTGTGTGTGTGTGTTTTGCTGACCATGCATTTCAGTATATTTATCTTAGTAATTAACTTGATGCACAAAATTTTGTTTTATAATAAGTTTATTTCATGCCTCTACGTGTTTCGAGCACATGTGCTCAAAACACGTAGAGGCATGAAATAAACTTATTATAAAACAAAATTTTTTGCATCAATTTGGTTAATTACTAAGATAAATGATTAACTCCACTGCTATTTCTACTCATGGAACTGGCCTACTCTTATGCTTCTCAAATGCCTTCTGTGCATTCTAAAGACTTTCAATCGCTAGGCACCAGCATGTCTAAAACAGGAAACATACACACAAGCAAGGATACCCCATGAGAACAGCCTATCTTATGTCCTGCTGCTTGAATATAATAACATATTTGGAACTGAAATGGCTCATTACAATGGCAGGCTTTTCCTGTAGTTGTGATGAACTACCGTACCGAAATACAGTTTTTTATGTGTATTATTTAACATGTCAGAGATAAATGAGTATAAAGAACTGCTAATATGATACTGAACTGAAAAACACAGAATGCAGCGAATAATTTGTTTGTGGATAATGTAGTCTGTACAGCCACTCGCTACAGGCTGGATGGTCCAGGGATCGAATCCCACCGCAGGCAAGATTTTCTGTACCCATCCAACCCCTGGGGCCCACCCAGCCTCCTATACATGGGGGGTCTCTTTCACTCAGGTAAAATAGCTGAAGCATAGGATTAACCACCTATCCCATCTAGCATCCAGGTTAAAAGAAGAGTAGAAGTATCTTACTACTCCTCCTCTGGGCCTTCATGGCCTGTAATAGTGTGAACTTCATATGGCAATAATTGTCCGACAAGTTGCAATCTACAGTATCTGGCATTAATGAGACCTATACTGTTACCTGTCGTGAACGTGGCTGGACGGGAAAGTTCATGACAGGTAGCAGCACAGGTCTCATTAATGCCAGATACTGTTGATACAGTGTTATGAGCTCCTGATGATGGGTGAAATATCACCTGAAACATGTTGAGCAGTTGACAGATTTAAATAAACTGTATTCTGTTGCATCTTGTTGGATAATTATTGCCATATTATACAATGCACGGTCCATTGAACATAAATTGTTAACTTCATAATTTGCTTTAAAATGTTCTAGGAGCATAACTAATCTCAAATGGCACATATATGATATACAAGAATGAACTACATTACCAAATAACCATCACTACACTTAAAATACAATATGATACAAACTAAACTGAACACAGTCTAACAAAACACTCCTAACAAAGCAGAAATTTATTTACAGAACAATATGTTGGTATGCTGGAAGATAACACAAATAATACTGTAGCTGAACATTTTTTATATATTTGTTTCTTAGGTTTGCTGGCCATGCATTGTAGGTTAATCTGTCAACATATATTCAGAACCGTTGGTGATAGGTAGGAGGGGAGAGATTTAAACAACAAAATGGTTAGGAGCTGATAACAGATGCTAGCAGTCCAGTAAGGAAGTCAGTCGCGTACAAAAGGTGTGAGTGAGGAAGTACAAGTGACTGTGTTATTTCAATAAAATATGATTTAGTTGTTTAACTTCATACAGCACGCCTTTTTTTTCATTTTATCAACAATAAGTTGAGTAAATAAAGCAAGTAAAAAGAAATAATTAAAACTATATGTAATTCGGTGAACCACACCCATTTCCCGAAAGAGGATCACCTACCAGACTGAGCACTCAGGACAACAAAGTTACAAAAGGTGATCATGTAGAATACTAACTATAACAGACCATTTATTTCAACACTCATAAAAAGAAAGGTAATGAATCATATTAAAATCATGTGGTTCATATGGTTCAAATTCATTTCTTCTTTTAGTAACAATGACGGAAAAGTGGCAAATTTATAAGTGATGAATGTACAGAAATGATGGAGGAAGCAATATGGCCATACCTCTAAGCATACTAGCCTGTCAAACTATCAGGAATACAAAAAAATCATATGAAAAATCTGACACAGTAATCTCTTGGCAGACATCCTTCAAACAAGGTATAAACAATGGCATAAAATATGCTTGCCATAAATTTAAATAAAACAGGGAATACAAACTACGGAATACTGAAAAAAGAACTGAGGGAACTGGAAAGAGCAGAGTAAATTACATGATGAGGGCTCCACAATTTATACTCTACACCTCATTCTATTACAGTTATAAAATCACAGATGATAAAATGGGAAAACAAGCAATTTTAATAGGGAAATGAAGAATTCATACAGAATATTGACTGCAGACACTCAACGGAAGAGACCACACATGCAACCTAGGCAAAGATGTATGGATAACATCAAAATGTAGACTACAAAAATGCCCCACTCTTACCTCAGGATCAGCTGTTGTAAGTTTCACAAACTTTCTCTAGAAGTCCAACTTGACATACCAAAAATAGAAGGTAAATTTTGTACTTCTCTCTCATAACTTACCCCAACAAAATGTAATAACCTCTGCATCATGAAACCCCAAAAACATGGTCACAATCAAGGGCATTTGAACTTAACACAAAAATGAAATTTTATAATATTTAACTTTATCCGAAAGTATTACACTGGACCATAAGACTAGGAACAAGTAAAGAAAAAATTAACCTCATATTATTCATATAATTCATCATACAGAAAAGTACACAAACACAATAAACGCAGTCATTAATGAACATACGACTTCTAACACTGAAACATAAAAAACATTCATACCAGGTGATATGAACATTTACCACCAGTTGAAGTTTTCACTTTATGGCAACTATTAAACTTATTCTAAAAGTCTTCAAATATGCTATAAAAGGCTGTTAATTTTAACACTATAAAACTTACGTGCTTAAGCACATTATATGACATACACAATCAGACTTTGCAGCCCAGTGACAATCTCAGTGAACACTTGGTTCTTTCTTCAATAAAGCTTACTTCTAAACAACTCAAACCAAACCCTACCAGACACAACCAATAATTAGTCACACCAATTCCAAAATTTTTATAATCCCCTGACTATTGGCAGCAACTACAACACTCGAGTGCTGCCGCCAGCAAACAGCTGATACAAATTCATTCACATCATCCTCATGTCTTTCTTTTTCCAGAACACTTCGTAAAGCATCAAATTTGAAGCTGAACAACTGTTTTGTGAGCCCCTTGTAGTACACATACAAAGAATTATTTTCTGAACCACATGCCACATAATCACCATCAGTTGCAAGACCCACAAAATTTTTCTCATTAATGTGACCAACAAATGAACGTAAGCACTGTGGGTTATTGATATTCCACATTTTGAGCTGGCTATCAGTTGAAGCTGAAACTATTTCCTCCTTATTCAGAAATTTAACATATGAAACAGCTTTGCGGTGACCTTTAAATATGGAAAGAGCTTCTTTCATATTTCGCAAGTCATAATAATGGACGCAGTGGTCTGCTGAACCAAATGCCAGATGACAGGAACTACGAGGGTTAAACTTAACACAACACACATTTGCTTTGGCTTCCAGTGATGCCACTGAGTGGTCAATGTTGAGAGACCACAGTTTGACTCTTGCATCATCTGATCCTGATGCAATCAATCTGGTATCCACATCATTGAAATCAACACTCCAACACCGTTTCTCATGTTCCTGAAAAGTTTTTGTCCGCTGCCCTGTTACAGCATCCCACACTGTTACTGCTCCCTCATAGTCACTGCTGGCCAGAATGCCCTTGTGGTAAGAGTTGAAGCTCACACATGAAATCTTGGAACTTGATATCATTTCAACACATGGGTAATGGATATCTACCGCATCTCTGATCACAGCCCCATAATCAAACACCTTTATTCGTTTGGTAACACCAGCTATTGCAAAAAACTCATTGTCCTTATCAAACTCAATGCTAGACACAATTGTAGAATTATTGAAAATGTCACTTGAATAGTTCAACGTTGCTAAGGGACGTAACGTATTGTATCGAGAAAACTTGACAAGGTTTTCACGAAAAATATCCAAACCAGACGCAGCACCCACAGAACTGTCTGTTGAAGGTGTTTTGTCAGTATTACCTAACATTAGCTCTTTAGCTCTTGAACTGAAATAGCACTGTACAAAATCGTCAAAATGGCCATGCATTCGCTTCCGTCTCATTGCAAGTGCCATCACTGAATTATCTGAGGTCTTCTGGCTGCCATTGAATCCATCACTACCACCACTATCACCAGGTGTCCCTCCTGACTCCTTTTTCTGTAATGTGCCACTTACACTATTTGAGATCACATCTTTTGTTGATGAACTTGGGGCTGTAGTGCTACAATCAGCTTGACTCTCTTTGTCCAATTTTGGGCACTTATTCTGAACATCTTTCAAAATATTCTCCACCTCATCCATGTCTTTCTTTATAACAGCAACCTCTTTCTTCAACTGACTTAACTGCTGTTCTTTTTGCTGCAAAAGGTGTTTAAGAAATTCATACAGAAGTTGATTCTGGGCAACACAAGATTCAGCTTCCAACAAATGCTTTCTCTGAGTAAGAACCTCCAAAATTATATTCACATCAGGGAGGGTCAAATTCTGGGATTCAGAAGCCACATAATCTCGAAAACCATCTGCTGAGCCTTGAAGATTATCCCCAGAACCACCACGAGACAATCCTAGCTCCCCTGATACCATAGTACGGGATTTATACTTTGACACCAGTTCATTAAGCAAAAAATTTGGAAACACATTTTCCAGACCTTCCAAAGCAAAACTACATTTGGGGCAACGTCCACTTGACTCTAGTGACTTCGAGATGCAACGGTAACAAAATGTGTGGCCACAGTGCGTGACATGAGCCTCTTCTATTAGGTCAAAACAAACAGGGCACAGGAAGTCACTGTTTTTGTCCTCAAATGATCCCCCAATACCATTAAATACTGTTGGATGTTGACGCTTCATGGGACGAACTCTCTGTGGTGTTGCTGACGATGATGCACTGCCACTACTACGGCTGGAAGCCATTATGTGAACTTGAGAGTTGGACTAATTTGGGATGATCTAGTTGCAAAATTGCATTACAGATCAGTACAGCTTGGCCTGAAACAATAAAATAATGCCAATGGGTGGATAGTTTCTGAAGATTTCCCTGGACTATATTATATTATATTATATTAATCAGTAAATGAAAATGCTAACACGTTATTGGCAGCATTATTATATGTGTTTCAGGTCAACTTCTGCCACTTAACCAATATTGTACTACCATGCCAGCTAAGCAACTCAGACAAAAACAAACCAAACAACATCCACGGCAGGTACACGGAAACTTTTGAATCAAAGAGCCAAAATAAGTGGTAGGGAAGCCACTGAAGACCACCAAAACTCTACCATTTATGGCACAAAAATAATCAAAATCCATTTCTCTCAAGATTCTCATTTGACACCCAGCCAGTTTTACACAGTAAGCACTGCTTGTATGTTAAACTAAACAGTGTCATCCATACTGCCTGCACATCCAAAGAAACTTCCTCGTGCATGTACATTTTTCTCAATTCTGATGAACATGAAACCTTGCCTACACAACTCCAATCACTGTGTGTATGTGTATGTGTGTGTGTGTGTGTGTGTGTGTGTGTGTGTCCACAGAACTTCATACTTGAGGTACTCCATTCCTCCAAAACTAAACAAATCACTTCACTTTCATTTCAGCTGGGCAAAGAGATGTATTCCATGCAACAAAAAGCAGACTGCATTCTGTGACTGGAAGAGTTCAAATCATACACCAGTGTTTGACATATGTTCAGTATGGTTAAACCAAACCACACACCACTAATTTACACAACTGTGAAGATGTGAGATAAACGTCTACAACAGAAAGGAAGTTTCATGCACAACAATGTCCTTCTCTCCGAATGGCATCCTTGTACTACAAAAATGCCCAAAACTTACATTACCTCAACAAGCCACAAAAACCACACACTTGTCAGTGCTCAGTAGGGTTAGAAAATGCGGAAGGTGCTTAACACACGTGTAACGCATGCCGATTCCGCAATCATTTACCCAGTGCTTCTTATCTACACCATTTTTTTTGTAAAAAACAGACCAGAATGATGACAAGACCCTAGTACTTCTATATAACCTCAACTACGTAGAATACAAACAATTTCATGTGTTAATAACCGTTTCGTCGCAATCCTATTGCAGTCTGATAATACTTACAACTTAATACAATCTAGCAGTGTTCCATTCGTCTTTTCGTTGATTTTCTGGGCTGATGGTGTAAATTTCAAATGATCTGTGTCATCCTCGGCATTACTCTTACTCGTATACACGCCTAGCACCAATCCCGTCTGTATAAAACGTAAATTTGAATTACCAATAATGTCAATCCATGAGAACCAATTATTTACAACTTCAACACAGATCACACAGTCTTGCAGTTACCTTTTCTTTCATGTAGTCAGCACTTGCACATGATCTTTTAATAAACGAGAACTGAGAAGCCTCTAACCGCTTCCAAATTCTTAATGTTGCTAACATCCCTTTGACCATAACCATTCTGCGCCCATCTACTCAGTACTTTTTTTTAAAGCGTGCCGTCGTATCGGGCTTACGGAAATGAAACAAGCAGCTAGTTACCGTAAAACCTTGCTCAAAATGTCTCCACCTACGATCATAATCGTTGAGCATAAGTGAAATATACAAGAACGCGATGAATTAAGTCCCAGTCGGGATTATTGCCCGGTATCCACACATGGTCATAACATTAGGTGAACTTCCACGTGCAATTTTGCAATAGTTTTATTTTGAAAAAGTGTGGTAAATATGGGGATCAAACTATATAATAATGTACCAGATAGTATAAAAAGTAGGATAACTTAAAACTGTTTAAAAAAGAATTAAAATCCTTGCTAATAAGCCATATGGTCATACCACTAGTAGTAAAATGAAATTCCACGTGCAATTTTGCAATACACTTTTATTTTTAAAAAGTGTGGTAAATAAGACGATCGAACTATGTAATAAGGTGTCGGTTAGTATGAAAAATTAGACAACTTTAAACTCTTTAAAAAAAAGAATTAAAATCCTTGCTACCGAGCCATACCTGCTGTTTAGTTAACGAGGTTTTACAGTTTTGGGTAAAGTTGGTTTGTAATTATGATATTATTCATTAGTCATTTTTAATAATTTTATCACAGTAATATTAATGTATTTCGCTATTGTAATGGATTGGACTGTGTATCGAAATTGTTTTATTACACCATATGGATAACTACTTTATGATTGTTACAGTTTGAGACTTTGTATATATATTGTAATTTTGTAATATATAGTTAGACAAGTCCAGTGTTACATATGTAACAATACGGATGTACAATAAATGAAATGAAATGAAATTACCAAGACTGTGCTCATTTTCTGTTTTTAAGAAACACGTGACGAAACCACACACACCCATCAACTGAGCTGATATGGGCTTCCTTCCCCATCCTTATCAGTTCATTATTTACTATCATCCTGTCCTTTGACGATACATTGATTGCACTGTTGACAGAATCACTGAAGTAAACGTAAAGTAAATAAAATAAATTTCCTTTTAGCACCCATGACCTAGAAAAATGCTGGGCAACGATAATGCATTATGAATGGTGGAATACGAGACAGTCGCGGTAGTCGATTCCTGTTACCGAATTGAGAAAAATTAAACAAATTATCTGTTTTGTGTGCTAGTACATGTTTCGTGTATACATAAATCGTCCTTTACGCAAAGAACAGTGGCACAGAAGTGTCTGCAAATACGAGACTATTAAAACTAGCCGTTCCGAATAATACATCAAGATTGAAAATGGTTCTTAACCTCAATAATCCACAGTGATCAAATGAATATGTAGGTGAAAAAGTTTCATGTGGGTGTCACATTCATTAACAAGTACTATAGTATGAGTTATAATATGCACATATGCGTTATTTTATTTTCATTCATTATGGTCTGAAAGGGTTAAACAGATGCAATTTTGATGTTGTGTATGAGTGAAGATTACTTTCTTCTGGATGTGATGCACAGTGGTCTGGTAGACAATTACCGATGTTTCCGAAGCAGCAGGTTTCTCCATAACGTCGATACTTCTCAACCAGACTACATGTCCGAGACATAATAGACAATGCTGGGATAACCTAAAATCTCACTCATGTATTATCATCAGGGTATGATAGTACATACACTTGGGAACAAAAAATGTGACTTTAAAAGGATTTTATAAGAATAAACGTGGAGTTATTTTTTTATATATTTCAGTGTGATGTGAAACAAAGAATTCAGATTCTGTGACTTGGAGGCACATCTCAGATTTTGCACCACATGCAGTGATGATGTTATGTAATTAATACATTGCTTTCAGTTCATTAACACAATGCCAGCCCACAAGATGCATAGATTGTACCAGCTTTGCCTTGAGAACATTGTTCACAACACACATTTCTGGCTGCATGTCAAGCACACTCAAGATAAGACTGGACCTTTAACAAGTCCATTTGATAGCCTGCGTAAGTATGTCTCATATTAAGGAAAACTGTCATAGCAGCAGCCACTCTTCTCTAGCAGTCATCTAAGCTAAGCGAGTCTTTTCTGCAAGTTAACATGCCTTGTTTATGAATAGTGGTCACACCTTACACACCTTACATTACTAGAAACTTGACTCCCAATTTCAGGAAATTGAGCCAATATTTTCTCTTCCAGTGGTGAATGCTTCCTCTAGCAGTGTAATACCCAAGTGCCACAATTATTTTCCCTGTCTTTCTGGGGAAATCATATTTATTTTAAACTTGTTAAAGATTGTGTAGATTTTAAAATAAAATATGTTCTATTGTTTGGATTAAAGTGGGCTATGATCAAAAAAATTGCAGAAATTTCTGGGGAAATTATTATTTATGCACTGTGAACTTTTATAAGCAGTCATCTGTTTCAAGATGGCTATGAAAGCCTCAAATTTTACCCTCTTTATATACTTATCATGAACTCTCTGTATCATATGTGGTGGATGGTTGGTAGTGCCATTGCCTTGAACAGGAATTGGCTTTAGTTTGTTACCTTAAATCAGTAACACTGAAATGTTACAGCTGCAAGCTTGGAGCAAGATCTTCTGGATATGTATGAACAAATTCACGGTTTGCCAGCCCGGAACAACTTCTGGTTGAAGCAACAGGAGAAATGGAGGCTATTTATCACTCAGAGAATAACGCGTGTCTGTATCACAGATTGGATTGAGAAGAAGAGTCTGGTGCACATTGCAGCTACCTGCAGGGTAATGTTTGTACATTTCTTGGTTGATCTAATGGCTGTATAATTTATATATAGTATAAAAATGCAAGGTGATGTTCCATATCCTATAACTGCCATCATGGAAGTCAGTGAGAATGAAATTTTGGTTATTAAAGCTGTTAGGAAGAGATAACCGGAGGTCTAGGCATAGGTAGGATAATATTAACATGAAATAACAAATTGCATTTTTAATTCAGCACGTACTGCAGGCCTTGTTTATCACTTTAATATACATACTTTCTTCTTCACTACCTCCATATTTGAAGTACCTGTTATTCCTGTAACAATGCTAAACTTTGCATTAACTTCTGAGCAGAGCAGGAGTACGGTATAATGCGAGGAAACAATATGCCTGCTTACAGAACCTGAAGCACCTGGAGGTGAAATATGTGAAAGAGGCACTGCCATATTTGAAGGCTGTGGCACCCTGCCTGACTACAATTGTGTCTCTCAATATAGACATCATGATACATGTCACTAGTGGATCACTGAAGTATATTCGCAGCCATTGCCCAAACCTGAGGTAATCAATGAAATTAAACTTAATAAGCACAACGTGTCACAAGAACAGGCACTGGCTGAATGCTTGCAAGGTTGTACAGTCTTTTCTTTGTTACTTTCCATCCAGGTGAAATCTCTAATGTTCACTTGCCGTAAAACACTAATAATTTGAATGTGGTATTTAACATAAACATTCAGTACTTGTAGGTTTGAGTGCATGATATGTTTTGCCAGTGAATGTGATAATTAGAATACTAGTGCAGATATGAGCAATGCACATGCATTGTAGTTATTTCCTAAATAGAGTACTGTCTGTTATACTATTAGATAACTATCTACTGTCTTGAATATTGAAATTCTTAGAGTTGCATATTTTGCAAGTTTTCAGTCTTTATTAGAATATGGCATAACACTTTGGGGAAATTCTTCTCAAATTGGTCATATATTTTCACTTCAAAAAAGAATAATTAGAATTATGGTTGGAGTTACTTCCAGATGCTCATGTAGGAGTTTATTTAGAAAACTGGACATTTTAACTCTTTCATGTTTGTATATTTATTTATTGATGATGTATGTTGCAAATAATATAGATACTTGTCATATGAGCACATCTATTCATAGGTTTGATACAAGGTACAAAAATCAGTTGCACAGGCCTGTGACAAAGTTGTGAGGGAGTTTTCTACTCTGGGATAGAGATTGTTAATAGCTTAGCATCAGCAGTTCTAGAGTGTAAAAATAATATATCACAGTTCAAGGCATCATTAAGGAGAATTCTTTTAGCTAACTCCTTTTATTCACTGGCAGATTTTTTTTACACATAGTCAAAATTAATTTGTAATATTGATATCCATCTTTCTATACAATTATAGTTTCAGATATATTTTCTTAATTTCGATGATGAAGCATTTTATGTTTCTGGTGTATATTGTTTGTATGATATGTGTTGTGTGTTGTTATGTGTTGTATGTTATGTATATATGTATGTTTTATATATATATAGCATGTGTGTGTGTGTGTGTGTGTGTGTGTGTTATGCTTAATATTTAACTGTATCAATGGGTTTTGGATTTGTGAAATGAAATGTATGTATGTATGAAAAGAGTGACATGGCTGAGTTGTTGCTTTGTGGAATACTTTTAATTGGCACATAGGAAAATTTACATTGAATGAAACATGTGCTTTTATAATGAGTGTGACTTTTGTTTGGATTGTTAATTTTCACAACATTACTTTTATTCCAGGGTATTGCGGTTGAAGGCTTGTATCTTGAATGACAAAGCTATGAGTCATTTGAAGCATGTATCAACACTAGCAGAGCTGGATCTGTGTGATACAGAGGTCACTGCTGTGGGAGTCAGTCATGTACTTAAGTCAAACCCTCAGCTCCGTAGCTTGCACCATCCTGAGGTGGTGCGTGCTCTGTACAAACTACACTCCACTCGAACATGGCTGGTTTCTTCTATGGCAGGCTGTTACCGCTTGCGAGAGATTGACATTGAACTTTCTCGCTATGACAACCCCAGTATGCTTGCTGTAGTTGTATCGGTCTGTCCTGAGATTGAGAGAGTGCGTATCGAGTTTGATTCTTGGGTCTCACCGTATGCTCTTGTCCCTCTAGCTGCTCTGAAAAGTTTAACTGAATTGCATCTTCAGTGTGTGGCAGATACCAACAGGATACCTTCATATGACTACCCTATACACATTGCTATGCCAGAATCTGTAACAATGTTTGAAAGCAGTATATTGCCTATACTGCAGTCACGTGGGACTCATCTGCTTGCTTTATCACTTGAAGGTATATCAAGGGTTGATATGAGACTTGTGGAACTCCACTGTTCCCACCTTGTGAGCGTGGGTCTGAATTATAACACATATACCAGAAATTCTTTCAAGGTTCCTGACAACAAAGCCTCTAGCAAACCATTTCCTTCTTTGCGAAAACTGCTGTTTGGATCCAACTCTGGCAACAATGATTTCTCAGCATCCTATCTCGAATGGCTGCTTTCAAATGAAAGTTTGGAAGAGCTCTCCTTATCAGGTTCACCACTCTTTACAGATGAGCTGTTTGCCTCTGCATTTACCAATTCAGGTGCATTCCCTCAGTTACGACGTCTTGAGCTGGATTATTGCAATGTGACAGCAGAAGTTATTCGAGGGTTCTTATTTCACTGTGGCCGAAAGTCCCTGCGTGAACTGAGCATATGTGGGCCATTTGTCCGTGAACAGGCATCTCCCGCACTTTGCTATATCATCAGTGAGAAGCTGGATGTGCAATTGGAAGCATATGCCTGCTCATTCATTAGACTGAAGAAGCGTCTTGTGCGCTATAAGCGAGATCTCAGTTGCACCAAAGAAGCAGGTAAACCAAAAAGTGGGTCAAATGAAACATGAAGTTTGAGTTTGGTCAGAGACTCTTAATTCTGTAAGTTCCAAGAATGTATGACAGCTACATTTCTTTATATGTTTTCATTAGATAGTGAATATAAATAAACCATAATCACACAGTAACGTACACAGCTTGTATGTGACATCTGCTAATACAGTTTTTAGGCACAATTGCAAAATTGTGAAAAGTGACTATTAGCTGCAACATGTCTGTCCATCTGTGTGTCTGTCCACTTGGAACAACTCAGCTTCCACTGGACAGATCTTCATAAAATATTATATTTGATGAGTTTTCAAAAATCTGTCAAGAAAATTAAAGTTTCATTAAAACCCAACAAGAATGATGGGTACTTCACACAAAGACCTATGTACATTTATGATAATATCTTGCTTAATTCGTTGTAGAATGAGAAATGTTTCTGACAAAAGTTGTAGAAAAAATCAAAACACACATTTCATGTTCAGTAAATTTTTTTTTTACCAAAAATCGTGCTGTTTAAGAGTTTAAGAGAGAAGGTGGACCAAACAGACCACATATGACAATATAATACCGCACACGGTCTTTGCATGCCACATAAATAAGGCAAGTATACAGACACCCACTCACAATATTTAATACTTACTGCTTTTCCACAGCAACAATGGTTAGATGAATGTGCCTTGATGTTAAATTGTATGTACATTGTGCTCTTGTTTTTTATTTTCTGAAGGATATAATACATGATAAATTTTTGAATGGGCACCATATTTTTTATCTTTAACTTTCAAATAGAAATTGAATGTGTTGTATCATTCGTGTTCCACCTTTTAAAGAAGGAAGTATACAATGAATGTGCCCTGTGCCTGTACATGACTTTCATATTAAGCTTGATGACAATTGCATCTTTGTTACAATATGGAAGATGAACATCATTAAGGTTTAGTAAGGCTCCAGCACATGCCCTGACAGGGCAGCACAATCTGCTTCTTACATATACTGGAAATCCTTACTCTCACCATCCACGGACAGTTTCAGCCTATATTGGTCAGTACAGAATGCGGCTGTACAGTGGAAGCCTAAATACTCTTGCAAAGAACCCACAAGTACGGTGGATTCCGACCAGGCTGTTAGTACAGGTAATGTGTTAACCTTAAAGCAGTTAACTGATGCAGGGTTTAACAGCTTCTAGTAGCCTTGATATTAAGGCATTTGATAAAATGAAGCAAGAAACATTTTGAACACTATTACCCCCCTCCCCACAAAACTCATTGATGAATTTAGAAGTGCACAAATTTTCAAACATCTAGGTGCCAGGTGGGTGACAAAGTTCCATACCAAGGACTCATCTGTATTAGGCACCTCCCTATAAACATTTAAGGACCCTGGCATTCTGGCACCTGAGATTTTTGCATGCTTGAATTAATTAATGAATTGGAAATTACTAAAAATATGTATAAAGATACTAAAACTACATTCAGCACAGGAAACATTAAATTACAATTTACAGATTTATTAATCAAAGACCACAAGACTGGACCAGAAGAGCAACATGTATTTGCCATTCTCAGTGACCACACACATTGTGGTATTCTGCTGCTTAAATGCTGGGTTCAAAATTAAAATTCCATTCAGAAGATTGATGTATGTTCATGTTTTTACTGTGTTTATGTTGTCCTGTGTAGGTAGGAGTGTTTTAATGGGCCAGTCTCCTGTCCAACAAGTCTACCAAATGTCTACAAACAAGATTCGAAAACTCGGAATACAAGAGAGGCATCCTAGAGACATCTAGAAGTGAACTATTACCTGCAGAGCACCACCAATAGTGGATATTCTCTTCTAACACTGATATGTTCCTCTCAGGCTTAAACATTCTAGTCACAAGCTGCATGTAAACTATCAACTCCCCACTCCACTGTGCTGTGATGTATTCATTGTGTACATATCACTTTACCAAACCAAAGAGCAAAGAAACTTGCCAACATTTCCATGAAAGATTCTAGTATTTTGAATACCTCTTCAGCTGTGGTTTCTGTTGGAATAATATTATTAGAGATAGTGTCTAGGCTGATGTCATGATTTTGTCTGAGTGTAGTCCATTTCCAACAATATGAACACAACTGAAGAATCTCATTGAAATTTTTGGACTGGACACTGTTTTAGTGACTATGTCAAGTAGTTTGTGTGTTATTTGCATGTATATAGTTTTAATTATTCATTCAGATATTTGCAGTCCCATATCTACCCAGAAGACTGTGAATTCTGATACTATGAATATTTAGGTATTTCGGTTTTAAAAAAAGAATGTAAAAGTTCAAATAATGTTCAGTTTTGGTATCGATTGTGTCCTTGGCTGATATGTCTCAAAATACTTCAATCTGCCCTACACATATCACACTGTTGTGTTTATCAGTATGCATATTTGCTGAATTCAAAACGAGCATACTGTGTGTATGTACAGATATGAGTTATCAGTCTTTAACAGTAAAGGGATTTTGTAGGGATGAATTTTATTTAATAATATATCAAATACTATGTCTGAAAGACTGGTTCACAGTAAAATTTAATTTCAAAAAGTACAGGATAATATGCTAAATGTAATTTTGAAAAGCTGAAACCAGTACCTATGTTGGAAGGTTTGAGGATCTCATGGCATTGCCTATGTATATTGCTGTATTCTGTGATGTGATATATAGTCTGCTAGCATGTAATACACCTGAAGACAGTCTTCATGAACTGATACAGATTGGTGAAGGTGAAGAAGTGGTAAGAGAATAGACAGTTGGTTCAACCACTGAGTATGTTAGTGTGGCTTCTGTTTTCTGGGCATTGTCTCACCCAAAAAGTTCATCATGGCAATGATTATTTGTCGTCATTTGGACTATAATTTTGCCTGTTTTTTTGTGTGGGTATGAATATTTGTCTTGCACATTAAGGGAAGAACATACATTGGCTCTGTGTGAGACTAGGGTGTGGAGGAGAATGTTTGAACATGAGACAGGAAGTTACAGGAAGCTGGAGAAAAATACATAGTCAGGAGGTCATAACGTGTATGCCAAATACTATTAGGATTATCAAATCAAGGCAGCAGAGATGTATAGGCACGTAGCAAGCGTAGGAGATGTAGGGTACACTAGTTTGAAATTCAGAAGAGAAGCGAGCACTCAAAAGACATGGGTGAAATAAAATGGATCTTAAAAAATAGAGTGATGGGGTATTGGCTGGATGGATTCATGTAGCTTAAGATAGGGACTGGTGGTGGAATGTGCATACAGTGGTGAACCTTCAAAGTACACAGAGGGCAGGAAATTTCTTGATACATTGAACAACTAATGACTTATCAAAAGAGGTTCTACTACATGGAATAGTTACTAACTTAAGCTCTACACAGCAACTGAGTTATTCTCACTTTCTCTGATTTACAACATGGCCAACTATCTGAGCTTCTGAGGTCAAAGCAACACTAACACCACTTCATGTAGGATCATAATATTTTGTGTGGTAATAGACTTAAAAGAAATATACAAATCTTGGGCATTCCGACTTCATACAGAACAATAAACAATACTAAATTTATGTTATTGGGTTTGTTTATCACATACAGGTATACTGTATATTAATTTGCCAGAGAATAGGCGAATGTGATTTGAATGTCAACAGGTGCGATGTACAACTGTTTGAGGAATACTAGGTGTGCTGTACTTCAGTTTTGTTTCTTCTGCACATTACATAGTGTTACATTACCCTACTGGGCAGCATTCACTGTGTTACATGATCAAACAAATACCATTCTGAATGAAGATCATCCTATATGTTATGGCTACAAAGAATACAGACAAGTACGTGTAACTCAGAAACTGTACAGCTTACAAATATTCTTTTTATTTCTTCCCCCACTTGTGTGTGATACAGTATTTCACACTAAATATTGCTGATATCAGGATGGTTAGTGAATAATGAATTGGCAAGAATTTTTTGGGAAGCAGTCATGGCCTAATTAAGATACTATCTTGGCATTTGTGTGAAGGGACTGAACATTTTCCTGGCTGTCATTCAAACCTAGCAACTCCAAGATACAAGTGCAAAGAACATTACTGTTACTCCAACTTGTTCAGGATATTCTGTTAAATTTGGTCCTCCTGTTAACTAATTGTGTCTGCTGTTGCATCAAATTTGTTATCATGTATTGGGTTCATTCAGAAACTTGTAAACCCAAGTTTCTTGCAAGTGGTCATATGCAATATCAAAATGATTGTATGTAGCACACATTCAGTGATTTTGATGAGAACTGTGTGATAAACTGTTGTAGCATCTTTTTATGCTATTATTCCAGCATTTCTCCTGAGAAACTTGGGGAAGCTAATGCAAGTGGATAGCTCGTCATTCATTAGATAGTGTACACTGAACTAATTCATGCGAGGCAATGGATGGTAATAGAAACTGTTGCTTTTGTGGAATTCTTTTTTTTTTTTTGTTTTATCATGAAGGTGGTGGTGTTGGTAGTGGTAGTAATGTCATCATCTTCCCAGTCCCTCTTGGTGTGTAGGCTCTGCAATGTTTTGCAGTTGTGTATGTTGCAGTCTTTTTAATTGTTTCTTAGATTGTCCAACATTTTCTTGTCAACTCGGCTAGTACAGAAATGGTCACTTTGGATCACTAACTATTGTTCATTCCATTAGTCCTTATACGGAAACATTTATTCATAATATTGAATTTATTTATTCCTTCGTTAGTATATGGTCTCTTCATGTGCACCTGGAATGAAAATATCTTGTCTGTTTGAATCATAATTTCAGGTAGAATCTATAACTTCAGCTGTTTGTCATGTTTTTAAAATCGCTTGAATTGTGTGACAGATCTGAAGAGATGTTAGGCTTTGTGGTCATTTAATGAATTTTATGATCTTATACATGTTTGTTTTTAGACGTGTTCACGACATTGCAAAAAGCATCTATTAGCTTTGTCATGTCTGTCTGTCCACATGGAACATCTTGGCTCCCACTGGACAGATTTTCGTGAAATTGGATATTTGAGGCTTGTTCGAATATCTGCCAAGAAAATTAAAGTTTCTTTAGAATCTAACAAGGATAACAGGTACTTTTTGTGCAGACCTATGCACATTTATGATAATATCAATCTGAATTCTTTTTAGGGTGGGAAATGTTATAGTCAAAGGTTGTAGAGAAAATCAAAATACACACTGTATCTTCAATAAATGTTTTCCACAAACCATGTTCTTTATGATATAGTGTGGGAAAAAAGCAAAATACGTTGTTGCATTTCCACTGCAACAATGGTTACATGAACACACCAAATCATTACGTTGTATGTACATTGCATATATTTATAAGACCTTCTTCAGGCATGTGGGAAATGGAGCCTGATATATCACTACTTTAATATTTTTATTCATATTGTCAATTTTCTGTGATAAATAGGAATAGAAATATTTTAAAGTTGTAATTAAAATGTATCCAGTAGTATATAATATCACTGCATTTTAAATACTCGTATTACCTGTCTAACTACATTTGTTTACAGACAACAAAGGCCAGAAATGCAAAACTGTCCATACCTGGAAGGTAACCAGTTTTGCACTGACCAACAATACTCACTTCCTCTTACTGAGTATGAATAAGATTTGCTGGGGAGATGGATTCCTGCTTTTTATATTCCTGAAACAAACATGTGAATGTATGTGACTCTGAGCAACACTTAAATTCTTCATCATACATTTAGATAGCTTTTTATTTACATACTGATAAAAATATACACCAAAATTCTGGCCTCTGTACTCTGTAACACTACATTCTGTGTACAGGTTTTTGTTTTTAATGGTACAATTAAATATATTGAAAGAATCACAGCCCAAATCAGTATGATATGGAAACTGTGTTCAAGTCGCTTCAACAAGAAATGTGTGCTTGATGTTACCATATAACCTTCTACTTGTTTATATTGTTCCATGTTTTATGGGCTGTGGCATAGAGAATAAGTTTTGTTTATTTACTTGTGACCTATCTACTGCTGAATAGGCTGAAGTATAAATGATCTCATATTATTATTAGTAGTAGTAGTAGTAGTACACAGAGTACTATATGTAATTTTATCTTAGTGTAAAGTGTATTTGTATGTATATATAATATAGACTGGGCTGGTGTTGTGGTAAAGCAATGTTTGGACAATATATTGTTGTCCTAGGCCTTCCTGTATGTTGTCTTCTGGGGCAAATTAGTGTGAGGTCATTGAGAGGGCCACTCATGTTTCAAGTTACATGTGGACCCTCTCAGACAGATACTGAAGAATTCTATAGAGGTGATAAGAGAAGTTGTTGAAATCTCATAAATATACATACATAGATGTTACTTGTGAAAAGTGATTTATTATTACAATTTCTTCTTTTACTTTTTACTGCCCCTCATTTATTAGGTCAGAGGGGAGATATTATTAAAGTACCTGGTAACATCAGTAACGCTATGTAACACCAAGGCATAGGGTCGTCATTAGAAATTGTAGGTGTCAGTGGATCAAAAAATATCCTGCTTTTGTACCTAGATGTTCATCACTGTATTCACAAAAGCATATTTTTAGATCCTGTTCTGAAGCAGCTGAATTTAGCCAAAACCTTCATATGCTATTACCTTACAGTTCATTCCTTTAACACTGTATGTATAATTTAGGAGCTTGGGTAGCTCACTTGGTGAGCAACTAGGCTACAGGCTGGACATCGGAGGAATTGTGATTGAATTCTTGCCAGGGGAAAGAATTTGCTTTTTTCCAAAGAATCCAAACTGGCTTTGGGGCCCACCCAGTCTGTTATTCAGTTGGTTGGGAGTAAAAGATGCTACAGTGTGAAGCTGACTGCTTGCCTCCATTTAATGTTGAGTTTAAGAATGTATGGAGCTATTCCTCCATGCCCCCTTATTACTTCATGGTGTGCACAGGGACAACTTATAACATATTGCCTATCTTAATAATATTAGCCTCCCACATCTCTGGTTTAGGGAGCCTTGTCAGAAATCTGTAAAACAGTTTTGGTATGAATATGGACCAGAACGAGTACTTTAAATCATAGACTAGTTTGAAATGAAATATTCTCATATATGCAGTTTATATAGGACAGCAACATTTTTAGTAATTTAGTATTTGCAGGGTGGTAAAGTCCAGTAATATTTATAGGAGGCCACATGTGAATTACCCTTTATGTCTGAATGTCAAAGCATTGTCCCATCCAGATGAAGGCATGGGCATTTCAAACAAAAATAACTCCAGCTCTCAGCAGGTATATTGGGATTTAGAGGCTGGATGGTGAAGGGTTACTTAAGGGATTGTCAGTTGTCATGCCAGGTCTGAAACCTCCAAAATATGAACTTTTGGTATGCTACTATTCTCCTCATACAGGGAGTTGGATATAGGGCATTAAGGATTTTTAATCTGGTTGGATGGAGTATTTTGGTGGTCAGGCTTTGTAGTGGGTTCTTTTTAATCTTGGTAGGGTCAATCAGTGGTTCCAGTATAATAGTTTAAGGTTTTTTTAGCCTTTTTTTGTTATTGGTATTGTTATTTTGTTTTTTTTTTTTGTGCTTTGTTGTTCGTGTATATAATGATGAATGGTATGGAATATTATTTTAAAGTGTGAAGCAATCAGGACAACAAGTATTGAGAGTAAGGACAGCAATGAGTTGGATGCAATAAATATTGGGCTGTTTTGTTTCATTTCAGCAAAAGGCAAATGCCACTGATACATAACACTGGCCCAGGTTTCAGAAGCTTCTGTTCTTGAACAGGTAAAAAATTGTAGTAACATTCATATGGAATTGGCTATAGCCACATTCAATTGCAACATTTAGTGTTCTAGAAAGCTATGAACTGCTGTGATGTAATTTAATTAATATGGTGCCATTGTGAACTTTATTGCTGCTATTGTGTCTATGATATGTACAGTATACTGATAACGTTCTCAGCATGTTTTAACCTGTACTGCTGCATAAATATTAACATACATACATTATGTTACAGCACATTATGTAACAATTTCACAACCTGTGTTGTTGTAAGAGAAAATGAAATGATCGCTGCTTTTCAAAGTCAAACCCAAAATTAACCTCTGGTTTCTAAGCAGTTTTTGATACATGTATTTTCCTGATAAGTGTCTTTGTTTTTTCAGTATATTTTTCTCCAAAAAGAGAGAAATTTGGTTTATGATATGCCATGTTGCCTTTGTATATGCGTGTGTCACCCATTTCAACCTTGGAACCTTTCAGTCAGCCTGTATGAAACCTTGTATAAATATTATGCCATTGGAGGGAATCCACAGCTCCATACATTTGAATATTGATAGATGACATCCCATTGTGTTGACAGTGTGGTGTTTTCTAATAAAAGGTAGGCAGGACAACACAATTTTGATTTATCAGTAAAATGAACTGTCCTTGTAGCAATAAAGCTACATGTTTCAGCTTTCTAAAAAGCCATTATCAGGCCACTGCTATATAAATATAAATTAAAAAAATATGAATTAAAGTAATAATAATTATATATATATGTATATATTTTTTTTCTGCAGTCAGTGATGACAGCATAGTGGACACATAAACTTGTGAGGTTGGAGTGACGTAGCACCTCTTACTTCATAGTTCTGAGAGTATTATTCACAGAAATAATATAAAAGAATAATTATACTACCAGGCATGCAGGACTATAAATCTTTGTAACAACAAATAGGCCTTATGCTTTCTGCTTAGGTCACCTGTACGTTGTCTCTCCAAATGTTGAAGAACCAGTATACGGATTTAAAAAAAAAACTTGGTATGAACATCATGCTACTGGGAAGTTACATTTATATTTTCCCCATTTCATGCTGGGCAGTTATAATGACATGGTGACCACACAAACTGCCAAGCATGAGTGACAGCAGCACCGCATAATGAGAGGTCCAAAAGTGTTGTTTTGTAACATATGTTTGAAAAATACTGAAGGTAATTGTTTTGTAAAATGTAAAGTAACAGATGACACACATTTTTAGTCATTTCTCATTATGCATATACTACTTATAATTTCTAATGTTTGCAAACTCAAGTTTTGCCTTTGGCACACAGGCAGCTGTAATGATCACCCCGTGTTGTCTATGTTGACGGCACATTGAACCAGCTTTTGCTCGGTTTAGAGTTCAGATGACATGTTCAAACGTTACATTACTAAATGGCCATTGAACTCGTCAATATATTCTTTAATTATGCCTAACTGAGTAACATTTTTAATAATTATTCTACAGTCACGTGAATGGAGTCTATTGCATATCTCTCAACTCTTATAATTCAAGTTCTACTCACTGACAGGAAAGATACTATTTAATTCAATATAAAGATCAATCAGTTCTTTTTAGACATGAAACAATTATATGATAATGTAGCACACAAACAGCAGGCACAGGGTTCCTGGAATGGAAGCGACGTTTGTTTAGAAAAGTATGTGAAATACCAGAATTTAGGATGGAGTTTCAGGTTGTGACTTTATTCTACTATGTATTGTAGCATCTTTCATTTTCAAAAAACATTAATGGTGTTTTAAATAAACACTAATAATAAACCACCTGTTCTGTCTTTGCTCTGAAAAGATTTGATGGTATAAAGCTATTACTAATTACAGGCTCAGTGTCAACCTGGCTATGAAAGTGACCTAAATTGTTGACAAGTTTAGGAGCAGTGCAAGTGCTACTACCTCTGTTAAAGTAACTACATTTTAAGACTAAAGCTGTTTATGTGTTGAAGTCTTTAATAAAGAAATCTGCCGTGGACTTTATCAGTACACTGTATCTGTGTGTTGCAGGAATTTATTTGTAGCTTTTTTGCAATAATGTAGAATAAAAGTAATACAGTCAATTTTATAAGAAGAGTTTCATAATATGTAGGTAAATACATAAAAGAAGACACCAGATATAAGTGTCCTCAGTAGAATTTTAGTGTATCAAAATGGTAATAAAAAATGTATGCTGCATCTTTATTATAATCAGGTCCCTGTTTGATGGCACTGTTTTACAGCTGGTTCATATTCCAGCCAAGAACTGTGTATCAGCATACTGCCAGTGCACCAAACAATTCTGACTGTGAGTCTCTTTTCCTTAGAGGACCAGCAAACACATTTTTAGAAGACAGAAAAAGCGCTGGTATTAGTAATAAACAATTACTGTGCTTTTTTGAAACTTATTAGTATGCTTGATCTAAAACAAGGTTTCTTGGTATTTATTTTTATTTTTATATACACACACACACACACATATATATATATATATATATATATATATATATAATTAATTTTTATGTGAATTGTTATGTTTTTTGCTGTGATAATAGATGAGCTTAATATAAAATTCCTGCCAAATTACAGTTTCACAACATAATTCACTCTTTTTTTAAACCATGTTGCAGCTGCCACATGTATAACACATTGTAGTTTTGTGAAATGTATAGAGATGTATTTAAATTGTAAGCTGTTTTAATGTAGTTCTTGCCATTACAGCCAAGAAAATAAAGCAGTTGGTCAAACATGATCCATCTTTCTTAATTCTGTACCTGCAAACATGGCAAAGGAAGGTCACAAACCTTAGACATAGTCTAACGGTGTTGAAAATGTTTGGACCTAAGACAGTTGAAGTAGCAGCAGGCTGGAGAAAAATAGCACTGGGAAGAGCTCCATTAACTTCACTCCTAAACAAATTTTATTAGGATGGTCAATTACGGAGGATTAGTGGTGCAGATCATGTGATCCACATGTACACAAAATTTTGGTAGGAAAACATGAAAGAATGAAATTATTTGGAACACCTAGACATAGATGGGAGGATACTATTGAAATGATCTCAAAGAAATAGGTGTGAAGAGTGCAGAGTAGATTCATACAGCTCAGAACAGGGACCAGTTTCAAGCTCTTGTGCACATAATAATAACCCCTGGGGTCCACGAAACATGGGGAATTCCTTGACTAATTGAGCCAAACATTGCCTTCTGTAAGTTTCAGATGACAGCATATCACACTTGGCACTGACTGCTTCATAGACTAGGTCCACTGTCTTGTGTCAAAAACATGAGTACAGATTATTGACAAAACACTATGCTTCTGGGGACACTAGACACTGTCAATTCCCATTGTCAGGCTAAATCTTATGGTTGAGCCCCATCCACTTCTGCCTGATAGACAAGGTCCAGACAGAGTGGCTTGGCTATTGGGCCCAACTGAATAGTTACTATCCTAATTGTTTTGTCCTTTGGACAGACACCAATTGTTTCTCTGAAACATACTGTTTAATTATTACCTTTTAACCTAAGCAGATAGACAAAGTCCAAGAAGTTGACGATTCCAACTGTTAGCTTCTCAAGAGGGATTCTGTTTCACGAAGTCAGACCTAAACATGTCTCCTACCACCATTCTGTGCATTTTCAGATCAATGTATTCAATTTACCGGTTCACTGAATGTCTTATGAACATAACACAAATCTTTAAGGAATAGCACATTCCATGCCGGGCAAAAATATTATACGGGAAACTTAAAACGTCGATGTCTCATTATTACAGCATGCAATTTCAATACATACGTTGGAATAGCATAGTCGGTATAGTGACTAGGCTAAAAACTGTAGGGTCATGTTCGAATCCCAGCAGGAGCAAGGGACTTGTCTCCTCTCAAAATGTCCAGACTAGTTCTGGGGCCCATGCAGCCTCCTACTCACTGGGTACTGGAGCTCCTTCCCTGAGGTAAAGCAACCAGGGCGTGACACTGTCCATTCACCTCCATCTAATGCTGAGGTTAAGAATGACTACAGCTACACCTCCACTCCCCCTGTATTCATGCCTTCATGAAGTGTAGAGGGACAAATTTACTTTACCTTTTAGTAGTATAATGGAACAAAAATATTGAACCAAATCGAGAAGAAATCTGACAACACTGTGATAGATTTCCTGATTGTGTGTTTTCGTACTAACATTCAAACCTAAGAATAGTACAAAGTCGTCAGTTTGTTCTCATAGCGAGGAAATTATGTTACTGGTTTTTTTGTAGGTCATGTAGGATGCTGACAGAAGCGATAACACCTTTGGGCCTGCAATGCCCAGACTATTCAGGTAGGAAGTCGAAGACAAGGAAATAACTAACTCCACAGGGCAGATCCCTTCTTCAGAAGCTGACAGTTCCCCAGCTACTCAAGAAATTCCCCACATTTTATAGCACCCAAGGATTCAGGGCCATGTTCATAAGAACACAACACATGCCCCTTTCCTGAGCCAGATGAACCCAGTCCACGCTATCTTATCCTGTTTCTTTACGATCCAATAATATCTACGTCTAGAAATCGGTCTCTTTTCTTCTAGCTTCCTCACCAAAACCCTGTAAGCACTTATGTTCTCCCCCACACGTTTCGCATGTTCCGTCCGTCTCGCACCACGAAGCTCCCCATGCAGTTTTTCCCGTATCCAATTGCTTCCTTCCTCTTGGGCCCAAAAAACTTACTCTGCACGCTGAGCTACGCTCTTCGTTTAAACGTGAGTAACCACTTGTGAAGAGAGAGAGAAAACAGAAACCTAAAGCGTGAGTAACCACGCTTTACTCGAGCGAGCAGTAATACATACAGAACTTTGGAAGGCTGGAAAATAACATATGATGGATCTCAAGAGAACCAGAAAGTGGATTGAACTGGCTAAATATGTCTGCCCATTGGTGGTTATAAACCTGACGACTCTATGACTACTGTTTTTATAACATGGCTGTAACACTGCCTGAATTACGTTACAGAGCCCGCAACTGTCGTGTAGTTAGCGCCGGGCTAGTGCTGACCTCTGCCATGAGTTCGAAGTATTACTTAAAAAAAGCAGTTGCCTGTACTTTAAAGGTGTACCATATTACGAATATTTTTAAACCAGTTTAATGAATTAATTATCCCTATAACACTTGTTTATAACCATTTTTCCTACTGAGATTAAACTATGTCTATTTTTAAATGAAAGTGATATCGTATTTACGACTGAACCTGCTGTCAGCACCGGCTTCCAAGAAATGCGGAAAGCAATAGCGTAACATTGTGGGCGCATTGTGTACACCGGTAACCCGATCGGCAGCGCCACGGTTTGTGATCACACTGGGAACGAAAGATAACCCAGCATATCCAGAGGAAGTGTCATATTGGTTTCGCGTACAAGGTGATATCATTGTTACGCCCGTCTGATGACACGCGTGTTGCTCATACTGTGGTCCAAGCAAATTATACGGCCCAAAACCACATTTCAACATTAGCGAGATGTTAAAATAAAACTCCATTGTAAAACGGCTGTAATTTAGGTTGTGACGGGGCTGCCTTTCTTTACAAAATCATGTGAGGTCAAGTTATGATTTAATTTCCCCGTCTGGACGAAAGTGGAAACTTGGCTTTATTAATAATAAGAATAATAATTCCTAATAGTTCTTGCCTTTGGCTATCTATAGAATAAAACAAGTCTTTCCAATTTAGTGAATACGAAAGCATAAAATAAAGTAAGAAAGTTCAACAAACTAAGTTTAGGGCTTACATAGGAAAATATCTTCCAGTGGAAGCGTATTCCTTCAAAAAATAATATTTTCATTCATTGTTCGTATTTTTGACACTGCTGACTGAAGGACTGAATCTTACATTATCACTTACATTAAAAATATAAAATTCCCTTGTTTATTTAGACAGTATATTAAGACCATCAGCATCCGCGACTGAGCGACGGATTGTTTCATTGACAAATGATTGTCTTCAAAAACATAAAAATGAAATGAAACTTCAACACGCCGTCCTCTTGCATGAAGACTTCTGACGTTCAGACACTTCAGAGCAAGTCGTAATTGCTAGAAAGGCCAGACTGACAACATCGACGGTGACAGGAAATGTTTATTCATGGTGACGACGATAATTATGGTGATAAATTTTTTGCCAGATACCATTTCCCTATTCGCTATAAGTAAAAGCCCGTCATTTCTCAGAGACAGGCACGCATAGAGCAGTCCCGGATCTAAAACCCCGGACAAAAGACCGACTACGAGCAAGGCCGGTCCGACGAGACATAATGGCGTCCCGGGCAGACTAATAACTCGGCGCCCCGGGCAGGATAAACATTTTGCGTCCCTTCAAACCAATATTCTTCAAACTTTTTCGCCCTAAGCCAGGGCTGGCAAACGTTTTTTTGAGGGCGCGTGCCCAACCCGTTTTTAATTTAAGGAGAAATTCTTTCGCGGCTGGAATCCTGAGTTTAATGGCAACATTTTTCCAAATATTCCAGTGAGAGGCTTGCGCTCCGGGAAGCTGCGTGGCCGGCCCGCACTACAATCGAGTGTCCATATACACGAGTACCCCTGCTTTCGGTGCCGGGATGGCTCAGTTGGTATTGTGACCAGGCTAGACAACAGCAGCCTTGTGGTACAATTACCTGCTCGGACATGCGATTAATCTCTTTTCCAAAGCGTCCGGACGAAATATTGGGGCCCACCCAGCCTCATATTCTCTGTGTACCACGGGCTTTGTCTCTAGTCTATTGTCACGTTAAGAACGTCTGGAGCTATAAATCGGCTCGTCCAACTCCTGCATGGAGCGCAAGCGACAAATTTGCCTTTTTGGGGGGGGGGGGGGGGGTCCCCCTTTTTTTCCCCCCCCTTCGTCAAAACCCCCCCGCCA
>Ga0123352_10000596_pt1 | contig 43997 bp, 39 predicted proteins | sample TergutLab28metaG_FD_89700 | JGI IMG/M metagenome (GOLD analysis project Ga0123352, IMG submission 89700) | Labiotermes labralis P1 segment gut microbial communities from Petit-Saut dam, French Guiana - Lab288 P1 | ecosystem: Host-associated > Arthropoda: Insects > Digestive system > Gut ... | reverse complement strand
CTTACTGCCCGCCATATCCTTAACTTTAGTGACTAAACCTGAATTTTTTTGGAGGCCAGGTTTTGTCTATGAATGTAGCAATGTGCTGACAATAACTTACTGCCTGCCATATCCTTAATTTTAGTGACTAAACCTGAATTTTTTTGGAGGCCAGGTTTTGTCTATGAATGTAGCAATGTGTTGATAATAACTTACTACCCGCCATATGCTTAACTTTAGTGACTAAATCTGAATTTTTTTGGAGGCCAGGATTTGTCTGTGAATGTAGCAATGTGCTGACAATAACTTACTGCCCGCCATATCCTTAATTTTGGTGACTAAACCTAAATTTCTACCTGTTAAACAGGCAGCGCCGTCAGTACAAACTCCAACGCGTTATTTCCATTCGAGACCACTCTCGTCAATGAAACCATTTAAAACTTTGAAAATTTCACTGCTGGTAGTGTGCGTAGGTAATTCAGAAACACTTAAAATGTCTTCCTTCATGTCACTTTCATCATGGTCAATATATCCTACATACGCAAGTAAAATACTGTTGTTCTAAATGTCTGTAGATTCGTCAGTTGTAATGCAAATAAGTTCGATTTTTTAATTTTTCAATGAGTTGCGTTTCTGTATCTTCTGCCATATCAGATATCCGCCTTTCAACTGTATCATTCGACAATGGGATGTCTTTCATTTTACTTGTCCCAGAATGGCCTAATACTTCATTACAAGCAGCAATCAAAGAAGGCTTAATAAGTTCTTCGCCAGTAGAATACGGGGGGTTTTTTTTTTTACATTTAGCTGTCTGTAAAGATATTAAATAGGACGCCGTCAGAAGTGAAGTGTTAGTGGTTGAAGCTTGGGAAATAATTTTCTTTTCTATTTTAAGTGCATCTCTTTTAACCGTAAAGAATTCAATGGGTTTGTTGACTAGATCGGAATGCGTTGCATTGAGATGTCGGATAAGTCGCGATGGCTTCATAGCTTCATTTCCCAGAACAGTAGCACAAATGACACGGTAAGGTCATGGCAATTGGTCAGTGTCAGGGCACTGCATGAAACCAGATTTTAAATAGCTGTCCGTGTACTTACGAGGGAATGCAGACTTTTCCTTCTGTGTGCTGGTAGTTTTCCCCTTCTTTTGTACATCTTGGAGTTCGCAGTGTAGGCTTGAGGTGGATGAATCATTATTTGTTGCGTCACAAACACCTTCAATACGACATTTCTTAACACCAAAATTAAACAAAGTCCCTTGTCTCTTAGTCATATTAAAATTTACATCTGTTGGCCTACTAAATTTGTTTTTGAAACAAGCACTTACACACTGCAGTGCGAAATTGCGAAGAAATTGTGTTCAGTATTAATAGATTTGAGAACCGGATACAGAATGCCTTGATCTTCAATTTCAGTGGAGAAATTTTCTTTATACTTCCTTGCTGATTGGTCACTGCAATTTGCAACACAGATGTTATTTCGCTCAGTTTTGAGAACAGATGATACGCCGCCGATTGTTGTAATCGACTTGCAGGCAATTTTTATGACCGGTCACAAACAGCGGTATTCCCTTTCCCGATTGTTGAAAGATTTTGATGTCTGAAAATTCCCAATGATTCATGAATACTTCCACGTATAAAAATACGCGGCTTGGTCACTGACATTTGCTACACAGATGTTATTTAGGCGTTCTGAGTTTGAGCTTTTCGACACATTCACGAATATTATTCTCCTCAGAATATTTCCACTATAAAGTATTTATTCATGAAAAATGCTTCGAAAACTAAAATGACAAATTCCAGGCGAACCTCTCGTGGCCCGGTATAATTGATGCCAGGGTCCGGTATGGGGCCGCGGCCCGGCGCTTAAGAAACACTGCACTAGATCATGATCTGTGCTGTGGGCAACGTCGTGGTTGGAAAGAGCAAAGCCCACCTCGAGAAAGAAGGGGACATGTTCGATACTCAATTGCCGTTGATGAAAGCTGTCAACACACATGCGATGTGAAGTGAACAAAGTGATGGTGCTATAATCCCTTCCTTTTAATGCTAACTCGAGTTCTGAGATAAGAAGGAAGTCTCATGGTACTAAATCGTGGGAGTAGGTATGATGTGCATTGACATTTGATTTTAGCCAGAGACTCGCCTGATAGGCAAAGCAGACGCAGCAGGTGCATAGTCATGGTGGAGATACCATATATGCCAGATTCCACTTTACACTGCACATTTTCCTGCAGATGCCATGTGTCAGTATGTACCGTTAGTTTAGGGTTTGCCTTTTCAAAACAAATGCACAACCTGGCGAATATTGAAAAAACCACAAGTGTGCTTTTCACATTTCAGCAGATTTGTCTTAACTTCTGTGGAAATGGCGATGATGAGCTTGTCCATTGAGACAAATCTTGCTTGGCTTTTTGGTGATACTCATAAACCCACAACTCATCACCTGTGATTACCTTCGAAAAGAATTCTGGGTCTGTTTCAAGACTCTCTTGAAGACCCTGGCACATGCTGACGTGACTCTCCTTCTGCTCACTGAGAAGGTTGGGCATGAATTTTGCAGCAAACTGACACCTGCTCCGATTCTTTTTCAAAAGATCTGATCTGACCCAAATGAAATTTTCGGCATGTGAGCAACATTATAGATAATTACTCTTCTGTTTTAAAGGATAAGTTCCTTCTGTTGATCCACAATTTCATATATGTTTTTCTCATCAGTGGGCATCTTGAGGACCATCTGGCACATTCAGGGGAGGTCACACCACTTTTGAATGTGGGAAGTACTTCCCCCCCTTGTCTGCAATCCATAAGCTATTGTAAACATTTTTAAAGTTCCTATAACATTTTTTCCAGTATAAAGCAAAATTTTTTTGCAGATGTGTTGTGCTTTCAAGTCTGCCATTTTCTGGGCAACTTACACCAAAGTCACAAATGAACTTAACGATACGTGACTCAGCAGATTCTACTCTGCACCTAGCTGTGGAAGTTCATGCTAGCAGCAGTAGTGTCAACTTGCAGTCTGCAAACTACCTGTTGTCACATCCCAGAATCCATTTTGAACCAATGAAGTTTGAAAAAGATATCCTTGGTAAACCTTGGTGTTAATACAATGGTTAAAATCATTTTAACTTTATCGTTGCCTCAATATATACCACAGCCAGTTAAATCATAGCAGTTAGAATTTTAAGACTTTTGGCATGACAAAGCCATTATTTCATTTTTAAGTGTGTTAATAGTGGTTCTCTCAATTACTAAGCCTGTATGTATGCTGGTGATAGGTGAATGAGCATGGAGCTTTGGCATAGTTATACTGACAGGAAATCTGAAGGGTTCATTAAAATAAGTCCCTATACCAGCTCGTCCACCAGAAATTCCACATGGACTTTCTGCAATAAAAACCAGACTCCATGATACTATCATCTTACTGCCTCTCAGCTACCTGCTACCCAGCATTCAGTTTCTTTAATACACACATAAAAGAGCTAGCTGCAAGTTGTTTTGCAAGCTTTATCTCAAGGAGTATTTTACATATAGGCTGCATCAGTACTCGATCCAGCCACTCATATAGAAAGACATAGGTTTATTAACAATTTTAATTTTTTACACATCAACTTTTGGTAAATGGCAATCTGGTATCTCATGGCTATTTTAACTTTTAAGTGCACAGCACACAAGTCTGCATCTTACTTGTATGGAACCAGGAATGCAAATCTTGTCTACAGCTAATGTCAAAACTTTCTCACGAGGAATAAACCGCCACACTTTTGAAAGTCTACCTATGACCTGGTATACAGCCGGACAATATACTATACCTCTGTTGCAAACAGTATGATTTTTGTCAGTTATGGGTGGGCTGAAGCAACCTTTACACAACAGAATCAAGTGTAGTATATATTCTTCATCTGTCCCATTGTAAATTTTACAGAAGGGTTTGTTTAAAAAAGATGTCAGTGCCGGGCATACCTTTATTGCTCCAAAAAACTTTAGCATTTGAATCCCTGCTGTGGGTGAAAAAAAAAACCTCAAGCTCAAATAATTTCCAAGATTTACGTGACAAGCTGGAGTACTTGTAAATTTACAGTGGTGAGCAAATGTACTGTCATATATCACCAAACCTGGAACCCAATCCAACAGTAACAATATTGAGAGGCCAGCAACTAATCACCTTAGCCATGGTATGAGCCCTGAATAATGATGATTTTCACTACATTTATAAGTAGGTACAATCAGGTCTTCCTCTTTTACCCTTCTGTTCAGCAGATTTCACAGCTCACTTGTCACGTTACAAGTGTGGTGCCTGATAAAGGCTGTAAATATATGTACTGCATGCAGTTTGTCTTCATTACATTTCTTTGTAATTGATGGAATTTAATACAACTTTAGGAATATAGTACACACATTGGTAGAGTGTAATTGCAATGTACGTATGTATACTCGCTATTAAGTTCAGAATACTGACACCCCCGATTTTAACATTATACATGTTTTACATGTGAGCGTTGTAGTAATGAAACCTGGAATGATACTTATAGGTGCATAAATACAGTGGGCCACCTGGTTGCCATCTTATCTGTTGCTGTTCCTCACAAATAAAGACCTTTTGCATGTGCATCTGTAAAAAAAGATGTGTACAGACAAATCGTATGGAATCTGAATTCTGCTTGGACTGTTTGACCCACAGAAAGAAATATGGGGAACTACTTGCCCATGTAACACAATGTCACATCCCAAAATACTTCAATCTTCATCACAACTAACAGCACCTTAATATTATATCAAAGAAGTTGTCAGTAAGAGTCAGACCCAGCATAATGGAGCAGGTCTGGTAGAAATAGACCACAATCAAGTTTCTACCTTCACTACCCATGCTAAACAAGAGCCATTTTGATATTTTACGATTCATTGAACATGCCTTCCATTGCAGTTACTATAAGGTGATCAAAAAGTCTCTGTGCACCTGACGATTAATACAGAAAGTTACAAGTAATGTTCAAAGTGTCCCCCGCTAGTCTCCAGACATTTATTGACACACCGAACTGTGTTCTTGAAGACCGCATTTAGTATAGCACGGTCCACATTCCAAATGTATTCTGTGACGGCCATTTTCAAACCATCAATTGTGTGGGGATTGTTTGAATACACTGAGTTTTTCATTGAACCCCAGAGAAAAAAATTGGGTGGAGAAAGATCCGGAGATCTTGGAAGCCAAATGGTTTAAGGAATAATTCTGTCCACAAACACGTTGTCCAAGAGTGCCATAGACATATACACTGAATAAGCCATAGCACCATCCTGCTGAAAGTAGGCCTTGTCAGTTTCATCTTCATTCCATTGTGCAATGAAAGGATACACAATATTGTCACAGTACCATTGGGAGTTGAGAGTCTCCAAGAAAAAAATGGGTCTGACTATGCGCCTACGTGACATTCCACCCCAAACACCAATCTTCTCATCATGCAGCGGTGACTTGTGGAACACATGGGGATTGTGTGCACACCAGACACATGAGCTTTGATTGTTGATGTAACCGACAAATGGAAGTATGACTCATCCGTGAAGAATGTGATGTCCACAATGTCCTCTCCTTCACAGTCAAGAAAGTATAAAAAAACCACTTGCAGTATGCTACCCGCTTAGCACTGTCGCCAGGTTTCAATTCATGCAATGCTGTAATTTTGTAAGGGTGTAGGTGTAGGCGTTTTTTCAATATTTTGAATGAAACATCACAATGTGCTTGAAAATCAATTAGTATTACACAAACGTACATCAGCACAATCTATTTATTCTAGAGTAAGGCTAAATGTTTCGACTAGATGTTAGTCATTTTCAGGCCCCTACAATTTTGTTACCAGATGCTTTGTCCACTTTGGGATCCCATAGTGTTTACATGTGGATTACTTAATTGCTAAACATCCTAATTATAAAGACCAAAGACAAAATATCATTCGATATATACAGGAAAAAAACCACCTCAGACATCATCATCCCAAACGACTCATGCCATCCAACAGAACAGAAATTAGCAGCCATCAGATACTTCACAAATAGAATAAACACCTACAGTCTCGACCACACAGAAAAACAGGCAGAAACAATCATAGTAAAACAGATTGTCAACAACAACAAATTTGACACATCCATCTTAAACACAATCAATGGAGGAAAAACAAAATGAGAAAAGGACAGCCAAAAAAGTAGATGGGCAAAATTCACCTATTGCGGGAAAGAAACAAGAATGGTCACAAAAATGTTCAAGAACACAAATGTAAAAGTAGCCTACAGGACCAAAAACAATTTAGGAAAACTCCTAAAACCACAAAAGACACCAAAACCTGACAAATACGAAAAAAGTGGAGTTTACCAGCTGGAATGTCTCACATGCCATAAGATGTACACAGGTCAGACCGGCCGGCCCTTCTGTCTAAGGTACCACGAACATTACGACTACTTTAAATACACAAACAACAGATCCACATTCGCCCAACATGTTAACAACGAAGGGCACTCCTTTGGCCCAATGGACAAAGTAATGAACATAATTCACTATGAGAGAAAGGGAAAAATGCTCGACACCTTTGAAAATTTTTACATTTACAGAGAAACCAAAAACGGGAACCAGATAAACGACAGACTCACCATACAGAGCAACCTGATATTCGAAACAATAGTGAAACATTCCCCTCAAGGAGGGCAGCACACATAAAAAGAAGTAGGGACAACAACAACAACAACAACAACAACAACAACAAAAAACCCCGACACCCACAAAGACAGTACACAGGACAGTTACCCAAGTGGCTGCACAGAGGTCATAACATGGTGAACAAAAACAGTGGCAAACAACGTCAACACCCAAGAGAAGATATACTCACATCCACAGTGTGGAACAAGACCAACCACAAAGGATGAAAAACAACGAAATACAGTAAGTCTTACCAACAAATTAACTAATAGAATTACAAACCCACGATCGTATGCAATAAGACAAATCCCAGCTACTAGAAACGCACCCGTTCTGTTATAGCATATCAACAAAAACCTTCAGGAAAACTCCACCCGACATTACCGTGCAAACACTCCAGGAGGCGATACCAGAAAACTAACACAACTATCCATAATAAATAACGAAAGCAGAAACATCCCAACACCAACTGTAATGCGACAACGGCATCCCACAGTTGAACATCAGCGCACTAAAAAGGAAGGAATTTTATCCTTTAGTGGTTTCATGCTTAAACACAGCCTGCAAATAACAATAACTCTGTAGTTATAACTTTTTTAGAAAGCTTTAGCAAATAAGTAAACCACATGTAAACACTAAGGGATCCCAAAGTGGACAAAGCATCTAGTAACAAAATTGTAGGGGCCTGAAACACGTAGCCTTTGTCTAGAATAAATAGATTGTGCTGACGTACATTTTTGTAATACTAATTTTTTTTTTTTAATGCTGTTTGGGCCGTGCCATATGAGACACCAACCTGCTGGGATAATTTCCTGATGGACTTCTTCGGACTTTGGAGCATGCAGTCTGAGATATCCAACACTTTCTACTCTGTCAGTACTGATGGCCTTCCAGATCTGGTAGCGTCACGCACGGAACAGGTTTCCTTAAATTTCTAAATCAACTGCTGCACTGCATTATGATGTGGCACCTTGGTCTCCAAAAACTGTGCCTGGAATCATCGTTGAACACCTTGTGTATATTCTCCACCACACCGAAACACATGTTCCACTAGGAACGTATGCCCTTCAACAGATAACACCATTATCACAACACACGTCTTTCTTGCCTCACTATTGAGCTCAATCTGCTTGGCAGCTGACTGCCAGGGCCTGGGGGACACTAGACTCACACTAACACCATCTGTTATCCCTAATTCTAACTACATTATCATGGTAAGTGATTGAAACTGTTAAAATACTGTATTTTTGCGTGTTCTTTGTACTGTAATTGTCAGGTGCAAAGAGACTTTTTGATCACCCTATATATAGCACTAAATGAATTGGAATGGAGATGGAAGGAGTTATAGCATAATTTAAGCATTTGCCTGGAAGGACAGAGGACAACTGTGAGAAATCCCAGGATAGCCAGCCTCTTGGCCAAAATGTGAACCAGGACTTCCCAATTAAGGTTTGTTCCAGTTTGGTAATACAAATTGTCATATATAAATATGACCATTTTTAGGCACATTTGCATGGAACAACTTGGCCCCTGCTGGACGTATTTTCATGAAATTTGAGTATTTTTTAAATATCTGTACAGAAAATTCAAGATACATGAAAATCTGACAAATACGTGTAAGATAGGTACTTTATGTGAACACCTGTGTACACTTATGATAGTATCTCACTGAATTTTCTTAAAATGAGAAATACTTCAGACAAAAGTTTAGACTAAACTAAAACACAAATTTTTTGCTCAATAACTTCTTCCAAAAACTGTGCCATTTATGAGATTATGTGGAATAATAAGGTACAACTGGACAGACCACAGTTGACAATATGTATGGCACTTGCACCTTGCATGCTGGATAAATACAAACAAACACGCACAATATTACTTACTGCTTTTCTACAGCAACTGTGGTTACACAAAAACGCCTCAGTGTTATATTATATGTACTTTGCCTGTCTTGTTACATACCTATATTGCAGTACAAGCACCTGACCTTTCACACTTATTTCCAGCACTTGAAAACAGAGTATTAAACAAAAAAGGAAGCAGAGTACTACACAAGACAATAATCTCTTCGGTTGGTTAGCACCTGTTATAGCATACGTGTCTCATCTACTGCAGTGGTTGAGGGTCTGAGTGCAAGAAAATTCATGTGACACAATGATGTATTGCTCCACAAGGCACCCCCCCCCCCTTTCATAAATTGTTTCTAATTAAACAGGGGATATTCTGAACATTTTGGACATCACTCTATGCTCCACCAATTATTATTCTTCAATACTCGTATTTCTTTTGTAATATATCATATTTGTGTCAAACCATCTACAAATGGACTTGAAAGTTATTTCATAAGTGTTCTGATGGATCCATCATCAGACTCTGCTTGGTCTTTAACAGCAACCCATCACCATCCCTTGGGATGCAACAAAGTGTTGAACTGGACAGAGTGAGCAACAGGGACCACAAAGAATTCATCATCAAAACAAATTCAACATAAAATTTATTTGGAAGTCATACTCTGACACATGCAGGGTCAAATAATCTCTGCATGTTTACTAATAGAATGTCTATGTGCATAGGCACAGAAATTCATAATGTGGGCACATTCGGTTTAAACGGTGATGTTGCTAACACTGCCATGCTAGAGAGATATTAGTAGCAAGGTGTACTTCTTTATGTGACACATTTCATACAGTATTAACATAATAATAATAATAATAATGGCACTTTGCATTAGGTAATATCCATCTATTCATTACTGTGTACTGTCTGATCATAAATTTCAGTGTAAATAAAATTAAGCTTACTGTGACATGGCTGTAAACATTGTACCAGCATGACACCAAACTATTCTGACCTGAAGCTGCCAATCTCAATAAATGCATATTACCTCACACATACTTGGTTTGATATTATAACATTAAATATTTCAATACAAAATGAAGCAGAAACACACAATATGAAGGCATGGTTTTTATGTGATATCCATGTCTGTTGATATGTTGTCCATTCCACATCAGCAACCCCCCCCAAAAAAAGTCCCTTATATTGTTTTTAAACATTTTGGTTTTGTGCAGTCCAGATGTTTACTGCTACATAAACATGATGCACTATGACAGTCTTCAAATCCGGAAGCATTTCCTGAGCTCAAATTCAAGAAATCTGTAATATATTTTTTTTGGCAACATCATGACTCTTTACATTCTCTGAAACTTTGGTAAGGGCATGTTTTATAGTGTTTAAATCTTCACAAGATCATTATCTGTAGCAAGCACCCACATAGTCCATCATCACACACACATGGAAACCTACTTTTGACTAACCCAGTGGAGGGCACTTATATTGTAGTGTTTGGGACATTGGCATATTATGCATATTACAACTTCAATTGATTTAATAATGGAAATACTAGTACACCTAACATGACTATATAATAACTCATTATTTTAACACAGTGTATTTTATGGACATATCTGAACATCCATATTATGTATATGGGATAGCTTACGGTCAAATTTCAGTATTGCAAGTACATGGCACGTGGCAACCACATGATTACAGATCTTTTAATAACACAGAATTAAATACACTTAAAAATAATAGTACTAACAGACAATGAAGCTTGAATTTCAACTAAAACTCATCTTCTACACACAGATACTTCTTAAAAACCCAACTACAAAAAATGTGTCAGCATTCTCTTTGAGCCATTAAAAGAATTAAAGAGAATGTTTCCACCAGTCAACATATTAAATATTTATTACATTCAAAGTGTCAACATATTAAATATTTATTACATTCAAAGTAACATTACACATGTGGTTAAATTTTCAAGCACAAGCTCTCCATGTTAAAGAACTGAAGATTTAAATTGTTCCACAGCAACAGATCTTTTATTGTTCTCCTTTCATGTGAGCCTTAGCACAAGTGTGATAGACTTCAATCCTATGCACAATCAGAAAACCTCTTAACTTTTATGTCACCTTACAACTCAGCCAAAATGGATGCTACTCTGTGCAGCATTTTGTTTTAGGAATTTCATTCCATTATTTAACTTGGATAAATGTCAATTTCACTACCAAGCATGGCTAAACCTTAACTTCTAGGGCAACTGCAGAAATGGTTAAAACTAGGTCCCAACAAATTATGAGAACACAACTTACAACATAGAAACCTTGACAGAAAACTTTCTATCCAAACATCAAACAACATCAAATACTCAAGGATCAGGATACAGTCCCAGTAAATAAAGCTGCACACATCAGCTTTTATTTAATAATCCAACATAAAATATTAACAAGGGTCAACAAATAATAAAATATTTATGGCAATGAGAATTATTACAAGAGCATTGTGAAAGTGACCTGACTTCCAGCATCAGTTCAAAGTAATGAGTATTCTACAAGTTCTTTATGGACAGAACTTCACACAGACACTAAAGTAAGAGTTATAGCATCCCTTCCTAAATAAATGTATGGAAAGAGATAAAGAGGGTAAATTTAACCAGAAAAATGTACATCCTTTAAATGGTCTGCCTGGGTTTCTAATGGGGGGAGAAAAAAAAAGTGAGTCTTTCCAGAGACGGATGACTCGCACAAAATTTATGTCATTATTAGTTTCATATTATTGCACTGCATGACACTTTCCAAATCCCATTATTTTTCATTTCATGCTTCTTTGTAATTAAAACAGCTTGCTAGAAAAGTTTACATTTGTCCCAACAGTAAGTTTTGAATGTAGCAATATGATGCTGTACCATGCAAAAACCTTTCACTGGCCATTATGCCAAGATCCACCAATATGTCTCCTGGTACAACATGAACTGTTTATGCACTACACCACTTGGCAAGCACATGGTTAACCACCTAACAGTAACAGTGATGGAATGTGCATTTAAGTTTTAATGTAATTTTAAAGAGCCCAAAATACAATTTGGTTTCTTTCTTTATTATAAAGTTAGGTGCCAAATGTCCATGTCACTGTGCAAAAAAAATCCCTGCACTCCTCCGGTTGCATGAAAAGCAACATCAATGACACACTGTGAAATTTTTGACACCATATAATCAACAAATTGGGACAAGTGTCCATGACACATCTGACATCCTGGCACCTATCACAATAATACACATCGTCTACAATGCAGCATATTAATTTAGAAACTCATGTCAGTGATGAGAATAAATAATAAGGGAGATAACATGTTTTGAAAATAGGTACATTCAGGACCGTAGCTACCAACGTAATGTTTTCATCGTATATCAGTAATGTTTGTCTTGGACCCAAAGATCCGTACTAGCTGATCTTCATAGTCATCTATGTTTCTCTTCATTATGTTCATGCATGGTCCCAGCAGTCTCTCAAAAGCTTCCACATCAAGGACTGTTACACAAAAACAAGACAGAAATATAAGACACATAATTATAGCTGCCATATCCATTTATGTCAACTACAATATAACACCAGACCTGAATGATGCCATGCTGTTGTCATCATACTTCATTCCAATACACAGCTACAAATTTGGTCTTTCCTTGTTGTAGCATTTTGTTGCTACGAAGAACTCTGGGAGTTGCTGCATTACAGCAGAATTATTGGAAATTATATGAACATTTTCTGCCTGCTTTGAGTATACAGTACTTCAAGAAGTCTATATTTACATCTAGCAAGCTATGATCTGAGAAGAGCCTGTAAAGAAACATGGCTGCCTCAAGACAACACAATATTGGACTAGATACAATTGTATCTTTATTAGACGAAGATGAAAATGAGGAGAGTGTTGCTACAGAAGATACACAATAATGACAAAAGTTGTGATGAAATAGTGGAAGTGGTAATAATGGTGATTATGAGAAAGGAAATACTGATATACCTTCACAATGAACTCATGGGCCAGATTTGAAAAACCTGAAATCGTTAAGTAAATCTGACAAACCTAATGGAAAATGAGTTTACAGGGCAGTATGGCATCACTGCAACTGTAAATGACATAAATGACTTAGTAGAATTATTTGAGCTATGGGGCACATGGAAACTTGTTGACCTCATTGGAAAAGAGATCAACAGCCATGCTACACAGCAACCTAAAAAGAAAATTTTGTTGAAATGTCATGATTTTGGAAATGGGAGGATACACTTTCTCAACATAAGAATTTCGACGGCGACAATCCTATGGTATGGGGTTATATGGAAACTGGAATTACAGCTCAAACTACTCAAAGAACCCCTTGTTTATGACACCTGGCATCTCTAAAATCATTCCAAAAAAACAAACATATACTTCTGAAATTTCTCCATTTGTATAGAATAGCAATGTTTCTTCATCCATGAACATATGGTTATATAAAGTACAACCCATACATGATTATGTACAAAGAAAATCTGGTAAAGTATATATAACCCAGGCTTAGGCTGTGGAGAGAGTTTTATGGTGTGGAAAGGGAATGCTGGTAATGTACAATTCCCATGCATCATGACAAGATCTGGAATAAAAGTGTATATTTTATCTGAATCCAAATCTGGGTATATTTGGAATAGGATAATTTACTGTGGCAAGGTAGTAGAGCTCAAGGGGAGTGAAAATTTAGAATACACAAGCAAAGCTGTCCAGACCTTATGTGAAGAATTCTTGTTAAGAGCTACACAATATATGTGGATACTCTCTAATCCAGTGCAGAAATGGGTCTTTCACTTAATGATAGAATAATAATAATAAAACAAGACAGAATATGTCTTCCTAAGACTGTGCAATAAAACTGAAAAAAAGGGAAAAACCAGTGGGGTGCAGTGATGACAAGTCAATGATCTGCCTGAAATGGAAAGATAAGAGGGATGTTGTTGTGATCCTCAGAACTTTTCATAAGGGAAAAGGAGACGTGAAGGTAGAGAGGAGGAAGAAGGAAGTAAGTATTCCAAAACCCATTGATGCTTATAATAAAAGCATGACAGGAGTAAACAAGTGTGATCAGATGTTGACAGCATATCCTACAAAACTGAAGAGAACAAAAGTTTGGTATAAGAAGACATTTAGCCATCTGATAAATATTTGCAGGCACATGTTTTGGGAGGAAATATGGAGTTTTGCAGTTAAGAGAGGATCTCATTGAAAGGATATAAGATATAATCCAGAATTGACAGATGCACCAGTAAAGCATGGCAGGAAAGTCCAACAAAAAGAATCCTGTATGTCTGGTAGAGAGAGAGAGAGAGAGAGAGAGAGAGAGAGAGTCTCTAGTTATGTTAAGAAAAGAGCATAAAGCAACAAGTGCTACAAGGAAAACAAGATGATAATCCAGATACCATTGTGAGGTGGTTTATATGGCATTGTGAGCAACACCACGCTTCAAGATCTACCACACACTCACATCCTTAAAGGAATACAGTGGGTACAGTTTCTACACTGAATAAATTATCAAAAATGCATTGCTTATTGTTTCACTGAAGTATGTTTCTTGGTTTTTCTATTATAAAGCAATCTCAAATTTAAAGAGCCAGGGGAATCTGAAGAGTGGGAGCATGTACTGCTGTCAGAATTGAAACAGCTAAAGAGCTGAGTATTTCAGTATTCATCTGCCTCTCTTATTCTTTCTTTTTATTCAGTGAAGGTACAGCAGTCTTACTAACCAGGATACGAAAGAAAAGTTTTCAATTTTTGTACTGCCACTGTCCATAGGGCACAGCAATAATGCAACAACAACAACAACAATAATAATAATGAGGAGGAGGAGAAAAAGGAGGAGTAGAAGGAGCAGGAGGAGAAGAAGGGGAAGGAGGAAGAGAAGCAGGAGGAGGAGGAGGAGGAGGAGGAGAAGAACAACAACATTTATCTCATGGAATGTGCAGGATTCATTTAGAAACAAATTATGTTAACAAAAGTGTTATCTGCTATTATAAAATGCATCACTGCATGCTGGTAGTAATATGAACTGTGTGTTCTTACCATTCAGATTTTTGGTCCTGACAAACAATAAATAATAATCACATAATACATCATACTGGAATTAATACTATGGTATATTAGTTTCATGCACTGCATATTTCACAGTATAAAAGGTGTTGTGAACCAACCTGTACACAGTCCACTCTTCAAGCGTTGCTTAAAAATTAATAATGTTGAAGGTCAGTTTGTAACCACCAACCCAAAACAAAAATTTTCATCTACCGAGCAATACTAAGAGTCATTCATAATCTCCCTAGTCTTCATGAACCCAAATTTACCTTCTAATAACATGGAGTATCAAATGTTACAAAATACATGCAGAAATCAATGACTGAACTTTGGTTTATATATAATATTACAGGATGACAAAGTATAGTACACTCTGTGCTTTGAAATTCCCCAAGGACAAGTGTACTCACAAGCTAATTTTATGTTCCCAACTGCGTATGCTGAAGCTGCCCGTGGTTTATGGGTGACTAGGGCCAATTCACCAAAGTATCCTCCCTTTGAGATACGATTGATCTGAAACAAAAAAAGAATCACTACACTGATGCCCAGTCTTGAGTGTTTTTCCTCACACAATCTACATCCTCAACCTCCCAAGCAAACAAACTTTACTAAACTTTACTGTGTTATTTGTTACAAACATAATCACAGGTTTTATATATCCCATGTTCTGTTAACTGATAAGCTGTACAAAATTTTTTTAAAAGGACCAACAAACACACTCAAGTGCATTTGATCGTCCTGTTAAAAATTTTTTGTACATATAATCTCAAAGTTCATGTCACAGGTGGTTCCTCTAAATTATATGGGCCCCCGGATTACAATCTGAGGTTCCCATTGTGATGACAATGAAGATTCCTGTATCCTGTGCATATGTACCAGCATTTCAAGATGACGACAAATATGGCAATTTTCTCCAAAATGTTTGTACACATCTACCAGACTATGTGGTATTACAGCAGTGCTGAGGAGATTAAAGTCTTCTGGGATACGACACTGTACTGATTGCTAAATAGTTACTATGTTTCAAATGAGCTCAATTTGTAGGGCCTCAGCAGCCCAAGAAGAGTAAATGCAGCTGAAAAAAAAGGTATGTTGTAACATGTTCCCTCCTTTTGGATGCCATGTAAGGTGTTCTGGCATGGAAATCAATTATGCCTGAAGTAATTCAGAATTTCTTTGTGAAATGTGGTTTTAGTGCAGGAAGTTCAGTCAAAGTGGATGATAAAGACAAAAACTGCACATGGGTGGAACTGCAAGGCCACACAGATTGCACCAGTACTTTCACAAGTTTCGTAATATTGACAAATATGTCCCAACCGCTGGCAGTCAGCTGACTAGTCTGCTCTCCCAGTCTCCAGCTCTGTGCATGTGACAGGCGAGGAAGAGGAGAAGATGGTGGAAACACAGCCACTTCCAACCCAGCTCTATCACAAAGATGCTCTAATGGTGTTACAAGTGCTGGATTTGGTGTAGAGTAATGCAGATGATAGAATTGTGCAGGCTACAGCTGAACAGCAGTATTGTGTCTAAAGCATATAAAACAGTCTGCAACATGGTCAACTGACTGCTGTTTTAAGTAACAATGAACATAGATCTAAGTTTGACAAACATGAGAATTTTTTCATATTTCTTTTTAATGTGCAAGCTATCACATCACGTTATAGGTGTAAAAAACACAAGCAAAATTTAGTTTTTAATTATGCCGCTATACAGAAGAATCACAAATTACATCACTGCTTCATGGTTTTAACGAATCTTATACCAGGTTAAGTGTGTAGTGAAAAAAATTGTATAATTCAAAATCATAAAATTCAAAGAACAATTTTTTGTTCCTGATCACTTTAAAAATAAATCTGTCCCCAGCAGCATTGCAACACTCCAGGTGTCACCTGCCAGAGTCCTATATGAAACATAATGTCTTCTCTTAAATCTGTTGCTCCATTAGAACCTGTAAATCTGTCTGCTCCCAAATGAGCAACACTTTGCAAGTTCTTCTTCCTGTGATCACACAGTTCATGGGAACACTGCTTGTAATTGCCTTCTTGAACCATGCATCAACAGCAGATTCAATTTCCTCAAGCACTGAGCACATAAAAAATTTACACTGCTTGCAGAAAGGCCCACAATGGATGTTAACTTCTTGCAATGCTTCAAGGGTTTTTAGAACTGTGTTTAATTTGGACACTGAAATACCATCTGCAATGCCAGGTCAACATGTGCATCAACATTTGCTACAGTATCTATTTTATTACTTATGGTACATGATTTCCGCCTCTTTTATCAATATTTTACCTTCTGCTATAGAATTATACTTAGTCTGCAACATAATTTCATCTACAAAACTGACCATGTATTCCCTGCTCAAGGCTAGCACAAAAAATACAATTCATGACACTAACTCAGCAATCAACTACAAACACAAGGTGGTGTGTTAATAAAGTACCATGAGTGTACAACTGATCACTAATGATTGTGGTTGATGAACTAAAATCAATCATGTTCCATTCCACCCTACTGCCATCTACACAAATGTTTTAACTACATCAACTTTTGCTTTGGGTAGAAAACACTGCAATGTTGCTAGCTATGCTATTCAGGATGCCATTATCATTTCTACTTCTTACATTCACCTTTTAGCACTGTCTCTTGGTGCAATAAAAATTCTGCGATGAGAACTATGAAAATAAAATTCTGTAAAATCCCACAGGTCTAGGAAAATGAAGTGCATATTCCAGGAAAACAAAAAGTTAGGGAAACACAAAATCCATAAAAATGTAACACTGTTCTAAAGTGCATTTGCCCAGGATCTGCCAAAACATGTAAAAAATCACGGTAAATGCAAAAAGCAGTAACATATAATAGCAGTTTAACTTCACAATTTTGTTCCCCTTATGGTGCTTTCAGAACAGCAGATTCACTCTGTACACAAATGTAACTACTTGGCTTCCAGTATCCTACTGCAGACCTAATATAGAACACACAAAGATATGAAAAACAACATACCAATGATAATTTGCACAGGAGCCCAGGCTGCTGAACCTAGGTGCATTGGGACTGAAAGGGCTCAAACCCAATTACTACTATACTCTCTGTTGAAGCAGTGTGCAAGTGTGACAACAGAGTTTCTGTCTGCAATTTAACACCCCCCCCCCCCTTTCTTTCCTAATTACATAACCAACCTCAGCTTCTTAATTTCCCTGCTGGCACGTGTTTGCTATGCTGTGCTGTGATGACACAGACAGCAACCACACTTTGGGTTATCTCCATGACAGTATCACGTATGTCCATTACTGCCAAACAGCTTTTCTGAAGTCCAATAAAGTTTACAGAACATGTGATAGGGATTCACAGGTCTATAAATGTTTAAGAGTAGTGACAGCTTTTACAGCCAATGATCTGACATTTGCTTGTGAATGTCATTTCTGTTGTTATGCTTCTAGTAAATTGCAGCACCTACCTCAACTTCTTGGCCACTGTCTCCAGTGATTGTAATTTTGATACTTCCTTCTTCCATGAAGTACATTCCATCAGCTGAATCTCCTTGCTTTATGATCATCTGATTATCATCATACTGACGTGGAACCAGAGCATCAGCAAGGTTCATGCGCTCATATGCCTGAATGATTAGACAAAGTTACATTACCATTCTGTGGCTAAACATGAAGTAAGCCTGTGGAGCTTCTGAAACCATATCCCTTGTACACGCACGCATGTCCTTGTGATGGCAGGCACATCCTTATGTGACGACAAACACTTCTCTATTTTTTTTTTTAATGGGACTGAACTGAGAGAAAAAACATTTGTACTTGACAGCCAATTTTCTTCTGTGGTCTGAAGATGGAATTAGTACTTCAAGGCTTCAATGGTCAAATTATGCTCAGTACATAATGTTGCAACATGGCTGAAGGGAGATGGTGGGTAAGGAATGTAGGAGAGGCAGGCATGCCAATTTCTAAATTGCTTCCAGATTTGTACATGCTGGTTCTGATATCAGAGTGTGGTTAGACTGAGTTCTTTAGTAATCCTCAAATGGAACTGCAGTATGTGCCATAAAGTACAGATGGGACTGGAGTACATGTTCAACTAATATTATGCAAGGAAAAGAAAATTCACAAGAAAAAATGGCCTTGGTGTTACTCTGTCAAGCCCAAATGTCACTTCAGAATTAACTTCAACTCCACAGCAATGGTTAACTGTCTGAACTTATGGCACAGCGGTGTCTGAATGGTAGTAGTAATAATAATACATTTTAGATGCACACACAAACACACACAAAGGTGTGATCAGAAAGTTTCTGTAGTGACAGCAAGGTAACACTACTGTAGCTGGTACAGAACCCATCCACTAGATGGAGGTACAGTAGATTCTGCAGTCATTTGCTGTTGCAAGTTTCAGGACTTCCACAGTGGTGTCACTCAGGATTCCAGCTTACTTTGATCCTCATTTGCTGCTGATTTCAAAGTTGTAGCATGTGTCACAGTGAGGTCAAGACTTGAGAGGCATACATATATATATATATATATAAATACGCCTCCTCATGAGGTGTGAGATGCTGTGGATGAATAGGAATATTACAAATGTGAATCTGTGACATCACCGGGCCTTGACAGCATGTGGTGTCCCACAATGGTGTCACTGACACAAACTCTATTATGATGTAGTGTATAACACATGGTCTACAGCTGAATCCTTGGCACAATAGGAGGCTTAAGCATCTTACTGCTGAAAGAGTAAATAGAAGTTACGTGCCACGTGTGAGCAATATGCATCTTATTATCCACAGCCCTTATTCATTTAGCTTACAAGCAAAAGAACAAAGGTGCTAACCTCATAACCTCATACTGAATGCCTCGATTCTACAGTTCACAGAAAACTGTTTTCTTATTAAACTCATTAAATATTTTTCATCAAAATACTCGATCTGGGGACTAAGAAGCAAAAGCAGTGAATCAAATTCTTTTGAAACAAGTGCCATAAATATTGTGTGTCTATGTGAACATCATATGAAAGAAAAAGGTCTGCTCCACCTCACATGACCTGGTTAAGTTATTAGGATCATGTTTCTGCCATGTCCTACAGAGGGGAGGTGTGTATATTTTGTTTAGAAAAGATCAATATTCCAACCAAACTGATAGTTCACACCCCTGTAGAGCCTGGATAGGTCTTGAGGATGCCTGGAGGTTAAGGCTCCCAGATTTCCAGATAATCAGCAAATGAAGGTGGTAAGGCTGTCAGCCATATGCCCAGGCCACCTTACACCCCAGGAAATATTCCAGGTACTCATTTCTGTTTGAATCGGAGTCAACACCAGGGCCATAATGTGGCTGGAAGGATTAACACTTTCCATCCAGCGGGGATTTCAACTGTAAAATCCACTCTGCCGGCTCATTTTAAGGGTATAAAAAATTTTTGAAAAGTATCGTCATAATAATACAAAACTTTTACACATCATAGCAGAAAATCTTCTGTATCTCATGCTCAAAAAATTGAGTACTTACATGCATTTGGAATCTGACACCACAAGTGGAAATTTTATGGTCGGAATCACGAAATTTGTAGTCACTACACATCTACTACAATTTACACTTTGCATAGTGATAAGATTTTTGCGGCATTGTCTCTGAAAATCAATTGTTACTTCCACTCCCAGTAATTCAGTTTTGTGTGGTACACTTCAAAACACTGCCCTATACACAGTCCTACATCGCATTTTCGGCAGTACATTGTAGTGCACTTCTTTGTAGTTTTCCCGGTCTGACGTATGCTTTTCTCTGCACACATGCAACATGTGCGCTGTGAAGTTCCCTCCACCTTAGCATGTGTCGCTGGAATCCTATATAAAAAATGGTCTCTCCCAACAAGTCTGCCTGCTGGACTGCTAGTCTGACCTTGCACTTGCATTTCAGTACCACACTAGTGAGCAATCCTTCGGCGACTTTTTCATAGAAAATTTCCAGCGATATTTTTTTTTTGCTTGTCTTGTTATGCAGGATGTGTGCATTGACCACTACCAGGTCGAATAGGCGAAAGAAGTGTTTTTTCCACCATTTTATTGTCTTTCTTTCAAATGAATAATAGGACAGCATCTGGTCCGATCTGTCCACACCAGTTTTATACTTGTTGTAGTCTAACACTGCAGATGGTTTCATTTTATGTGCCCCCCCTTGACGATGGTGCCGCAACAAGTGCATCTTCATGGGCAGTGGTCAGGAAAAAGACATCACGAATGTCTTTCCACTTGATGGCCAAGAGGTGATCCCGTTGGCGTGATATTCTTTCACCTTTTTTCAGTTTTTCAGAAAATGCCTGTTTAGGCATTTCTTTTCTGTTTGACATCACTGTGCCTACAGCCTTTGTTTTGCAACCCCACAAATGGTCAAAAATCCTTGGACTGGAGAACCATCTGTCCACGTACACACAGTGGCCCTTCCCTTTTATTTTGTCACACAACCTGTCAACAACACTGAACGCCATGTTGTGTTCTGAGTTGGTAGGATGAGCCCCAGTATATACTTCCAGGTTGTAGACGTAGACGCTTTTTGCCCCACAAAGTTCAAACACTTTTATTCTGTATTTATGGGGCTTTCCTTTGATATACACATGAAAAAATATATGCCCTCGAAATTGGCATATTGCCTCGTTGATGATCAGCTGTTCTTCCGGTGTGTAGATGTCCTGAAATTTGGTGATGAGTGTGTCAATAACTGGCCGAATTTTGAACAGTGGATCGTAGCCTGGCTGCCCCCTAGCTGCCTTTGCATCGTTGTTATTTAGATGAAACATGGTCAATATTGTGAGGAACCTGTCCTGTGACATTCCAACACAAGCTGCATATGGGGTGTGAATAATCGGAGGCGAACTCCAGTAATCCCGCAGAGATGCCTTGTGTAACACACTCATGTGTATGATTATCGCAAAGAATTTTTTTATTTCTTGTAGGGAGACTGTATTCCACAGTGCAAATACAGATCTGGGTGACAGAGAACCCTCTTGCTTCTTTTTTGTTTATTTGCTGCTTTGCATATTGGTTTGTTTCCTTGCGTACATGTTTGAACATTTCTGGGCTGAAGAATATTTCAAATATATCCAAGGGAGAGCTGTCTTGAGTTATTCAGAAATTTTTATTTATCCCTGGTACACCGGAGAATGCAGGTTTCTGAACCGCCTGAATTTTTTCTTTCCAGCCTCACTCAAAATCTGCATTTGCTTGTTTAGGAAGGGTCCTGTGTTTTCTCTTCATGCCTCGGTCAGGTTCTGGCTGCACAACTTCCTCTTCCTCTTCCTCGCTGCTGCTGCTGCTGCCGCCAAAGGGTGAACTTACTTTGCACATGTCACTGTCAGGAAGTTCACTAAAACTACCACCATCTGAGTCCGAATCATTCACAATTTCACCAATTTTGTCAGTTCCGATAAACAATTTTTTTTAGTATTTTCTGAACTAAAACTCGGTCCGGGTTTTTCCATTTTGCTTGTAGGGCTCCAAACATCAACTGACAATAGTCAGACCTCGTTGACACTTTAGACCTGCATGCTAGGAGAGAGGCATAGTGATTCATTGAGTCTGAATGCGTTGGTCAGCTGCAATATCAACAAAGGCATGCATTGAGTCAAATGTCAAAACAGCGTGTTGAGCAACCGTTCCCGCGCAAGAGTCCAGCATATGCAGTTACATGGGTTGCAGGAAGCCAACAGAGTCACTGAAACTACAAACATGGGAGAATCTAATGGTACAAATCTGAAGCCAATACCTTCAATACTTTTTTTTAACAAGCTTATGAAAATCAGGGAGTACTAATACTCTGTCCGGATGGCTGGCGTGAGAGGTTGCGGAGTATTAGCACACTGCGCGGACGAGAAGTGTTAAGTCAAAGAAAAATTCCAGTGACACCATTAGGAATCAAACCCACAAACTTCTGTCTTGTAGCGCAGTGCCTCAACCAACTGTGCCTCCACGTGCCCCATCTAGGACATACACTTCCAGAAAATGCTTCAATAAATGAATTACTGTATCAACAGCAAAATACACATTTTTCTTTAAGGACCAAATTTTGCAGTATTCAAGCAGTTTGGACATTTTAAAATGACCTTCAGCAGCTATGAAACAGAATTTTGGACACAATATGGAATGTTAATGTACATGAATAATACCTGAAGTGCCTTCAGCATAGGGACACTCTCCAGCAAGGACTCATACATCTTCCTCTTCTTAAATGCACTTTTCAGAAGTATGCGGCGGAATGTTTGCCGATCCATTCCCCACAGTGATCCTTCTGTAGCTGCTTGGATAGTTGCAGCTCGGGGCATGTTGTACAAGAGAGCCAGTTCACCGAAACTTCCACTGCCATCATATGTGTGCACATGCTTCGCTTCCCCACCAGGTTCAGTTGACACACACGCACTGAACCTTCCACTGAAAACCAAACCAACATAGGCAACAGTTTTGTTGACCTGCTGTCTGATACTTTCTTTAATATAAGTTCTTGGTTCTTTAATGTAGAACATTTGAACTCCCCTAGCATTTAATCCTTGGTACTTACAGACAAATTTACAGTTATGCAATAACTAAACTCTGTTAACAGAATCTTCTTGAGAAGCTACTAGTGACTCATGTGGTCAAAAAATTTCCCACCCTTTCTGCAGAACTTGAAGGTTCAATATCATGTTAAAATGGCCTGCCACCAATGTCTATCCTCAGCCCCATGAACAGTCTACACCTTGTACCCATTCAAACTCTTGTCAGTAGATAAGCCCTTGATTTCAGGAAATCTAAGTGGTTTCTTCCAAGAATCCGAAACACTCATGGAAATAAAAGAAGGACAAAATTTCTAGTTATCTAGTCCATAACTGGACAACTATTGGATCTTTTAATAGTGAGAGGTCCAGAATGATTATACGTGTGTTCTTTTAATTTATGTCCGTAGCACCGGAAACTTAGTCACTTCACAAATCGGGTTCACCCAAACTCTTGACTTCACTTCACCCAGTCTAAATGAGTACTCATCCGTGGCGTATGTGCACAGTAGATGGCCTCCCATTCTTCTTTCTTTCTACTCCTTGAATTTCTTTTCATGTTGCCCTATTGGCTGTCTGTTATCTTTATTACTTTCTAATAGATCCAAAATGTTATAACTTTAAATCCGATTTTGTCAATGGCCACTAATGACTTAACACTTGTCACCCCATGCTGTGGCCTGTGTGAACCACATAGGAGTGTCCTACCAGTCTTTCTTAATGTGTCAATCCCATTTTAAGATGCATGCAACAGTCATAACCTTCACATTCCATTTATTTACAATCAATGTCAGCATTAGCTTCCCATACACTCATGTGCCTTGAAACTGATCATGTCATGCAACAGCACAAATTACAAAGGTTCTAAGCATAGAGTCATCTCCATGCCCTTATCATTTGTTCCTTCTTTGACACAGACATTCAATCTGTTCCCCAATTGTGACAGACCAAGTTTCATACCCATGCAAAACAACAGTCAACCCTTTGAAGCCAAACAACTTCTAAAGATGTTGCAAACAGTGTGTTGAAGTTTGGAGGAATTTTGTTCACTCCTATCCAATAAAATGCAGTGGCTTGCTAAGCTGCAGGACCCTTGAAGGTCAGGCTTCCTCTGTGGAGCCAGGATGTACCCCTCCACCTCCTAAACCTCTCCACAAATGCTGAATTATGAGCTGACACAGAGTAACTTTGCATTTTGTCCCAGGTGACTAGTAAGGTTTAGACACTGCTAGCTTTGTTTATAGCTTGCACTGGAGTTCACTGTGGGTTGATATATCAACACTGGCCTATAAAGCAAACACTTCTTGTTGACCAGAAAGGTTGTCAGTGGCGTACTGAACCCATATAATTCAGACAAAACTAATGCTAAAAAATCGAAGATATCCATCAACATTGATGTTTACAGCTACAGGAGGGCCCACAGACATGCCTCTTGTAGCGCTGTGGTAATCTGTGGTGGTTGTGGGGTAGTAACATGCAACCCACTGCTGTCAATCTACTAAAAACGTCTTGGGAACCCTCGAATAGCCGGAATTTTATACAGTAGTCACAATGTAGGTTTAGATCTGTTTTGCTGTCACTGGAGAAGATGAACATATCTTTGTGGTATTAGGTTTCTGCAACTGTGCCCAGTCATACAGAGGAGTCTAAACAAGGCAGACCATTGTAGGTGAGGAGGAGGAGGATGAGGATGAGGAGGAGAAAAAAAAAACTCCAGAATGAAGCCATCAGTGAAATTCTGGTTGCTGAAACCAACTCAGAATCAGGTGCTGAGGGGAGGAGGATGATGACAATGACAACAAGCCTCAGCAGAAGTCAAAACACAGGCTGCAACAAGTGATGGATTACCAACCTGGGGACTGCCTCAAGGAAGGAACACAAATATTCATCCTTTTGTTGGTCCAGCAAAAGGTGTGAAAAACAGTGAGGCTCCACACATCAACAAAGACAGCTCACCACTGTCTGTGTTGATGATGTTTTTCACAGAAATTTTTCATCTGCTGGTTGAACAGACCAACGTATACTACCAGCAATCCTTAGACAGTAAAGCCGGACCTAGCCGCTGACTGCCTGACATTACGTTGCCGGACATGATGACTTTCGTAGCCTTAGCTCTGCAGATGGGGCATGCATTGAAAGACATCCTACATAACTAATCAGACAGCTACACAATTCGTTTTACAGTGTGACCATGACATGAGACAGATTTTTACACATTCTGAGTTTTCTGGATTTTGCAGACAATTCACAGATACCTGACGAGGGCGAGGAATATGACTGACTATGGAAACTAAGGAATGTCTTTGACACAATGAATGACGTAATTGTAAAATTCAAGGGCAGGGTTATCTTCAGGCAGTACATTCCAAAGAAAAGAAAATGTTTCAGCATCAATATTTACAAATTCTGTGATGAATCACGGTATACATATGACATGAGAGTGTACTTGGGTAGAGACTCACACTCCGCCACTGACGACATGACTGCAACATACGCAACTGTTAAACATTTGACTAGCAGAGTTGAAGGCTTGGACACAAAAATATTTATTGACAATTTCTTTTCATCCCCAAAAGACTTTTTGATGACTTGGACAGACATAAAATAAATTCATGTGGGGCAGTACAGCCCAACAGAAAAGACATGCCCTGTGACTTTGGACCAAAACAACAAACTGAAAAGGGGTGACATAAGGGTGAGAACCAGGGGAGGTTTGATGGCATTAGTTTGGAAGGATGGATGAGAAGTTTACATGCTGACTAACATGGAACCACCACCAGCAGAAGGAAATTTTTGTGACGACAGCAACCACCCCGTGAAACCTCACATTGTGGAACAGTACAACCGTCACATGGGTTATGTTGACAATTCTGATCATATGGCTAACAGCTATTCAATGAGTTGACATACCTTCAAGTGGGCAATGAAATTGTTTTTCCACCTTCCGGATCTAACAGTACTCAACAGTTGGATATTGTTATCTTCATGTGGGGCTAAATATACCCACCAAGATCGCCCCACCTCCAGATTGGTTGGAAGAGCAATGGTGGGTGCAAAAAATGTTTTGTGAATCGAGAGTTGCCATAACAAACACTGGCCAGCGAAATCATCAACCCAACTTCACTGCCGTTTGTGTTCTTCTCGCAGCCAAAGAAAGGGCACGGTGTATAAGTGTGCCAGATGTGATGCCTTGTTATGCGGAATATCACACAAAAGTAAATTTGTAATATATCACCCTCTTTGTGAATACTGTGTGTCATGACAAAACAGTGATCCCATGTGCCACAGACCTTCTGCAGCAACTAGAATTATGTGAGTAATGAACTATTTACACCACATTTTATATCATGCATGCAATTCACAGGCCTAAATTTATTATAAAAATAGGTGAACATTTTTCCACAGATTAACCAATTCATAAGCAGAGTGAAAAATTGTATTTCACTAAATTTGAAGGAAAAGTCTATGAGATATGTTTTTTTTTAAGAGTAAGCATTAAAATTTAAAATCCCCATTAAAAAAACCTTGGCAGGCTGCGTTGCACGGAGGGATTTAATTCCGGCACTAAAGGGTTAATACTTCCACATACTACAACATGCTGGCTAGTATCTGCCAGTTTTCTGCCAAGACCTGCTTCAACGTTATGCAATTTTACTTACCGCTCTATGACATAGAAATTATCTCCATCATCTCCTTGTTTGATCACATTTTCACCAGCTTTCACAGTTTTCTCAAACATGGCATCCAGAACATCTTGCATTTGTTCCTACAGCAAAAGTCATACAATCTACAATGTTCTGCTGTTACCTACATAGGAAACTACAAGATGATACATGAAATGTTAAACCATTTATTTTGTGTCTTACAATAATAACATACATTTGAGGAATTCCAAAATCTGAGAGCAAATGCGGTATTTCTTGGAAATGACTTGTGTGCTGCATGGTACCCTTATGAGTCACGCATGAACAAATGCAGTTTCTAAAGGTGACAACACACTCTCATTATCAAGGAGAACTTGTGGTGTTTTATACAGACATAGAGTAGTAGAGCAATGCAAAGATGTTTTCGTGTGCATTTTGGAATCAGGTAGTCTCCTCCTAAAACACTATATACACACTGATGGAGAGGTTCATAGACTGAGGTTCAGTTTTGGACTGAAAACAAAGTGTCTGATCCCCAGAGAATGTGTAAGCTTTAAGACTGGCCATCTAGCAAAGCCCCAGTAAATCAAAAGAATGGGAAAACAGGGAATTTCACACCACTCAATTCAGTGAATTCTGCATTCAGATTTCCACTTTTTCCTTACAAAATTACAGCACTGCACAAACTTGCTCAATGGGACAAAGAACTCGGGCAGCAACTGGGCAGCAATGGAAGGCATAGTAAAAAAACACATCATTGACTATCAAAGCTCATTTTCATTTGGAGTGAATCATCACTAAGCAAACTATTTGATTCTGGGCTACATAACACCCACATCAGATTGCAGACAGTGAGAGAGACAATTCAGTGACAAAATTTCTGTTAGCATTGCCATATGAAGCCACGGAATAATCGGTCCATTTTTCTTTCATAACTTATTTAACTCCGAACATTTCTATGGCTATGATGCACAATTTCATGCCACAAATTCTTGCATTTGCAATACCAATGCATGCACAAGGGTTTAAGGAGGATGTGACTTGACCACACACAGCTAATGTGGTCCTTGATTTCCTTCATCAAACCTCTGGACAGTGTATCTCACCATTTTCCACAGTGCCATAATTGTGGGAACATCTGGCCACCTCACACCCATGATACTAAGCCATGCACTTTTTCCTGTGGGGCTTCTCAAAAGATAAAGTGCTCATGAGGAAATCCACCAAATTAATGGAACTTAGGGCATTAATCTATCTGTGTTTCAGAGTTTCTGAAGATCTGTGGTACAAGTGTGCACATTCATCTTGAAGAAGTCTTGAAGCAGAACAGTGGTCTTATTCAACATCTTGTGCATTAGAGACAATTATCCACACTTCTGACCTATAGTGTGTGTATATGTAATATTTAAAATTTTTCTGCAAAATACAGAAGGTAGACAAAATTTAAATGGTTCAACATTTTGTAGGCCACCCTGTACATTAAATCCCAACAGTTTAGCCAACTTACTTTGTCTAGTGCTCTGAAGAGAAGAATATGCCTCACACTCTCTGCCAGTCTCTCCCTTTGCTCATCAGATTTTGGGTAAACCACCTAGTGAAATAAAATTAACATTCCTATACTACACATATTTCAGAAAACTGCTAAAAATGTCACCTAAACAGTAAAGCACAAGTCAAGTTACCAAGTGAAAAAAAAAGTGGATGTTTGTCTCTTGTGCTTGTTGAGTGTTGTATAGGATCTGCAATGAGCTAATCACTCATTCAGATAAGTTCTATCAGGTGTGTGTGTCTAACTGTGTGTGATGTGGAATCCTCAACCATGAGGTGGCCTAGGCATGTGTTGGACTGTGGGGGGAAGAGTAGTTATCCAAATAATCAATGTTCGTAACTACTGGAACTGTTGCTATGTGCCTGTCCGTTTCCTATGTTACTTTAGTCAAGCCATGAGTTGTCCAGGTTTTTTTTTTTGGATTGGTGGCCTAAAATCCTTCTACACTCTCTCTTATCTCACATCGCAGTAGGCAGTACTGCCACCAGGTAGTTTTCTAGCAAGACCAGTGAACCCTCTATTTTGGTTATTTTCATGTAGTCCTTATTTTTAACTTCAAGAAATGACGATGTGTAAACATCTGCATTCTCTTATGTTCCTTAGAACAGTCGGCAACCCTTATACCTGTGTGGCTGGCTTAAAGAAACCCAATGACTGAGCAAAATCAAGTGTGTATGTCCCATGCACTTCCATTCATCTTCTACTATGGATGAACTACTTTAAAAAACCAACAGAGTTAGCATTTAACATATTAACAAGGGGTAATATATAAAGAACAAAGGATGTACTAAACCAATAATGAGAAACAAGTTGTATTCTTTCTTTGGGTGATTTCCGGCATCTGCATTTTATGTGCCGACATTTCAGTACACTCTGTATGTTCCATCTTCAAAGGTCGTGTGAAGAAGAAAAATAACTGAGATGAGACTGCTAGGATATTTACACAGGTAAAGGTTTGGATCAAAAGAAGTCTGGGCCAATCAGAGGGAGAAGGCATGAGGAGGGGGTGTGTCCTAGTAGAGAAACAGGATGTGGAGGGAAACAGCCCCCAGTGGAGAGGCCTGTAGTAAGAAAAGCATGTAAGGGAGAACTGGCCACGTGTCAGAGCGAAGAAGAGGAGCCATGGGATGGTAGTGAAATAATAATTTTGTTTCAGGAGGTTATCTCCTTTCCTTAAGTCTGTGTAGAAGGGGTTTCCATCTTTGCTTAAGATCAATCCATCTTCTCTATTCATGTTCTGTGGGTGCATTTCCAATTCAAAGGCTTCTCTGATGAGTCTGTCCGCGTACCCGGTTTTTGCAGAAAGAAGTTTTGTATCCTGTAGTTTAATAAAATGGTCCTGGTTAATGCTGTGTTCTGCTACTGCTCATTTTTCTGTTTGTGCCAGCCGTAATGTGTCTACTATGTTCTTTGATTTGAATTTAAATGGATCAACAACTCTGTCCAATATAAACCTGGCCACATTAACACGGGATGCTGTATATTTTCATTGGTGGCAGAGAGACACTCTTGTTGTTGTGTTTAGCCAGCATTCTGCTGAGTCGGCTATTTGTTGTCTGGGTGTAAGGTATAAATGCAATCGAGGTGGGTCTTTCCTTGGTCTTGGCGGTTCATGTTACAGTTTTAAGAACTCATCATATCTGCTGGGCGCTGTATCCATTTTCCTTGAAAATGGTGGTGAGAAATTCCAATTCTTGAGTGAGGGAATCCTGGTCACAAAGAGCTTTGGCTCTGTGTGTAATTGAAGCCAGGACTGATTGTTTGTTTGCAGGGTGGTGATGTGAATTCTGATGTAGATAAAGATTGGTATGAGTGGGCTTCCGACAGATTTTGTGACCTAGGAAGACGCACAGCTCCCTAGGTCACATCTCATAAACAGCACGATTTTCAAAAAAAGTTGTTGAATATAAAAAGTGTTTTGAGTTTCTCTACATCTTTTGGGTGAAACATTTTTCATTCTAAGAAGAAACGAGCAACATATGATTGAAAATGTATACAGTACCCTTTCTTCTTGTCCGATTTTAATGAAACTTGAATTTTCTCAATATATGTTTGAAAAATACTAATTACCAAATTTCATTAAAATCAGCCCAATGGGAGCCAAACTGATGCATGCGGATGGATGGACAGACAGACATGAAGAAGCTAATAGTCACTTTTCACAATTTTGCGAACATGCCTAACAAGGCAAAAATGCTATGATGATTATATCTGGTTCTATCCTTGCTATGACCTGCAACTCAAAGATTGTAACACACAAAAAATAACACTTTATGTTTTACAGGACACAAATGATTTATGCTAACAACTTTGTACTCTTATACTTTTATAATTATGGTTACATTTTTACATAACCACAAAATATTCCATACATACCATTACATAACCCATTTTAGGATTTGTAATACAAGCTGTATAAGGCGAAGATAAAGATTTCAATCTGGTGAATACAGTTACCTATGAAGTAAATGTTAGTATTCCTGTAAAAGACTTGATGATGGTCTGTATGGAGAAAAAAAAAATCTCATGAAATTCACATTAGTGTGTAAAACTTTTGTAAGGTGAATGTAATAAAAAAGGACATCTCAAAAACATTTTATGATTATTCAGTCATTTTACTCTGGTATACACTGTCAAAAGAATCAAGGACACAACTTGTATAGTGATATCAAAATGCCAATTTATGGGGCAAGGCCTACCTTTGTTCCTTCATCATCATCTTCATCTTCTTCTGGATTGTACGTTTCAGCAAACACAGATTTCCGCCGAGATGAAAAACGTGTCACTGGTGGTTCTGTTAACACACCAAACACAAATTTTCTTCTTTCTCATACTTCAAATATCATTTCACTCATCCACCAGATATAGTAACAGCACCCTACAGTAATCAACAATGTGTACACCCCTGGTTTACATCATTTTTTTTTTTTAGGTGGGCTCTGTTAAACTGCAGTATATTAACCTATTTCCATTTTTATGATATTCGATACTGCTTTCATTTTCTTCATCAGACTGTAATATCTGTTGTTACAATGCCTCCATTTGGTTTCTAATTACATGAGTTACAGTGCTGCAGTATTTCCTATGATGAATGTTTATTACATGGTTGTTACTATTTGGGCTATTTTGCTGTCATTCCCATTTCTGCATAAAGTAAGTTTTGATCCCTTGAACTAGCCATTCCTTAGCTTCAATATCCCCCTCTCACATTTCGTGGAGAAAGTTGCATAAAAAAACTCATGAACACTCTTCACAGTTTTCATTACTTCACTTAAAATTCGAGTGACATTTATCATTCATGTTAGCTTTTATAATTGTAACAATTGGAAACCGATCTTCAACAGCAACTGAGTATCATGATTTGACAGCTCATAATCATTGGTTTCACAGACTAATAATACTGCCTTTAAATATTAATAAACACATTAACATTACCTTCTTCCGTGGATATAACAGATTCATCGGGAGACTCTACGGCCTCTCCTAATCTCAAAAGATTAGCGGCACGATTTTCTTGCAACTTATGAAAAAAATCCACTGCATATTCCACAACATCGCCAGGCTGTTCTAATAAGTAACTTATTGTGAATTCCAGCAGCACATCTCGCAGCTCGTCGGGAACGGTAATTCTACCACCTTCGGATCGACTCATTTCGTGCAGCAGACTGTAACACAACCGTATACAAACATTCAACTGTGCAATTACTTAAGACCGACACCCTGCCTGCCTGCCTGCTTACTGACACGCAGCTCTGTATTCGTTACTTCTAAAAATCAATCCAGAATCCCGACCCCGATTACCCACTCAGTCGTAATCCTTGTCAATTCCTTCTCACTGCACAAGCCACAGAGCCGTAACACAAGTTCAGATATGCTGCTTTAGCGACGTAAATATACATGCATATTAAGCTCTGAAAATGAAATTTCGTTTATCACATTTCAAACTGCCCAGAAAATACAATATAAGATTCATACTATGCAATAATAAAAATAATATGAAAAATTTGCTTTCTACTCTACGTCCGTCTGCTCTGTACCCAGCGAAGATGGCGACTCATTCCGAAGTGCCAGTGCATTCGATGGGACTTAATATGAAATTAAACATGCGATATAGAAGAAACATGTACGATGTATATGAAATTTCATTTAATTATTTTGTTAAATTAAAACACATGAGCGCAATTTTGAAAATATGCTTTCGACAGAAAATTTGGGGTGACGATACTGAGCATACTCTAGTGTTCCGTTACAGAACTATGCGATAACGCATGGCATCGGCGGCTCTGCTGAATTAGATTTTCGGCGGGATGAGATAGTGAATGGTCAATGTGGGTTATTTAACTTTGCACATACGTACCTCAAGACATCGGAACTGTGTATTATTTTCTTTTCCAAAAACATACAGAGACCACAGGCCGCTGTATCGACTACAGGCAATAGGGTCCTTGATTAGCTGATAGCGTATCAGTCAAAAAATTCCCCTCATCGTTTTGGAGCCAGACGTTCATTGAGTGTTCACAAGAGCTCGCAAGTCGTCGTCCTTTTGGGTCTGATGGATCCCATCCACGCCTTCCCATCCTATATGTTTAAGATCCGCTTTAATATTATGCTTTATTGCACACATTCTTTTGGGTTTAACCCAGAAAACGCCGTGAACTTAGCTTTTTCTCCATGCACGCTACTTTCCCTACCCATCTCATTCTCCTCCATTTGATCACTCGAATAATATTTCACAAGGAGTGTGAATCATAAAGCTCCTCATTCAGTTTTGCCCAGCCTCCAGGTGCTTCGTCCTTCTTACGTACAAATATCTTTCTTGAAAATTCTTCAGTCAGCATTATTCCCTTCATGTGAGACAAAAGTTTCACATGCATATAAGACTACAGGCAAAATTATAACTTTGCGTATTTTTATGTGTTTACATGGCAAATGGATAAATAAGATTTGCAACCAAATGGTATAAGAAGTCCACAAATTTAATCTGCCTCTTCTTTCTTGGTGGAAGAAATTTTGGTTTCTAAAATATCTGCACTTCGCCACATAGTCAAATGATGTAATATCTCTCCCTGTGTTGTGATTTTGGGTTACATTCTTTTGAAAAGACATCAACATATTGTTAGTTGTTTCAGCCTTTACATGCATATCAACCTCCTCACAAACTAATAAGAATTCTGTTTTTCTTGTGGTTTTTATATTTTCACCCCTTAAATTGACATCAGTGTTCCATTCAGTTTTCATCCTCGAGGTTTTGTTGGACCTCTACAATGGCCTATGACAAAGAAGAGGTGGAAAGCATTGGCAATAAAACATCTCCTTGTTTCAGACCATTCTGAATAGGAAAGATATCAGATGAATCTTTTCCCTTATCAGCTTTACTACAGGTTTTACTTAAATAGAGTTTTATTAATTTAATTAGTTACATGGGGATACAAAACTCAATAAGAATATTTTACAAAACCTCCCTCCTCATAAGTGAATCACAGACTTTCTTTAAGTCTACAAATAATGTACTGCCCCATTCTATTCCCACTTTTGTTTTGTGTTCGATGAAGGCAGAATATCTACTCAGTAGTTGATCCTCTATGCTCACCTTACACATACAAATGAAAGCCTTAACTTGTTCAAATGGCCAAAATATATCACTTGTGGTTCTACATGTTAATTATTATCAAAATTCTCTCACAGGGACTACTACTACTACTACTACTACCACCACCACCACCACTACAACGTCATGACCATATAGGTCCAGGTCTATCATCTACCTGAATGAGGTAAACCACTAACTGGACATGATTTCTGGCAATGGTTGTGTCTGTAACAGTTCATTAATTATTACTCTTAGTTCACTGTGGAAGGAACACCTGCCTCCCAACAATATTAATATTAATGTCTTCTCAGATGTGACACCCAGTATAGCACAGCCAATGCAACTCAAGCCCCAGCATACATACACTAAAACTACAACTGAAGATTCCACTTCTATGCCTTTGGTTTCAGAAGAATCTCTTCCATCTCTATGCAGCCACCCTCCCCTCTCTCCCTTTACTGACTGTCAGCTTGCAGTTTACAGTGCTGTCAAATATGAATGTGTGACATATATGTAAGACAAGGCAAGAATACACAAAGATACATGTTTACTACCATAAGCATATCAACACTCCACCATAAATGTGATTGTAGAGCCCTTATATAACTGGCTACACCTTGCTTCCAGGCATTCATGGTGGGAGTTGATAACACGATAATCTTCTGGCTTATATCCCTATATGATTGTAGGCAGACACTGACATTTTGGAAAAATGTGCTATCTCCATTCTCAGGTTAATGGCATTACCTTGGTAGATACCAAAGTGATAAGGGAAAGGGGTGGATTTGGTTTTGTAAATAAATTGCAAGAAATGTTTCCTAATGTCCCCACCCTTGCCATGGCTCTGATTGGCAACATTCCTTGCAACCTAACTACATAACTGATCTACTTCTTCCTCCAAATCACTTTAACATTACCAAGGAAATCCCATTCCAGCACACTCCTCTAAAATGTCATACATGTGGTCAAAATCCAGAAGAATGTCAGGTAATTAACTGGCTAAAGTTTGCCTGGAAGGCGCTTCATTTCATAATGTGTGTTCTTAAAAAGGGAAACAGTAATACAAAAAGGTTAGCATCAAGTCACTAGTGTGTCCAATTCTTGAATATGGGGCTTTGTATTGGGGCCTATATAGGGAAGGTCAGATAAACGCTTTAGATCGCGTGCCAAAGAAGGTGGTTAAACTTGCAAATCACACGAATGATTCAGTCTGAGAAACCTTGGCACAGCGAAAGAAGACAGTTCGCATTTGTGCCCTGTTCAAAGCATACACTGCAAAAGTGGCATGGAAATCTACAGGGGACAGGTTAAAAGGACCATGCTACCTGAGCAGGGATGATCATGATCGTAAAATTAGGGCCAGGAAACAAAGAACAGATATCGGTAAATACTCCTTTATACAAGGACAATCAAACTGTGGAACCAACTGCCTGCAGAGGCATTAGCAACTTTCCTCTGTAAATCATATATTTTTAGACAGAGGGTTAGGAAAGTAATTTCTAAGTGAGGAGAAGTGAAGTGTTTTTGAAGCGTGGTGACGAACGTCCAAAAGTGCAGGGAAGTTTAAATGGGGAATGAAATGTTGTGAAGTGCAGTGCAGTGAAGTAAAGTAATGATCTTGGGTGAAATGTACTGTCGCTGATTTATAGTTATGTAGCTTACGCAGGTTCTGTGTAGCATGTTATCTCATTATTTGCTTCTCTTTGTTACTTTCTAATTACTAATTATTTTACAATTACTAGAGTGTACCGACCACTGCCACGAGGTGTAAACCCAATTGCAGTAAATAAATATCATACCATATATATAATTTAAACCTATAATCAATTAAATCCTATTGTATTTATAATCTCAGTTTACAACTAAGACATACAGTGTGAATAAATCTGATATTATATTAACACATGACTGCCAGTCAGTCTGAAAATCATGTCTATTGGCCAGGTTTTTCTAACCCCTGCCTACACGTGCACGCACCTCACTTGATGAATCATAACAAAACAACCAAAACATAAATCACTGAAGTCCTCAATATTTAATCCTCCCCTAGTTTTCAATATACAAGAAGGTGACAAGTACATTTTTGTTGTATGTTTATTACATGTAACCATAAAAGATACATATTTAGCTTCAAAGACTCTTCCCATCTTCAGATTTAGAGATGAGTGTTCATAATACCATTATGAACCAGTTGAGACAATTCACACATTCACAGATGGTAAACTACTTACGTTGTAGACCTGTTAGGAGCTGAAAAAAGCTAGCCCATATCCTCCACGATGCTAATAAGGACCAGTTTGCAATATGAATGAAATACCCAAGGCACTGTCAAGGCTTGAACCAAGAAACATTCAATCATTATAATAATACAGGGTTAGAGGTAGGACAGCAATGTTGCCTATATTACTACAATATTAGCTCGGCCATATGCTTCTTCAGTCAAGCCATCAAGCAGTGACACTGCATTATCTCTTACTTAAAATCAAGGCACTGTTGTTACATCGAATTTACAGAAAAAGAAAAGGGGACAAGATATTCAGTGAAATTTCCACAGAAATGAGAACAGTTGGAAGGTTGTACCTATCTTGGCCATCAACAAACAGGAGGAATGATACTCTAAGTAACAGAGTACTGACGATGGCTTTATTTACAACTGACTTTTGTTTCAGTACAGTCATGTTTGTGACAAAACAGAGTTACTTTGCATCTGGCTCCTTCTCATACACTTCCATTATCTTCTCCATTATCTCCCACAGCTTATCTTTCTGCAAATCTTCCACAAAAACCTACAGGTGAAAGACATTTGCTCTGTAAAATTCATCATGTTGTGGGGCTTCTGTCAACCACAACAAATTTTATTCGTCTTGTCAATACACGCTACATGTTTCAGTCATACTGACCATCCCCATGCATTTAAATACATCCTTGATTTCAAACTTTCGCTGTGTTATGAATGTTGTATTCTTTCTTTTGGGTGATTGCCCAGAATCTGAATTTTATGTGCCACTGTTACAGAACACTCTCTCTGTTCCATCTTCATACTTCATGTGAAGAAGAAGAATAACTGGGACCAGAGTGCAAGGGTAGTTATATAGGTAAGGGTTTGGCTCAAAAGAAGTCTGGGCCAATCGGAAGCATTAGGGAAGGGGAGGGGGCATGTCCAAGTAGAGGAACAGGCTGTGAAGAGCAAAGGCCCCAAGTAGAGGCCTGTAGTAAAACAAGGATGTAAGGGAAATGGCCCCATGTTGCAGTGAGGAAGAAGAACCATGGGATGGTAGCAATTTAACTATTTTGTTTCAGGAGGTTGTCTTCTTTCTTTAAGCCTATGCAATAGGGGTTTCCAAGATTTGCTTACAATCAGTACGTCTTCTCTATTTATGTTGTATGGGTGCATTTCCAGTTCAATGGCTGCCCTGATGAGTCAGTCCATACACCTGGTTTTGCAGAAAGAAATTTTGTATCCTGTAGTTTAATAATATGGTCCTGGTTGATGATGTGTACTGCTATTGCTCATTTTGCTGTTTGTGTTAGCCGTAATGTGTCTACTGTGTTTGATTCTGATTTGAATGGATCAATCACTCTGTCCAATATAAACTTGGCCACATTCACATGGGATGCTGTATACAACAAGCATTCTTAATCCCAAAGCATCCTTGACAGGTGGAATGCAGCAGTAGAATTTTGTTGGTGGTAGAGAGACACTTCTGATGTTGTGTTTTGCGAGGATTCTGCTGAGTCGGACAAATGTTGTTGGATGTAAGGTATAAATGCAATCAAGGTGGGCCTTTCGTTAGTCTTGGTAGCACATGTTACGGTTTAAAGGACCCATCATATCTGCTGGGAGCTGTATCCATTTTCCTTGAAAACAGCAGTGAGAAATTCCAATTCATGAGTGAGGGAATCCTGGTCACAAAGAGCTTTGGCTCTGTGTAACAGGGAAGAGACCAACTGTTTATTAGTAGGGTGGTGATGTAAATCCTGGTGTAGATAAAGAATGTTATGGGTTGAAGCTAGCCATCAGATCATCTGCTTTACTCAAAGCGATTCCAATATCTGGACTAAATGGATGGAGTTTTTACGTGGTGTGTAGAATTCCCGATGAAATGGCTGAGAAGTCCTGTCAGGTGCTTGGAGAGTTGGTAGGTAGGAGCAACACTGTTACTAACAATGGGTCTCAGAGGGACCCCCTCTCAAGGATCTTAACAAATTTTAGATAAAACAGGAAGATAATAAAATAAAGAAACAATACTTACAAGTTTCAAGTTGTAAGTATTGTATATTAAGTATACACAAGAAATATAAAAAATGTTCATATTTCAACTGCCACATAACAATTATTATGGTTTGCACAATTTGTGAGATCTCACAAATTCAAAATATACATTCATTTTATTTTGAGTTTTAAGATCATGTATTCATCTGCCTGAGGATGGTCAGTATGACTGAAACAAGCAGCATGTATTGACACAACGAATACAATTTGTTGTGGTTGATTGCAGCACATATGTCAATTTTAATTTAAAAGATACATGGTGCGTCAGGAAAGTAATGAGACTGGTGCTATACTTTTTTTTTATTTAACATTTACCTTTAAATCAACATTATCCCCTTCAAAGTAGTTCCCTTGGGAAGCCACACACCGCCGGAGACGTTGCTCCCTCTCCCGGTAGCAGTGCTGGAAGTCTTCATGTAGAAGTGCCCTCAGCTGGTCTGTCACGACCTTTTGGATATTGTCCACAGTTCCAAAATGACCACCTCTGAGGTGGAATTTGAGTTTTGGGAAAAGGAAGAAGTCACACGGACTCAGATCAGACAAGTATGGTGGCTGCGGAAACACTGAAATAACTTTTTTGGCCAAAAATTCGGTTTTCCTTCTGTTCATTGGTGAGAATTTTTGGGACAAGCTTGCCACAAATTTTCTGCATGCCCAGTTCGAAGGTCAAAATTTTGTGGATGGTTTGGCGATTCAAATTCAACACACTACTGATCATTCTGACTGCCAAACGTCGATTAGATCTCATGAGATCCCTCACTTTGGTCACATTTTTGTCCGTTTTTTATGTGCAAGGTCTTCCAGAACGAGGTTCGTCTTCCACACTCTCACGGCCATCCAAAAATGCTTTATGCCACCTAAAAATCTGTGTCTTTGATAGAGCATGCTCTCCATAAGCCCTTTTTAATTTTTTGTAAGTTTCTGTTGTGTTCTCATTAAGTTTGACACAAAATTTGATCATGCAATGCTGCTCGAGATTTCGTTTCTCCATTTTCGTAACGCATCACTACTACACACACTTACACAACTCGCTGTCAAATCAGACGTGTTAAAGTCATCGAGTTGAAATTTGCACTGATCAACAAGTTAGAATGTATGTCTTGGTTGGTGCCTGAGGTGTGGCTACAGCTTTGCCAGTTGTCGAGCCATGCATTCAGTGCCATTACTTTCCTGACGCACCATGTATATGAATATGTAGCAGTGCCCTGCAGATATACTGATATCTGAATTCTATACTGAGGCTACAGAAAGAAGTACTGTGGATTAGTTCTCTACTCATCTCCCTCAAGCTGTTACACTACCCACTCCAGTGTACTTCCCCATATTCCCCTCCACCTGCCTAGTCATTCTCTTCAAATGTACAGTAGAAGTAATAACCATGTGGTAAACTTCACTGGCAACAATCCCTCTGCGCTGGTTGATATAGAATGGAGGGTGGTTGGGAACACAGCAGTAAGCAGAATGGGAAGCAGCAAGCACATCATTCCCACTTCTTTCTATGACCTCATTATAGAAAACCAAAATTAATACTAACAAATATTATATGAATATTCTACTGGACATTGGTCACTGTATAAAAAAAAACCATGCATTTTCACACACCTTAACAGAATCGTGAACCAGTATGTCACACATTTATAATAATGATTATCATTTTGGTACCCACTCTGCTTCATTTCCACAAAAGATCATGTAAAGTAAGAAATACTTTAACAGCCTGAGACAAAAACAACACAGACACACTTCTCTACACCATCCACACTTACTACACTTACTAAAGAAATATATGAACATTTAAGTCTCAGACTAAGGCACAGGACTTAAGTTTCAGACTGCCTGTATGCCTTTCAAATCCTTCATAAATATCAACATTTTATATGTGGAAAATCCGCACAGAATTTTTAAATGAGAATGGCAATGTTAACATGACAATTTGCATACATCATAACATTCAGGTGTGTTTATGCAACCACTGTTACAGTGGAAAAACAACAAATATTACATATTGTGAGTGTGTAATGTAGCATTAGGTAACCAACATGCAATGCATATGTGCCTTATTGCCATCTGTGCCCTGCCTGGCTCTACATTTTTCCACATTATCTTATAAAGTCATGATTTTCCAAAAAAAATCATTGAACAAAAAATGTGTGTTTTGATTTTCTCTACAACTTTATTCTGAAACACTTTGCATTCTGAGAAGAAATGAGTGAAATATGATGAAAATTGTATGCTGGCCTTCATGTCAAGTACCATGTCTGATTTTAATGAAACTTGAATTTTCTCTACAGATTTAAAAAAAATATTCAAATATCAAATTTCATGAGCATCTGTCCAGTGGGAGCCAAGTTGTTTCATGTGGACAGACAGACAGACATGACGAAGCTAACAGTCGTTTTTTGCAATTTTGCAAATGTGCCTAAAAAACTGTTTACACAGTACTCAGCCCCTCATCACCACAGCAATGGAAGTAAGCTTCATGTATGCTTAACCTTCACACTAGACTGAGGCGTGTGGGTTACTTTGTGCTGAAGCAACTTTACTCCAGAAGAAAGACCCAGTGCACCAACCAGATGCAAGTCTGGGTGGGTCCTAGGGCCAGTGTGGATGTAGTGGTAAACAGAAAAATTTGTGACCCTAGCACAAACAAACCCAGGGCACAGACATTCTCTTTAATGTTACAGCCATACAGCATCAAATGCATGTCTTAACCATTTCTTGTCCTCTGTCAGACAACTAATGTCACTGCAAATTTCCTGTAGAGATTAGACGTCAAAATCCACTACCATCAACTTAAAATTTACCTGCACCTTATGACCACATACTGAGTTTTGTCTTTGCTCTTTATGTTCTTTGGATATTTCTTTGCATTGAGAAACATAAGATGGCAGAAGTTCACTTCTACACACCACAGTAAATTTTCTTTAAGCTTCACATAAATGAATTTATGTATGGCAGCAATGAGGTTAAATGTTAAAAGGATGACAAAGGGTTATATGGACCCTACATAATACTTACAGAATACCAGGCCACACCTCCATCTCCTTCATCTGTATAAGGAACCTGCACACCATAACACTGAAGAGCCAAATTGATACATGCTACTGCTATGTGCTGGGGACTGTAGTCAAGTATTGCTACATCAAAATGGAAATCCTATTAAAAAAAAATACAACACTATAACATACAAAATAACAGTAGGTATACAAAAACAATTTTCTAAGACAAGTATCTGGTTGTGGATGAGTGGAAATATTCAAGACAAAAAAACTGTATAGTTCAGTTACTTCTGAAACACTCAGCAGAATGGACCAGACACTCATTTGTTGCCTGATCCACATGAAAGAAAGATGAAGCTAGAAGAAAAGGAAGAAAATATATAAATTAAGGATTATGCAATGTGTACTTCAAATGCAACAAAAATCTGTACAGAATTCTGGTGGGAGACATCTCGATAATCCTGGCCAGAAGCAGGACGACAATATTAAACTGGATATAATGGGGTTGTGTTAACTAAGCATCGGATTCAAGCAAGGCAGGATTAATTAGTTGTGGCAATACAAACATTTGGCTCAAGACAGGATCAGATAGTTAACATTAAATCAGGATCTAATTCAATGCAGGTTCATCTGGTTGGGTTCATATAAGCATCTGGTTCAAGGCAAGTTCAATTGGTTGTGTTCGTACAAGTATCTGGCTCAAGAAAGGATCAAACCGTTGCACTAATGTAAGCTTCTGGCTCAGTACAGAATCAAATGGTTGTGCTAATACAGGCATCTGACTTGAGAGAGAATCAAATGGTTGTGTTAAATAAGCACTTGGTTTAAGACAAGATTAAATTGTTGTGTAACGTAAGCATTTGGCCCAAATCAGGTTTAAATGGTTGTGTTCAATATCACTTGGCTCAAAACAGATCACATGGTTGTGTTACTACATGCATCACCCACTGGCATATAGGTGGGGAGATATGGAAACTTGGCACCTTGCAGCAGCATCTGTTGACAGCATGCAGTTTGCAATTTGCATGATTTACTGTAGACCATAATAGTACTGTGTTTGGTCAACTGCAACCAATTACAATTTCAGTGCTTTTTTTAATTAAAACTGAGGAAATTAAATAGTGAGGCAAATTCAATATGGAATGGTAGTATTGGAGTATATCTCATACCACATTCTACAGCAACAAGATTTCTTCTGGCTGTTCAACAACTTTAATTCTGTACATACTGCAGCCTCTGCTAACATGGTTTGGCTCTCAGTTATAACTTACTAGAGGAATTAAAATTATTACAACAAACACTGTTTATATTTAAATTTTATGTTACCGGACGTATTGAGATCTCATTTCATTTATAGAACTACACAGGTAGACTTTGTTTTACATCCTACTTGTGTTCCTGAGAAAGTGGGCAAAAATAAAAGGCAAAAATCAAAAGTGAAATTCCGTTAAGACATAATGGAATAGGCAGGGGTTAACGGCAATCATATCAATGACAGCCTGTTTACATTCTCATTATGTTATTAATAAATAAACAATTAATGTTTATTTTTAGCCTATGTTAAATGGAAATTAATTGCAAAAAACCTGCATACATTCTTTACAGAGTTCCACGCTGTTGCCGTCATGGGCCCTCTCACCATTACAGATGATTACATTCACTCTCACAGATTTTACTACTTAGTCACTTCATTATCACCACTGAGATTATTGCTGCAGTTAACCTTTTGGCGCCGGAATTATTTTTTTAATTTTAGCACATCCTGCATATAAAATGTGAATAATACAGGAACCAAATATGTTAGAATTATGAAACAAACTGCATTTTGAAGAGAAAAAAACAGAGAGTATATATCATGTTTAAAATATTCAGTACCTATATTTGTTGAATAAATATATAAAAAGCAACTTTAGAGGTTAGCGGTGCGGTACGACCACTATAGTTGGCATTAGGCGACAAAAGGTTAAACGTCATGTCAATTTTTTTGTTCCTTGGTAATGTGTGTCAACATGACGTTTGCAGAGAGAACAAAAAAGACTGTTAACAAAGGAAAATAAACCACAAAATATCAGTCTGAACAAAACACTCAGCACACAATGCCTGACAAAGTTTATGATGAATGCACTATCTTCAGTTTTGTTCTACATGATATGTGTTGTACACTCTTCTAGTGTACTCTAAACATATAACTGTCTTGTATTACAATGATGTATGCCATAAGAATCGTTGTTCTGGACAGCACTATTATTTACATACTGAACTTGTAGAATTAAATTTAACTGTACAAATCCAACACATAAACAACAGTAACTACAGTCATCCTTGGTTACAACAGATCCTCAGGGGTGTCTCACACAGGTCTGTTATATGCAAGGTTTAGTTAAATTACATTTTAAAATAATATCAAAATTAATACCTTTTCATTTATGCACAATTTCAGTTTTATCACATTTCTTAGCATATCTCCTAGTGTAGTGGTTGGAATTTCAAAGAGTTGGGCTCAACTTAAATGCTTGTGACTTTCCCAGAAAGAGTTTCAGTAGTCTGGTCTAAATTAATTTTATACAATATCAGTAATCTTCATATTTCAAAGAAGAGCCACTAGATGGCAGAAGCATAACAAAAACCAAATGAAATATTGTAAAAATAATGTGAAATGGCACTATGAATCACTCTGATGAACACAACTTGAAAATGGATCCATAAGCATTAAACAAGTATCATGCTTACAATACAATCAACTAACTGTTTTAATAAAAGTATCTGGCTCAGGATAGGATCAAATGGTTGTGATAGATAAGCATCCTTCTCAAGACAGGATCAAATGGTTTT
>Ga0123352_10000595_pt1 | contig 44008 bp, 25 predicted proteins | sample TergutLab28metaG_FD_89700 | JGI IMG/M metagenome (GOLD analysis project Ga0123352, IMG submission 89700) | Labiotermes labralis P1 segment gut microbial communities from Petit-Saut dam, French Guiana - Lab288 P1 | ecosystem: Host-associated > Arthropoda: Insects > Digestive system > Gut ... | reverse complement strand
GGGATGGTGTGGAATTATTATTGTGTGGGGGGTGGGTGGTGATGGAGGGACGGTGGGCGGATCCAGACGCAGGGGGGGGGGGAGGGGGGCAGTGTTTTGTTTTGGGGGGGGGGGGGGGGGGGGGGGGGGGGAAGAGTATAACGTAAAGTATCATCTCTGTACTGGGCCTTCATCTATTTTCATCTTTGTGGCAGTTAAAAGGGGTTTGGTAAATGGAGTGTTTAAATTAAAATGCAGTTCCATGGGGAAAACATCATTTTAAAGCTAACAGTCGCAAAAGCCTCCTAAGTAACGGTCCCTGCCTGAATAAGTTAAACTTTAGTCCATATCGTCGCATCCTATTTAAGATCCATTCTAATATTATACTGGCATCCGCTTCTATTTCTCCCAAGTGGCCTCATCCCTTCAGGTATTTCGACTACATTTACGTATGCAATTTTCAGTTTCCCTTAATGCTACATGACCTGCCCCTTTCAATCCTCTTTGCGTTGATTTCTTTAACACTCCTTCCTGAAGACGACAAAGTATGAAATCCTTCATTTCGCAGTTTCTCATGCATCTTGTTCCTACTTTCCCCTCAGCACCAAGTTCTCATAACTCTCAATAAACAGCAAGCTCTTGTCTTAAGAAGAGACGGGTTGGACATGTGACGCACTACAGAGAGCTAGGAAATACATATAAAATTTCCCCCGGAAGGTGTGAGAGAAACAAAGGGTAACCAAAGTGATACTTGTTCCAGTCTGTGGTGTACCGAACAGAAAACAAAGGATTGTTGGTGGTCAAGTGACTAAAGTGAACGAGTTCCCCTGGATCGTAGCGCTGATAAAGCGCGGTAAATTCTACTGTGCTGGAAGTCTGATCACCAGGCGTCACGTGCTAACAGCAGCGCACTGCGCCGACGGGTGAGTACCATGTTCCGAGTATCTTTCTCCTGAACAAACGCTGGTTGTTTTCAGCGTTATTTCTCATTTTGCACATACAAACAGCGGTTTCAAAGCAACCAGAACATGAGGAGCAAAATATATGTCAATTACCCTGCAAATAGCACCAACAGTATGGCCGCCTTAACACGATACCTGCACGAAAAGAATAAGAGACCATCTGCACTGACACTAGTATGAAATAATGGCAAGTTTAGTCAATGAAGTGCGTGACTGCGGGCTGTAATATTGTTTCATCGCCAGTTTTGTGAATGACTCACCTGAAAATAACAGTTTATTCGACAGAAGCCTTTAATATTATCAACTAAAATAATAATTATGTTAAAGTGGATCTTTAAGAAACAGGATGGAAAGGCGTGGTCTCCATTCATCTGACTCAGAATAGGTACAATTGGCGGGCTCTGTAAATACAGTAATGGATCTCCGTTTTCCATAAAATGCGGGAAATTTCTTGACTAGCTACGGAACTATTAGCTACTCAGGTGGGACTCAGCGCCGTGGAGTTACTTGCATAAAGACTGTTTAGTTTGTGTATCGGTATTTGAGTACTCGATATTCTAGAAAATATTTGTACGTAACAAAGGAATCAAAAGGAGCATAAATGTACAAAATACGAGTCTCATAACTTGTACTCTTCACTAAATACTACTTCACTTCTTGAGACAAGGACAATATGACAGGCAGGCATGTAGCATGCATAAGAGAAATAGAAGCTACGTACAAAAATTGAGTTTTAATGACTTAAGGGACTTGCAACTTTTGAGACACTTGCTCGGCTTGGTAGGAGAGTGGGATTAAATGTATCTTCAAGAGCAGCATGTAAATGTATGTAGAATTAATTTACTGGGCTAAAGATGGAATCGATTAAAGATATTTTGTAAACAAAGTGATGAATATTTAGGTTTCACAAAAGGCGGTAAATTTATTGGCAATCTGAGCAGATATCAGCTTCTAAATAACTATTCTAATACTTGAAGGAAGATACATAAACGTTTTGCGTCTGTATGAAATACAAACGTATTTCTCGCTCAACCTGTAACAATTTAAGGTTCAGTTTCACTAGTACAAACATTTCCCATTAGACATGATAACATTTCATAACTTTTGAAATTTCTGTAATGTGACAGAGAATGCATTTTTCTGACTACAGAATCTCGTTTTGTCGCTACATAAAAGTATGACAAATTGCTTCCATCAGAAACCGACGAATTTCATACCGCCAACCATTCGGAGGACGAAACGTGAAGTCTAGTGTTCCTATGTAGTCTATACATACGTGTGCTGATCACCGTCATACCGCGCGTTTGAAAAAGAAGGCACCAACCACTGACAGAGTAAAAATTAACGGGCAAAGTTCGAAGTCATTTCAGGTCAACAACACTTCATCTTTCTTGGATCTGGACCGAATTTGTGTGTGTGTGTGTTTAATTTCTCTCACACTGCTTGATACTGAAATTACAGCCTTAAGTGGGCTCAGCCAGAAAGTGAAAGTAACATGGCGTGCAGAAAACTATAAGATTTTGGAAAACATACCATGACACCATATCGATATCTGATAACCTAATAATTCATTCTGACACCCACTAGTCAATTCACTTATTATCTCAATAGTTAATGGTTTTAGACACAATATGTATAAGTCAAGCTAATTTAGGTTTAAATTAAGGTAACGTAGCATTTTTTTTTCTTTAATAAAATTTTGTAGATTCAGTGGTACACTAACCTTTGAATGGGGCTCCAGGCTTGTAGTTCGACTGTGCTGCCGAACAGCCTGTATAGTTCTGCAATGATAGCAAAGATACAGGATACGAGGAAAACCAAAATCGAATGAAAAGAGCCAAACGTACAGTCAGGACCAGGCGACGGTTCAGAAGGAAACACATTGTCGTGATTTTTGTGGCAGCAGCCTAGATCCAACTCGAAACCTATGTTCCTTGACCTGAATACATACCTGTTTCAGATTCAACTTGAATGACATCCGGGCAGTGCTGGGGGAACACGACAGGGAGAACAAGGCAGAGACTGTTACAGTCGAGAGGAGACTGGTCAGTGCTAAAGTGTATGGCACGTTCAGCATTCTCACCTTCAACAACGACATCGCTGTTCTGGAACTCGAGTCGCCCGTGGAACTTGGTAGCACTATCCGTCCGGCATGCCTTCCATCTGATGGTGAGTCATCGTGAACGAATTGCAAGGAAAGCAGCTGCGTGTATTACAGCACGCCAGCCAGGCCACTCTAGTAGTCACTGCGTATGCCAGGTTCAACGCCAAAATGATGTCTTTCTCCCACATAATCTAATTACCTTTTCCGTGTGATTCTTACAAAAACAGCCACTATATCTCTATACAAAATTCATCTACTGTTCTTTCTAATATAGACACACTGTTATCTCTGTGAAGTACGAAGAGTATATGTGTACTGCATATATGTATAATGTAGGTTAATTACAATCTTCGCTGCGGAAAAACGGGTTTGATCTCGAACAATTCCGTGTGATATTTGTGGTGGAAAACATGGAACTGGGACACGTTTTTAACGAATTTGGTTTTCGACTCTCAGAAACACTCCATCAGAGCTCCATGTTCTTCACAATCTTCATGTTTCTCTCATCAGACAGTTAAGCGGGTGAAGCCTGTTAAACTTCAAGCAACCCAATTCTTTTCCGTATATCGGAATCATTGGAAAGGAATGTATTTTTAATTATTTTGTTTTCAAAAGGATTAATAGTGTAAGCCATGACCATAGTTATGTTTTTGAACGTAGTTTACAGACCTATTTACATTTTATGTGTATAGCTATCCACGAGTGAGAAAGGGAAAATACATATATATACACAGTGCGGTCCAAATTTTTAGGACTGATATTAAAAAAACTAAGACACATGAGGAAGACACGCACCTTTTTGTATTCAAAATGAGTTCCATATGCATATATACAGGCTTTTGCGCCTTCGTACAGTTTCTGAAAAGCTGCCGAAAATTCCTCTTTTTGGATCGTCTTTAATTCGTCAGTTACGGCTTCTTGGATCTCAGCAACAACCGCAAAGTGGAACAGAAAATATTCTGGCAGAGATAAATCTGGAGAGTACGGGGTGATAAAGGGTTGTAACTTTTTGGGGGTCAAAAAATGACAAACGCAGCTTTGTAGACGGGCGCATTATCGTTCAACAAGAAAAAATCTCGAGAGCAGAACGCAGCCGGATTAACCCATTGAATGCGCTTCAGCAGGCTATCCAATACTCCTTTATAAAATTCTGCATTTACTGTTTTTCCTTCCGGTACGAATTCTTTGTGCACTGCGCCTTGAGAGTCGAAAAAAATATCAATATGGTCTTGATGTGGGACCTTTGGAATCTTCGGGCGAGGGGATGTTTCACCAACCCATTCCGAACTCTGTCGCTTTGTTTCGGGGTCATAGGCAAAACACCAGGTCTCATCTCCCGTAATAATTTTGTTAAAAAATTTGTCTGCATCGGCCATCGCGATAATGTCTTGGCAAGATGTGACTGGATCTTCCCTTTGCTCATGTGTTAAGGTGTGTAAAACAAAACGTACACACAACTTTCCCTTTTCCAAATCCCCTTTCAGAATCCGAAGAACTACAGTCAAAGATCTGCTATCATTCTTAATGCGATTCGACGGTCATTTTTTAACAGACCAGCAACAGCAGCATTGTTTACTTCAGTTCGAGTCGATTTTGGACGGCCACATCTCTCGTCATTTTCTACCAGCTCCCTTCCGTCTCGAAATCGAGAATACCACCTAAAAAGATTTGATCGGTTCTGAGCCTCACTTCCGTAAGCCGTTTGTACCCATACTAGTGTTTCTGTCGCAGATAGACCGGCTATGAAACATAATTTTATGGCAACTCTCTGTTCATTTCCGCCATCCATGACGTATGAAGAAAACTGACTTTACAAGACAAGTTATAACTCGTACACTCTTAAAGATAAACAAACGAAACTCGGTGCATGAACAGATTTTGGTTGATAGCACTTAGGTAATGGGCTGGCCGATAGATCGTTCTAGTTCTGTTATTTAAAAAAAAAACCGTCTTAAAACTTATGGATCGTAGTGTGTATGTACCTAACACAGAGTAATGGAGAAAAGGGGGCAAGAAAATGGCATGTAAGAGGCTTGGTATTTCGTACTCTTTGCCAAACACTATTCGGATAATGAAACTAAACGGAGAATAGACCAAACCTTACTCTGACCTTACTGTATCAACTGCAGCAGTTATTTAGCGTCGAGTGTCAGAGGATAATCCCTTCTGTGAAACTGTTCAGGAATAAGAATCGAGCAGTTGTGTGGGTCACATGCATCTGCATTCGTTAGGAGTGACTAAGGAAATTCGTTAATATTCTCAGGATAATAAGCAACCCGAACGAACTTCGAAGCCTATATCATAAAAATAAGAGTCAGAAGGCTTCCACGTTGAACCGGGTAGAATGTCTTCAAGAACGATGATATGGGAGCAGCAGATTTGCTTTTGTATACAAAGTAGATGAGAAATAAACACAATATTTACTTACAAAGCCCATTACATATTGTTTTGCAGGCAATAAGGACTACACGGGTCGTGTCGCCATTGTAGCTGGCTGGGGCCGCACGGACGAAAGGAAGCCCACAACCAGTTCCCTTCACAAAGTAGCTATTCCTATCATGTCCAAAGAGGAGTGTTTGAAGTCGGCTTATCCCAAGGACCGGATCACAGAGAACATGATCTGTGCCGGGTATGCAGATGGCAAAAAAGACGCCTGTCAGGTGAGAACAAGGCCAAGTTAACTGGAAGGAATTAATTACATCTAATTAACACAATCTATTATTATTTAAGCCAGTAGTAGACTAGCAAGCGAGTTTAAAAAAGTATCTTCAAACAGATGACTAGCCCCTAATTATTCAAATAGTTTAACCCAGGTGTTTGGACGCCGATCCCAGTGGCCGCGCGGTCTAAGGCGTGGGTCTGCGGCCGCTCGCTTGCTGGGATTGCGGGTCTGAATTCCCCTGGGGGCATGGATGTCTGTCTCTTTGTAGTGTTGTGTTATTAGGGAGAGGTCTCTGCGATGGTCCGATCACTCATCTAGAGGACTGCTACCGAGTGTAGTGTGTGTCTCAGTGCGATCGAGGAATCTCAAAGAGCGGACCTAGGCCCACTTCAAACCGGGGGGGGGGGGGGAATTTTTTTTAGACCCACCCATTTAAAACTCATGGTCTGTGACGTAATAATAAGTCAAGTCGAACTCAGTAAAGATTCATTCTATAACCGAATTTTTAAATATTACAAATATATCAGCATCACAACTTAGACAATTAAAATATGCAGTCGCTCTTCCTGGCTGATTATTTAAAGACTGGTGTGAATCTATATTCACAGCGACTCTATTTACAATTATAGTTATGTATACACACAAGCAAATAGAGATTGTGTGAATATGTGTGAAACTGGTATCAGAGCTCAGTGTTTTAGGAAGGGTGCAACATTACATGGCTGACGGTATTTCTTGTCATTCAGTAACAAAACACACGACAATGTGAGTCTTTCTTACGTAAATTAGGTACATTCTCCACTAAAGTCGTAGGACTTCCAAACTTTTTGAGCCATCTGTCCTGTTTAGCTAAAGTACTGGAGGCAGGAAAGCAGGGATCATCTGATCAGGCGCTAACACGCCAAATTTACACATGTGTTTCATTGTGTATGAACCGAAACCTGTAACATTAAAAACACACAACACACTACAATAATTCAGTTACGACAGACCGTTATTCTCCTCACAGTCACTGGATCTTCATCACAATGAGATGTCCAACGTAAAATTGTGTGTTCCATTACACGATTCGTATGTGTATTGCTAAGTGAAACCAGTAATATTTACACAAAATTAATATGCCAACTGATATAAAAATAAGCCTACATGAGGGACGAAACTTGTAAGCGAAAGCTGGTTCCTATTCGGGATGTTTCGGATTCGAATCTCGGCCAAATAACGGAAAACATTATCGAGATTGTTCGAGGATTTGCGTCATCCCTCAAGATAAATTCCGTGACATTACCTCAAATTACGTCACGGCTGATTCTAGTTACTAAGTTTGTAATTCACAATTCAAGAATACAATTTATAGAAATATAAACGCAGAGTTCGTGCCTCAAAAATAAATCCGTCTCCATCATACAGAAGAGTTAGTATAAGCTGTTCAGACGCTCCTCACTCCCAGAACCACAGGAAACACATGCACTGTGAGGACAAAGTGCAGACTTCTTTAATATCAGAGCAAGTGGTACACACTGCTACCAGTGGGATTTAGACGGTTAACTAGAACCTGAAGAGAATCGTTAGTTGGAATGTCAGAGTCGAAACTTGTATACTTGCAAATGCTTTATTTTCCAGGGAGACAGCGGTGGACCACTCCATGTCGACGCAGAACGTGGCTCTATGGAAACCGTAGGTACGTGCTATATCGACTCCTTCGTTAAAGACGAAAACTTTGCTTACGAAATTTTCACAAATAAAGTAACTACTGAACGACTGTAAGCATGTTTGTATTTATTGCTTAGAAAGGCTAAATACTTCAACGTGTTAGGCAGTTCTGTCATGCTTTAAAAATGCCCTAGTTTTTCTGAGGATACCAACTCTTCTAATAAGCACACACACACACACACACACACACACACACACACATATATATATATATATATATATATATATATGTGTGTGTGTGTGTGTGTATGTATATATATATATATGACATCTGTACACGTTTTCAAGTGATACAATATTCAAAATTATTCGCAAAACCTGAAAAATATAATCTTGAGACTTAGAGTCTTCCATATGTCACGCTTGTATACTTACTGGTTTATATAGCATCAAACTGCGCCTGGTTCGTTATGGTGGGATAATATCTACTGTCACCTGTATGTGCGGTTTGCAAAAAAAAAGGCTGACATTTTGCATCGTGGATGACAAAGGATCTTATCACGGTTTATCATCTTTTTTCAGACATCTGCCATAACATCAGAATACTGTGTTAAATGTTGTTAACAACCACTGAGCGCCATTTTAGCATCATATCAAAATAACCAAATTCAGTATTACAGACTCTGATGTGTATAGGTCAAACAGACGGTAACTTTGTACCGAATGTTTGTGAGAAAACCTCTTGAGAAAATTCCATTTTCAAGATCGAGGTGATAGATAACAGTGTGATGTGACAAAATGGAGATAAGCTATGAGGGACGAAGATAATTAAAGTGGCTTAGGCTTGTGTCCAAGGACGGATTTTGATATTAGCGATACTGAGTCTTTGTTTATTGTTATCACAGAGGTGGTAGGTTAGTTAGTTAGTTGGTTGACTACGAAGTAACTTATTTAGATAGTTAGTTCGTTAATTGATTAGTTGGTTATTTATTTATTTATTTAGTTAGTTAGTCTGTCAGTCAGTCAGGCCTAATTATTGAATTACAAATTACGAATGTTTCTTTTAAAAATTTGGAAAACAAGGTAAAATATAATATTCAGGCTATTTTCATCAAAATTTCTGAAATGTTATATTAGGACTAAAAGTCCTTACCTCATTTCGTCTACTACTATTACAATTTTGTACCCGTAGTTATGAAGTAAACAGGACCCTTTCAGTTGATGAAATTTTTTCTGTTTCGTCAGGAATAGTGTCCTGGGGTCGAGGGTGTGCCAGACCCAACTACCCCGGAGTGTATACGAAGATTCCAAACTACCTGGACTGGATCCACGAGCAAATTGGTGATGAGTGTATGTGCCCGCCTCCGGCATGAAGCAACGAGGTGATTACCCACCATAATCGCCAGTACCTGATATGTAATGTTACCTAATTTAACGTTCATGTTTATTTATATGTTATGTAATCTGTCAGGGGATGTTGGCGCAATTGCAATATTTTAATAAACATTTCAGTTAAAATTAAAAACTTCCAAGTAATCCTTTACCACCCCCATACCCGACCTCTTGATTCCAAACATAACCAGGACATCTTCGTAGTTGCACCGTGCATGTTGATAATATTAAGTTCTTTATTTGTCCAACCAATGCACACAATTCTTATAAAATCGTTAAATTGTTAAAATCATTTAAAATTATAATAGTTGCTCCGACATGTTTCGGTTTACATAAACCATCATCAGGGAGCTGTGCTTCGTCAAAGTTTCCATGTTGATATCGGTTACATATATAGCTATTTGAAGTTATCGGTGTTGTGGCTGTATATTATGTTCGGTCTTGTTATGAGTGTGTGCGCTGTGTGGAGTGGAACTCCACACAGCGCACGATCCACACATAACGGTCCTATTATGCGTGTTTGACTGTATTATACTAACTGAAACAATTTCTACATTCCCAGATACTTAAACACCCTTATGTTCGTATATTCTTCTTGTACATTTTTCTAAATATTTTATAAACCATTTCTAAAAAATGTAATTCTTAATTAAACTCCAATTTCAGTTTCAAGTAACTTTTTTGGCACTTCCATAACTACCTATACTCATAACACTTTCAGTTCGAATCCCTACTCCATGCTCTTAATGCACAGATCAACCGAACTACTTGCCAAGTAACTGTTTCAAAAACGTCTACTAGAGTGCAGGACAATCGAACAAGCATTATTAATGTCAAAGAACATGGCCATCAGATGGCATACGTCTGCATCCAAGCTACTTCAGTGGTACTGCACGATGGCACAATTAACAGAATTCTCTGTATCGGACGTACTAATTGCTGGGCATTTGCGCACCACCTCAGTTATTTGCGATCGATTATCAGCGTAAATTCCGCACACGTTATATAACAGTGTACTCTACACTCTTGTGGTATAAAGTGATATATTTTATTATTTAAAATAGTTAATTAAAAATAAATTCATTTATAATTAATTTATAAAAGTAGTTAGTAGATACACATGGCTATTGTAAAATTTCTGACTGGATGAGTGACTACAAGCTACTCAAGGATGGGGTTGTTCTGTTGAATTAGCGACTTTCTGTAAGTGCTGCTTTGCCAGTAGCCCAGATATCAGTTAAGAGACAACTACACAATTACACAACAATATTATTATGTTTGACTGTCTACTAACTGTACACTACCGACAGCACAACGGGACGTATTCGCCTAAGGGTACATCAATTATTCAGCCTCGCCATATCAATACATAAAATAACGTCAAAGAAAGGGTGCTAAAATGTAATTCTAATATTTATTTTAATGCGCACCATTAATGTGCACAAAATCTATAAACTGCGTGTGCAAATTATTTTTCAGTTTAAGAAAATTTTCTTACATTCTGGTCACCTGCACATAAATTCTAAAGAGATATTTTAACAACATGAATAATAAAAGAAGAAATAAAACAACTCTATTATGGTTGTATGAGTTTTACATACTTTCTAATATCGCTACGATGATAAACACAAAATGATTAAAAGAGAGTGGCACAGAAGTACTGAGGTGTGTAGAGGTGGTGTCTAGTAGACATTATCAAAAGTAGGACAGTATAGGACAAGCTATTCCTTCATTGTCTAATCCGTCTTGCGAAAGATCCACAGCCTCTTCTGAAGTGAGTTCTGCACAAAGGGCGATCTAATGCTCCTTTTTTAATATTCCACTACCTTCTCTTTCCTTTAAAGTATTCCAGTAACTGCTGACGTCTTCTTTCTCGTTTGTTCGTCCCTTTTATATTTTCTTGAATAACGTATTTTATAAGGCAGTTCGTACGCAAGATGTGTTCAATCCACTTAGTCTTCCTTTTACTGTACGTAGGATGTTCATTTTTTTTCTCGACTCTATGTATTGCTTCTATTTTTCACATGACTGATCCAAGTAATCTACTCTATCCTTCTCCGGAACGTACATAAAAACTTTCTAGGTATTTCTCATCCATTTTTCCTAAGCTTCCAAGTTTCAGCACCATAAAACGTTATGCTCCAAATGTAGCATTTCATTAGTTTCTCCCTTAAAATTAAGACCACTTTGCTGGTGAAAACATTCTTCTTATTTATGAATGCTGCTTTTTCGATGGCAGTCTGGATGAGTGCACTTTGCATCACTGGTTATCATGCTACTCAGGAAGTTGAAATATTCCACATTCTCCAGTTCATTTCCATTAAAAAGATACGCCAAAGAAAAATTATAACCGAGACGTTATAAAAGTATAATGTCATGGATGAACTAAACTAACACGAGCCAACATTTTCTTAACACCTTAACTGGCCTACCTGTCCCACCCAACACCTGAATTAATTGGCCAACTGTAGAACTAACATCTTTCGAGGATGATTCAACTAACACGAGCCAACATTTTCTTAACATCTTAACTGGCCTACCTGTCCCACCCAACACCTGAATTAATTGGCCAACTGTAGAACTAACATCTTTCGAGGATGATTCTTGTAGCACATTGACCTGATTAGCATTAAATTCCTCCGATTTCCTAATACGCCTAAGTGTAGATGTCTTGCAAGGCAAGTTAAGCTCTCAACAGCCACTCATAAAGTGACAACAGCACAATTCGTGATAAACTGGCGTCATGTCGCTACGTATTGTAATAACAGCATATCCTTCCTTCCTTTCCTTATGTTCATGAACCCGACAGCAATCTCCGATATCTGCAGCTTTACCGATTGGTAATTCCGAATTCCTCAGCAATATAAAATATCTTGCTGAGGACTTGAATAGTTTAGCGCATGGTTTTATAAGAATAGCTATTCATTAAAAGCTTATGTTACTGAAAAACTGATCGAGAGTGTAGTCAACAAAATTCCCAAATAGGAAACATGATCTTGCTGGATTACTCTCGCCCATATTAAGCAACCTTGACCTACTGCTCCCAGAAAGCAGCACTGTCAACAAAGTTTCACCACGGTAACATGCAATTCGTTGTGTAGATATTCTACAACGTAGGTAGACACATCATTTTGTGAACAGGCGAAGAAACAAATGACGTCCACTACCAACTTTTTTACTTTCAAAAAAATCATCATTATCATCATCATCATCATTGCGCCTTCCAGTTATGTAATAAACTTCAGCAATCTGATATTCTGGAAGTACAACGTTGTTCAAGCTTGCAGAACGTCGTGGGTTCGAATTCCAGAGCGATTTTATCCACACGCCTTCTCATATCATGATTCCCAAACAAGTGAAAATTGCAAGAATTTAAGAGCACTAACCTTCACCCTGTTTCGGATAAAAGATAAAACTATGGATTCATTTTGCAGTCCATCGCCATTACACGTGATCATCGTTGTCATCCGCATATTCAATATCATCTTATCACTGGGAGGAAATTTCACTTCTCTATATGCTCATTTTGTACCCGTGTGTGCGTGCGTGCGTGTGTGGATGTGAATGTGTAGGCACGGATGTGTGTGCGCAACCGCATGTATATATATATATGTTAACAAAGACGCGTCGCCTTCTATAGCTATTTTCGCCCAGATAACATTACGGTTTAAAAAGCCCATTATCAAATCGTTTACAAAATTTAACTAAATTGTAAGTAGGCTATTTTTTTTAAAAAAAGTGGCGAGGATTGACTGACTTCCGCTAAACTAGACGCGACGGGCCGTGTCTTGAACTCCAGTATGACAGGCTGCGAGTGTGAATGTAAAACAATAAGCAGGGCCCAACATGGACCTGTGTGACTGTAAAACAGAGCAAACGGCCCAATATGAGCCTGTAAATGAGACTAAAACAACAACACAAACGGCTCAATAGCAGCTTGTAATTGAGACTGTACATAAACAGTGCAAAAGGTCCAGTATGGAGCTGTGAAAGATGCTGAAAAAAATAACAATGGCCTGTGTGAGCATGTAAATTATACCGCAAATCAATAATGCAAATAAAATGGCTCAAAAAAATAAAATAGTGTCAGGAAGAAACCTGGTTACTCCTGTGTCACTACCTATTGCCATAAAGTTCGACACGCTACAGCGACCATTTTCGAGGACCCTACAGCAATTGACCTTCTAACAGAGATCATGCTGAAAGGTACCAGTCACATCAGAGGAACTACATCAAATCAGTACTGCTTGGAGAGCACCGGATTAAGCTAAACTGTACAGGGAGTACATCGGAAAACTGGGGCATACAACGCATCTAATATTCGGTTGCCAACTGTACGTGAACCCGTTTTGCAAGTGCTTAAGCAGTCAAAGACTCTATGTGTACATCGTTATTAAGCACTCATCTGTAACGTGTCAAATGCCTCACACTTCATAGAAACAAGACGCAACCTTTAACATATGCCTTCCGTGTAACTTCCTACAGTAGGTAATATGTTAACAATCTAGTTGTTTCACAATGCCCGTAATTTTAAATTTAAGCTTTCCATTTGAGAGGCGAGGGGATGGGAAATTATGATCGCCCCCAGAAGCCAATCACAGCAGCACAGGCCGCGGAATACCGCTCTCACTGACTTGTCTATGTCCATCGCATGCCACGGAAGTAAGTAACAAGGTCACTGGGTGGCTGGGTAGCTGGAGGAAACACCGTCGGGGGTAGGGAGGTACACAGTTCCGTGGGACGGCCTAAGAAGTAGGTGAATGACCTACATCCCTACGCCGTTCGGTTACCGTAATTACTTATTGTGTGTAACTTTTATACCACGTTGAGAATACGATGTGAAATGGTGCAAAACTTGTTTGCTTCGCGACTGGCGACAAGCACGATCTGCCACAAATGCTCCACGACGTGACAGTGTTGCAATGACCTCTCACAAAATAATAATTGTTGGACCGCTAAAGACACAGGCTTACCTGAATTATGACGGAACTGTTTCAGTTACAAAACTTAAATGTGATCAAATATGAACACAAATCTTCGATCTAGTATAATTTTCTGAAAAGCAGAACCTTCAAGAATTAAGATCTAATGGCGGCGATAGGACTCATCTGACTCAGGATAAGGATCGCAGTCGAATTCTTATGAAGAGTGGAGTAAAAAAATGGCGAAGGTTCATATCAGCCAAGAGTTTCTCATAAAGAATTCTTCTCCATGGATTTTGCTAGCAGGAAATGTTATAATGTGCAAGATCAAGTAATGGAATTTCCGTCTTTTGGAGAACGTCCAAGAACGGGACTTGAAAAACAGAACACGGTACGTTCCTAGTTGTAGGAACCTATTATTTATACATTTCACTACAGATTAATTTAATGCATCTTTATTTCTTAATCATATGCAACCTACAATAAATTAGCAAATGAACATTTAATCTACAACATTCCCAAAAAAAAGTATATCTTACTCAAAAACGGAATATACTGCAATAACTGCCACTTCTGGCTATTGCAACATTAAAACTACTTATCAGCTTATAATTAAAATAGCCAGCATAACACAGGACTATTATACGATACAACATAACTCATTAATTACGACATTACGAACCGAAATAATTTGTACATAATTTAATTCAATTTCTCTGTCTTTAACAAGTGGTATTTCTGTAAGCACTTGTTTTGGTCACGGTCGCTCCTCTCCCAGTACTTACCGAGTGTGCAGAAATGGAAAAATATGGCATCTAAAATATAAGGATTATCTCCATGAAGCTGTGTCCTTGAGTAGTGTACTTAGTTGGCCAAAGAAAAAGAAGACGAAGACCCGCTTCCGTGGGACCCAGAATTTCATTAGCATATACACAAGTGGAAATCACTGGACAATATATTGAGCCAGTTAAATCCCGCCCACAACTTTACGTCTTAATGACTACAAAACTGGATTCCATTTACTATTAATCTCCAATCTACGACTGCGTCCCACAAGTTACTCTTTCATTCAGGTTTTCGTCGAAAATTATTTACTTCCTTTTCCCCAATTTACCATACAAATAAATACTATACGTCAGTCAATAACACAACATTGATTTTATATAAAATGGTATATATGCAGGAAAACTAAACAACTCTTGGATCTGTTTTCTTGGAAGGTCTGAGGATGACCGACTAGGTCGAAACATGTCGCCCTGACATATACACTATTGTATATAAAATAAATGTTGTGTTATTGACTGACGTATAGTACTTACTTGTATGTTATAACACTTCGGGATGGAAAACTTCAAACCAATTTACCAAATGAGATCCACACCTAAAATGTAAACGAAGAGTGAAATTTGTAAGTCTCTGATCTGGAAACTGACACATTCCGCTTTTCCTTTGTCGTCATAAAGAGTACGTGGTGATTCCATGCTCCAGTAATGCTTGAGAAGATTCCGTTCCTTAAACTCTGTTTGTTCATCGCTTCTCCCAACTATAATCGATTTTAATGTAACTGCATCTCAAACAGCCGGCTGATCTAATCCAGCACGCACTGTTGCCACCTCATTACTAAGGCGTGTCCATGCCCGCATGTATGTCGGTACAATATTGAGATTACACCCCGTCAGTACAAACAATGATAGATATTAAACGAAAGTGGGACAAATTAGAACACCTGGTTCTGAAAGTCTCTTTATACGGTGTTCATCAGCTGGATAGATGTCGCATATGTATATATGAAACAATAATAATAAGAGGTTTGTTGAGATTCCATTCTCCTGGAATATGACGCCGTGTCAATGAGTTCCCGCTTCTCGACACTTTTTCGAAAAGTCGGGAACGGATCACTCTGTGACGCGGCGTTGTATTCCAGGAAGTGAATCATCAGCTACAAGCTGCGAAAATGTGGATACTCGTAAGAAATTTATCTCACCTGCCGGTGATGCTGTCTTTTGAAATTATTGCTGTTTTGATAGGTTTGACGTGTCACTGTATGTGTTACACAAATTTACTTTTTCATAGACACTGTCCTCACTCTTCATATTTTATATGTAAGTGCTGCCGCAAATTTCTTAGTTCGTTAATTTGTTAGTGTTCTCTTTGAAATGCAATGTGCGTTACATAAGGTACTAAGTAAGGAAGAAAGGAACTATGGAAAAACTTAACACAGTTTTTCCAGCCAAATCAAACGCAACATGTATATATATATATATATACACACACACACATATACGCCCTACATATATTATATTACATTACATAAATGCATACATAATACTTACATACATACATACATACATACATACATACATACATACATACATACATACACATATACACACACATATATATATAATACATACATATATGCATACAGACAAACATGAGCACACATACATAAATTTACAATAGCAGGCCTACGTGTTTTTAGGGTGCAGTGCAACAAGCAAATTTCTAAGTCATACACGTTTCATGAAGTTAAAATAAATCTGTAGCAGATATGGTACTTTAAAGTACACAGTGGAACAAATGTAACTGCACAAGTTAATCACTTAGCCATTTTTATATTACTGACTAGTATATCCTTTTCTTATTGGATTAATTCAGGCCACGTTCATGGCAGCACAAGAATACCAGAATGGGGATAAAATTACTCTTCAAATACGTCGGTCGTGTTTTTATCGTTGTACCTTTCATTCTGTGGTTTATTTAATTAACATACCAACTAATGCACATGTACATGTTATTTAATAAATCTAAAATTTACATTAAATTTGATCGAAATATGTAGGAGCGTTTTAAGTGTTTTAATGTAAATTTTATATTTATATTTATTAAATAACATACATATGTGCATTTGTTGGTGTGTTAATTAAATAAAGTTCGGTCATGTTACCACGTACAGCAGTTACCGCGAACTGACACTGTAACTCTGAACAGTGACAATCCCTAGGTTGCCAGAAAACACAGCTGCTTTATTAAACATGTTTACAGGCAACTGTGTAATAATATTAGCTCTTGAAATGCCAGTTTCGTTGAAGCTTTGCCTACAAAATGTTCGTTAACACCGTCGTACACATCATCACTATTCTTACCAGGAGCTGTGCCTGTCAGTAATCCCAGGCATGCCTGCGTCTTTGAGTTATTAAATGTGCCACGTTGGTTGGAATTTATCTATGTCAGACAATCAAAAGCAGCCCAGACGGGAAAAACAACCGTATGCTACTTACACTTCTCTATTTGAAAGTAGTCTTTCGGAACTATTACTTAACATTCGGCCAGTGTGCCTATGTCGCGGTGAAAATAGTGCCGAACTACCTAAATGAAACTACACGGACAAAACTTCCCACGCTTGCTACATAACCTTCAGGGTTACATTACGAACTCTGCATTGCGCCACGCTTCTATTTCGGAATTTGTGAACTGAGTTTTCGGTCCGTCTGGGATACGACGTTGTGCCACTGGTTAAACCCATCCCATCATTTCGGAGGGATGTCTGAATTATAATGACTCTAATGTGCGTAAAATACTCGTTATTCCGTCCGACAGACAAACTAAATCCCGTATCAAAAAGTGCAAGAAAAATTGTATGAAAAAAACGTTTATGTCTCAAGAGTAACAGGTACGTGCAAAGATTATTAGTTAACTGCAGTTTCGTAAGATTCGCTCAAGTTCACTAGCAGGCCTACTCTGTAAATAATATCTCGGTCTACAAGAAGTTAAAAGTATTATACGAGCGAGTATCATGTTATTCATTACGTAAACTCGTAGAAGGGAAACGTAAAGTATCTAAACATGGCTTGTAAGGAGACAAACTACAAACGATGCACTGGGAGCAGCCCGAAACTTACTGTCGCTTTTCACGGGCCGGTTCAAGGTGTATAGAAAGTGATGGAGAAAAAATTAAAGCATATTTTGCGTTTTGCCATCTTGAGGGCCGGATGGGAAGGAACGTAAAGTGAAGCAGTGTAGCAGTTTTTACTCTGAATGTTTTGACTGAATTTACGATATCTGAAACCGAGCCAATGAGGTTAATGAGAGAAAGATAAATACTGCGAAAGCTAATACGTCTTCCATGTGCAACGGCCCATTTTCGGGCCGCATCTCCAATCTTCTTTCTCCAACGTTCTCTCATGTTTACAGCCGACATTTAGTTCCACGTCTGGAAAAATTGTACGGCATTCTTCCTATTGACATCCTTCCATTAATGCGAGATTTCAGGCTTCCGCCGCGAAGCAGATGAGAACTTGACCCTTGAAAATAGGACCGATAGGTTATCCCGAAACGTCGTTAAGAAAGTACCACCACTCGCCGCGTAATGACCCAGAAAAGCGCAGTTCTCATCCTTCTATCCATCTCTATGTTTTCTTACGGGTCTTCGGCTTCCGAAATATCTACACATTACTTTTTGACAATACGACAATAGTCCATCATTGCTATGTGGCCAGCCCACTGTATTCTCTTCAGGAAAGTTATTATATTACTGGCTCCAAACGTATGATTTCGACACTTAGGTTTACTTATCTAGATACAAATCCAACTTAAAATTTCCATAAATATTAAATCTACTTTGATTAGCCCTACTCGCAGCGAGATCAAAAAGCCTGTTTAAGGATGCAACAAAAAGGCGATTTGCATGGTAATGTGAAATTAAAGCTGGCACATACTTTGTTCATGGAAAATGACATTTGAAGTGACCTAAACCCAACATTAGTTTACTATTTTAGAATAAATAATTTTTTTGCATGCAGTCTGCAGCTTGTCTAAGAATAAGACTTATTCTTTAAAATCTAACAGACTGTCAAGAAATCTACCGCCTTTTATGCTACAGGAAAGTCCACTGTTGTTTTCATAATTCAGTCATTGGTCGCTACACTGAAACTACCAGAAACAACCGCATCCTCAAACCATAACCTTTATGGTCTTTCAACTACCCATCACTACCAAAAGCGGTCTCCTCTATTCAGATCTTCCAAATAAATACTTGTGTGCATTCCCCTTACCTCCCGTCAGTGTTGTCTTTAGGTACCACAGTTATTTAGCCCTTCCAAGTCTCAATGACTTCGTAATACAGGGATATTAATTTATGTGACAGCTGTCATTATTCACATCCTGTCGGTACGCTTAATTTATAAAACTTAATCGTGTAAGGGACAGTTTTCATCGATTTCACACCGTTCTGCGAACTAACAATAAATGAAAACATTCCGTTAGACACAACTTTATTGTAGGACACATTATCTAAATTATCTCCATACACTGCACAATAAATTTGTTCTAATAAAACACTTCCACTTGTATCGTAAAGCATAGAGTGTCTGTTAATGTCAAGCGCGTCTGCAAGCATGAGAAAAAATTTCTAGCACCTACTTCTAATAAAGTTATTAAAAACTTATATATATATATAAACTGCTGTAAATTTATATTAAACGCCTGTAATAGGACACCTGGCAATCTGATATGACAGCGAACGGCCTGCCGTCATGCGAAATCAATCTGAGTGAAGTAGTGATAAGTTTTGTGAGATAAAATAATCTCCCTGTATATTGTAACATGCCACTATGTTCCCAATTACGATTCAGAAGTGACAGCATTAGCCCAACATCCTTCTGAAGGGGCACCTCTTGCCGACAGTCTATAACTACTCACTGACTGTAGTCCCAGCTACTTTTCTTATACTAGCATGTAGCTTAGGATATATGTATCTCTTCAAATGACATTAAGGCTTTTGTTTTGTGCTTTTTCCATTCATATGCGTCTACTGTCCTAAAACCAGCATAAAATTCACGTGCGTTGCAACAAACAAGAAGTTTCCGACAGAAGTTATAAAGCCTAAATTCTCGTAATAAAACCAACTACATGCACTAATTTCTCAAATCTATTTTTAGAATAAAACTCTACATGTTTCGGACAGTTCCTCTGTCTGTCATCAGGAGTTTTTCACTGTACACACAGCAATGGTATATGTCATACAGGTTTGCTGACAGCTTGCGAGCAGGATCAGGACGGAACGTTCTGATCTGATCCTACTCGCTGTGTGTACGGTGAAAAACTCCTGATGACGGACAGAGGAACTGTCCGAAACATGTAGCATTTTATTCCAAATATAAATTTGAGAAATTAGTGCATCTAGTTGGTTTTATTATAAGAATTTATCACTATGCACGGTCACCTGAACGTCAAATTAAAATGCTTAGCTTCATATTATTATTATTATTATTATTACTGTAAGGAATTTATGGCGCAATTATGGATCCTGCAGAGGTTACAAATGTAGGATAAGCTACAACCAAACAACGTCGCCATGGTTGTTAACATTTGACTGACGAACAATAATTATTAAGTAGGTATATTTATATTCCATCTACGAAACAACGATCTCAAGCCTGGCTAAAATAATTCACGCCATTACACCGAAAAATAATAAAATTTTTGTAAGGCCACGACTTCATTATTCTACACAGTAACGACGTCAGCAAAGGGCAATACTTTTCCAAGGTCTGTTATTACGCAACACTTCAGCATTCTAACGCTAGTGGCGCTAATGTTGCTTCCGCCTCACAGAGTTTTACGGTGAAATGTAGGCTGACGCAGTGTTTCTAAAAAGTTTTTGCTCGCGGACCCCTTTTGGCTCCTAAAAATAACCACGGATCCTCACATCCTTTCGCACGTAAATATAGGACATCATGATGATAGATATCCAACATTTAAAATTTTTATTTCAGAACTGATTTTAGAGAGCTACGAATACATACCATAGAATACGTAATAAAGTATTGCATTATTTGACCTTAATTATACTGATTGCCGCTCGCTTTGTGCGTACAGGGTGTTTCTTATCTAGGTATTCTAACGATCATATAAAATAAATGTATTGCCAATTAAAGATGCACCGCGATTATTTCTAACAAAACATTATTCCTTTAGTTTAAAAATCAAGTAACGTTCAAAGTAGCCATTAGACAAAAGCATTCACGAACCCCCCCCAGCAACTGATCAAGTTTCCTTTAGGATCCGTGCAACACACTGTGGGAATCAATGGGCTAAAAGATAGTGAAATCTATTCAGCAGTCTCGGAATATCGTTCAGCTTCGGGACATTGTGTGTAGGGTACTGAACCCACAAGCTCTATTAAGGTGTGGAAATACTTAAATTTAATCCGTCTTGATAACTAAGCAATGATAGAATAAAGACAGTAAATCGCAACTAAAATATTTCATTAACTCATCCAGGTACACATCATTCCTAGACATTACTCCCCCTCACCTCTCTCTAACTTTAAGACTAAATAACTATATAGCTTCTTTAAAATCGTACCTTCATTACCTACAAAATGAGATCTCATTTCGTTTTCTTCTAAGTATTTTTGGTATTCTGTATTACCTGGCGAAGCCTATTCCGGCCGAAACACGTAACCAAATTATACATATAAAAAATATTTTCGCTTGTGGCTGATGGTCTTCTTCGGAATTACTGTGGAAATGTTTGTCTGCTTGTGTCTATATGCTTTAAAAGAAGGACTACACTCCATATCATTGGCTATTAACACGTGAGCGCCTCGAGCGACATACTGCTATGGTGCAGATTGCCAGTTACACATGACATATAAGATTTGCTGCATCCATTACAGACTTTCGATGCCCTGTTACATGTCCGATCACCGTCATTGTTCAACACAATCAATTTCACTCTTGTTTATATCGAAAGTTAGATTAGGTGGTGGGTTTCTCACAATGTGATCCTGTTGATCTCCTTGAATACCTTATCTTGGGTAATACTAAATCATTCAATATTGACTTTAGATCGGTATTTATGTCTTTTGATTTGATGCAGGTATGTAAGCTGTATCATGCACCACAAAAGAGTAATAATTGCACCGAATGTTAAAAAAGAACTTCACGGAAATTATTATAATGCCTACATTTGTTGATAGGTTGAAATCTAAAAGCCTGTAGTTAGGCCAAAAGGTTGGCCTAAAGCTTTACCTCTGAATGCCACACATGCAAAACAGGGGGAGTGGGATATTGGTCTACTCTTTCTTAACCTCGGGACTAAATGGGGATGACGGTCAGGTATGTTGCGGGAAAAGGGCCTATGGGACCCCTTGAATAAGAAAGTGGGTGGGCTCCAGTGATTGTCTGGAGGCGTTAAAGAGGAGAAAGGTTTCTTGCCGTGAAGAGAATCAAACATACGATGATGTTAGCAAGAATTAATCACAATTCTACTCGACCAATATCTGTGTGCAGTTTACTCTTTCTGAAGTAAAATTTCAGAAATTTATGTGGTCGCCATTGCAGGTACCCAAGCACAAGCAGTTGCCAAAATATGCCCATTCTTACTCATATCCGCTTGCGTATTAGTCTCTGCTCCTGTAGCATCTCTAGAACCGCCGCACTAGTCTGGTTTTCATAAAATCTGATATTATCGAATGTTACAACTTAAACATACAAGGTCAATTCCACTACAGTTCGTTGACAAATTCGAGAATGGGTTAAACTCGGGCAACAACACACTTTGTATATACAGAGACCTGTAAGTGTTTCTGCTTGTATCGCGAGCGTATCTCGCCAAGTACTGATAACACCAAGACACTTTGCTATTTCGCTATTTCACTGTAGCGTCACGTGTTATGTCTGACCTTTTTTCAATGTTCTTTTTACGTGCATGGGTTATAATGGGCCAGTCTGGGCTTCAGAAAAGCTTAGAATTTCCTGATAACATAAAAGGCAGCTTACGTTTTCAGTGTCAGTTAGTGAATATTAAAATCCAGTGCCGTGAATTACATATGTTCTAACTCCTTGAGTTTCGAAACCACAAAGTCATTTGCATGTTTGTTAAAATAAAGATACGACATAGTGCTTCGTCAGGGTTAGATTTACACCACTTTTTGTAGCAGAAGTGAAACTCTGAAAGAGAACACGAAGGAACCGATAAGCTTCCAGTTGACATGGTTATGCAGCGCTTAACTCGCGCTCTCTGAAGTGAGAGCTGTAGAAATACTTCCCTCCCAAAATCATGGAGTCTTTTTCAAGATCTTCATACTCTCTTTCTCCTCTTCGTCGCACTGCGACTTTCATCAGTGCGAGTGGTAGCTTGCGAGATGTTGTTTCAGATGACGGTGAAAGCCGTTGTCAGTGGGACAGGCGTTTGGACGGGTGTTTAGAACTAAGCGTCTGACAGCGGCGACGGGAACACGGAGCGATTCAACATGGCACGTGGATACTTCACTAAGACGGATGCATAATGTGGCGGTATTTCTTCATAACCACGGATATATTAGTGAAAAATACTTTGCTAAAAAAAGTGGATTGTCTTAAACCTTTCAGCTAATACACATTCTTTAATTATGTAGTCGCCTGCATTCTGCTTTATGGAAGGCGAAAGGTTTGACATTTCCACGAATTATCCCAAGACACTTGTTACGTGTACACGTGTCTGTGACTGTGGAAAGGAATTTGTTGCAATTTAAAGCGTGTAGAAGTGAAACGAAATTGTTTTGGTGTTGTTGTGCTGTCGAATGGAAGTAACAGTGAGAATGTCACAGGAATCCAAAAACTGAGGAACAGGAACGTACTGCAAATCGATGTAAGATAAACGTTGTAACATCTTCAGAACTGTTTAGTAAATAGGGTGGTGAGGCAGTGAGGACGATGCCAGTGTTGGTGCTGCGTTATCTGACGGCATTGTGTGTTCTGCTGATGCTGCTTAATATTTCCTTTTGTGTCAACATATCGACCTCAACAGATCAGTCGGTCCGAAAGGTAAGTTGTTGAAACGTTGAACGAAGAGTGTGCGATAAAGTGAAGTTCTGCTCGATCACTAACACAGATCCATAAACATACAGTAATTTTTGTGCTTAACCCAGCCTGTTTCTGCGGCACGTTAAACAGCTTAAAGGGCTTCTCTGATTTCTAGGCAAATCCAATAATTAGACATTTTCACTGAATATGTTTTGTATTACTTGTTAAAATTATATCAAATAGAACGGAGAAGGTGTTCGAATCCCGGCAAAAGTAAGAGATTTTTTCATATCCAAAACCCCCAGACCGGCTCCGGGGTCGACCCAGCCCCCCTTAAAATAGCTACCAGGTTTCTTTCCCGGAAATAAAGCAGCCGTAGCGTGAAGTTTACCTCTTGCCTCCATCTAGCACCGAGGTTATAAATGAGTGGACCTATAATTCTTCTCCACCCATACGCCCTCAGTGGTGAGGACAGGGACAACTGTACCTTTCGTTGACCTGAAGGAATATGGATTAAGATTAAATTCCTACTATCTTATGCTTCTCTGTCCATCCGGTGTTCTTGCATTGCTGAACTCATTTTTTTAATGTTTTCATTCACTTCCACTCTTTTTATGAATATTGTGTTACTCGTTTTGTTCTTTCCTTTGTTGGGTTTTACAACTTCTTGCTCCGAGGTACGTTCAGCTTACTGTTAAATTTCTTTTAAAATTTCCGTTCATTTCTTATACTCCCCAATCACAATTTTCGAACCTCTCGTGATGCAACTCACGTAGGATTTAGAAAGTACAAATCTGAAGCATCATCAAGTGTCGTGCTCTTGTTACGAAGGATCACAAAAATCGACGACTCTCGTTCACCGAGGGCAGAGATAGGCACCAGTACAGACGCAAAAAATACGACTAAAACTTTGATGGGATCGCGAAGGAAAATAATTCTTTTGAATTACAAAATCTGGGTTTAATGTACATAGTTCTTCCCTTTATTAAATCACGTGAATTTCGGCAGAATTGCTTATTACTTGCATTATACCATAAGCTGTGTTCGAACATGTCTGTCAGTCATCACGAGACACGAGTCGCACCGTGACATTTGAACAACCACGCCTTCCTGGGAAAGTTTGGTACACCGAACAATGTGTCGCTAGGCATTGTTCGTTGGTGACCCAGAACCTCGTGTGGGAAGTAATTTTTTTTTTCTATATCCCGTCTCACACCACATAAATTCCTCGAGTCCATAACATTTGAATAAATTTTTTTCGAACCACACACTCAGCTGGAATTTAATTTGGGGGCAGAGAAAATAAGACACATCAATTTGAAGACCAAAAGTCGGTTATGACGACAAGAATCTGAAAAAAAAGACTGTCGCAAGAGAGTAATGTTAGATATAAACGAATTTCCTCATTTATAGAGGTCACCTAGTACTGTCAGGAGTAGTGAAATATAGAATATTGTGCACGCTGTTGACCTGTATGGGAAGGGTGACGAGGAATGAATATAAGCCTAAGTCTGGCAGCTAATTGTAATGCGATTAGCCATGACTGTACAAAAAAATGGACGCGCATTTATAAACGCAAAGTATGTAATATTAGGCGTTTCTCAAAATTAATACCTATTCACGAATAGGCTGTAAATAATTTTACTGGCGTATAATAGTTTAATTTTTAGCTTCCGGTATATAGAGATGAACATGAATATGACCTGTAAAAGCAAAGAAAATCGCAGGGCTATAAAGTCTAGAAAATGTATTTGTTCAAAAGTTGTATTGCGTGCGTCTGTGTCATTTATTTTAAAGAAATACGTTCCTTTGTGAGAAACTCTTATCAGAAAGGACTAAAGTTATAAAGAAAGTAAAAAAAAAACACTAAGATTAAGTTTAAGGAGATGGTGGTTGTGATTTGGAGGGGAAAATTCAGGATTATGTCGAAATATGAACTTAGTTAAGTATTTTAAACCGTAAGTTAATTTCCAAAATATAAGCGTTTATAACTTCAGTCATTACTGCACATTGTGTCTTTATTTTAACGACCAATCCGGTAAATGCCGTTTAGGACAATAATCGCTGCTTATTGCGAAATTCATTTGACACGCCTAAGTGAACCCTGCGGGAGGAAATTCTTCATTTGTGAACGTTATAATAGGCGGTACGTAGAATACCTACATACTGAAACGTAATTAGACTTTATCGTAAATGAAGGCATTTAAATTAGAGCGTATGGTTTATCATAAACGTATTATTTGAACAGAAAAATATAAAATTATGAAATAGAGTTATTTTGTGAAAAATAATAAGGAGATTATGCAACGTGTCTTGAAAATGAAGTAAATTTCCTTTTTGCCTCAACGAATTTGTAGGGGTGTCTTCCTAGGTGAGTTGGCTTTTGGTAGCGCAAGTATTTAGAAGTCTAGTGTACACAAAGAAGCGATGAGCACGTTCATGCGGAAGCTGAAGAAAATTTAAAAAAAACTGCATTGATGCTAACGATCCTTAACCCGCGTATCAGAGCGGGACACAGCCAAAACACTACAAACCATAAGTTTTTCCTAAAGGCACAGTGCTGAAAGATCAGAAAGTGTTTGCTTGCCTCCTTGTAAAATTTCAGCTGCCATTCTCTGATGTGTTTAATACACATATACAGACAACTTAATATGCCAAAATGTAATACAGATTCTGGGATAGTCTTTTCTTTGCTCAGTACGGCTGATTCTGAGCAAAGTAAATTCCTTTCACAATATCGTAAGCGTTATGCAATAAATACTCTTCATTTAATCGCGTTAAAACCAGGAAAAGACGGCGTAGTCGGTATAATGACTGCGCCACGTGCTCATCGGCCGAAAAATTACTTGTTGGTTTGCCGGCAGAGAAAATGAATTTTTCTCTTCTGCGCAAAGTCCAGAATGGCTCTACGACACACCCATTCCTCTACAGTGGGTAAAAGGAACTCTTGCCTTCAGGGTCAAGCAACCTAGGCGTGAAGCTGACCAAACACCTGTAGCCAGAGCCGAGGTGAAGTGTGAGTGGAGCCATATCTCAACTCCCACAAAAACGCTGTGCAAATGAATTTTTTTAATACCTAGCCAGAAGAAACGCGGGTGGAAATTACTCGCATAATATGGCTGAACTATTAACTCAACGTCCACGTATAAGAATGTCATTAATAAAAATAATAGCATTATCAAACATACAGAGCCTATAAGAGTTCCTACATTTCCTAAACCTGGGAATGGCGGCTCTACATCCATACTTCCTTCACACACTTTTGGGCGTGTGGCCGTGTGTTTACCGAAGATCTGGAACATGAAGAATCTCCCGCGGAAGAAATAAAAATTGGTGCATACATTTTGTGATGTATGGGGAAACTGGGATTATTTTACAGTTAGTAACGTCAACTTTCTATCTTCAGTTCATTCCGCTATAATGCACGACATAATGTTTCCTGTCTTCATCAGCACCGAACAACCGGTAGTGGGTCTAATCTAATGCAAATGACGCGAGCGCGCGCGAACACGCTTGTGTGTGTGTGTGTGTGTGTGTGTGTGTGTGTGTGTACACTGAATTATGCTGTATGTTTTTAAAATCAACGAAATATCAGAAGAACAAGCCGAATATTTAGTTCAGCTGAAGCAAGGATACGGTACTATTTTAATTTCGTCAGCTGTATCTTGACATACTGAAGTTCACTGGAGAGTACCTTCAATAAATACCTTACTTTAGGTGCCATTTCTATTCAACGACCAACCTTTAAACCTGCTGCGTAGAATACAGATGGCTGTGTTCTACATACCTTAACTAATACACCGAAGAAGAAACTTGTTTCTAGGAACGTTTTAACCTATAGTTTGAACACACATAAATTATGGGATATTTGCATTCCGTTTTACTTTGGTATAATTATATATTTTCACTTGCCAACAATCCCAGTTATAGCTTGTTGCCAATGCAGTATAATTACGCAAAAAATATTACAAATTCTCGGAAAGAACACAATATTGTAGGGCCTAACTGTAATTCGCATTATCATAACAAGGAATTAGAAGTAGGAAGAACAAACACCTTGTACGGGTGGCTGAGTGTTCATCGCGGCCGGTCTGGAGGTGCACGGAAGATTGTGCCCCCATCGGTATTCGATCCCCGGACCATCCAGCACCCAGAGGGTCGTTATACAGGCTACGCTACCCCAGCCGCCATTTTTACATATTTTTAAAAATCGTTTATAATCTTGGTTCCCACAAAATTCCAAATTCCTACTATTCAACACACACTGCTGTCAAACTTGTGGTCGATCAGAGCAGCAGACAGCGCCGAACATCTTTACAATCGCTTCTAGGACACTGCGATTCTGTACCCAGTAGAGTTTTACTATTTGGTGGGGCCTGAAGTTACTTCATTTCGTGTGTAATGGGGAATAAAAACAGCTTGATGTTCCATAATACGCCAAACTTCAAGTTAAATTATCCGACAACAATAATGTGGTTCAATATAAAGAAGATTAAAAATTTTATAAACAAATTTTGTCTCATTTGTAACCAATTACTTCTACATACCTGGTTACCCTCTGCATGGCCTTTTAGCATTTGGTGCAAAATATTAATTTCACAATAAAGTTCTTATATTGTACGTAATACACGCCAACAGCACAAAATTTTATAATTAAATGTTAATAAAGTTTAGTTACAACTTACTTCTACGAAGATATTCTGAAAGAAAAAAAAACGGCATTCCATGTTTACCTGTGTCATCTCTATGGATCTCGTTTGCTGCTATCCTACCGCTTTCAGAAAACGAGAATCATTAATTGAAGCAAATGTATACTAAGATAAACACTTTAAGGAGAAGGAGCGGAAAGTCCTGTCACAGCAGACGTTACAGCCAAAACGTAACTCATACATCAAAAACTTGTTTAAATTCTATTCCTTTATGGAGTGGGAGAGACGGGGAGAAAGAGAAGGACCTTGCCATCAGCAAAGTCACTGCCAAGGCAGTTCTACTTTCACTGCCAACTAGGAGTCTCTCTACCCCTGCACGCCGTAGAACGGTTGATAATTTAAGCCTCGTCTAACAACAAGAAGTCTGTATTTTACCCACATATTGTAATTGTATCCACACGATTCCTTTCCTTTGTAACATTAACTGGCTTCTCTTTCTAAAGGAAGCAGAGCGAGTTCTTTTCTATGTGAGGTACGAACTGAATCCCTGTATGTAACCCGTTTTAATTTTACACTTCAAAGAGTTGCCAATGTCAGTAAATTTTCCAAGCACAAAGTTTCGCGCGCGCGTGCGTGTGTATGTGTGTGTGTGTGTATGTGTGTGTGTATGTGTGTGTGTGTGTATGTGTGTGTGGGTGTGTGTGTGTGTGTGTATGCCTATAATCAAACACACATGAAAACTTTCAGAATCACACTCGAAAGAGGAGGCTAATGAATTAAAGAAGTACAGCTGCACAATCCTGAAACGAACCGTGTAGACATATAGCATGAGAGTACGGCTGAATTCAACTACGACAGAGACAGGTGTCGCTGCGTAACTGGGCGTTCGCTTTCCGACGTTTCGAGAAAGAGCAATAATCTAATCTTCAAGGGTGCAACCTGAATAACGGATAGTATACCTCATCCACACCGCTGTGAAAACCTATAACTTCGCAAGATAAGCAAAAATGACAGGCTCGTGTAAACATTGCTCTCTACTGTGATGATTCACAACAAGCAGGCCTATTATCGACTATACAAATAATTAGAAACTTCTCCAGAACTCCCAGCATCATGGTCTGAACGACAGAGTGTGAAATTTTACCTTAAAGTGAATTTGTGTTTTAGTTTCAATGCATACTGGATGCATAACCATTTGCCATCGTAACATGTGCCACCATCACCCTTTAAACCTTTGGAACGGCATGTGTTTACGGATCCTGTGTCCACTTTCGGTAGTTCCTTTATCGCATTTTGAAGCATACTTAACCAATCATTCATAAACCGGAACAGTTTACCTCTGCACATGCGACATTCGAGTTACACACAATTTGAAATCCTCTGTATGTGATCGACTTCTCATCTTACCGAAATGTGGATATGTGAGTTCCTTCGCGCGAGGTTGGGAAGAGTTATGTACGAACAGCTCAAGTAAAGCCCTTACATTAAATTGTGTTACATTGTTTTTACAGTCGATTTAGTGCCGTCCGTATAGTGACGAGGTTATGGGATGAAAACGGGGAATTGAGGCTCGATTCCAGGCACAGATAAGGGACTTTCCTCCTCTCCGAAACGTCCAGACCAGCTCTAAAGCCCATCCAGACATTTATCCAAAGGGAGCATATAACGGGTGCTCTTTACACGGGAACAGAGCAGCCGAGGCTTGAATCTGACAACTCGTTTCCACTTTTTCGAGGTTAGGAATGTTATTTAATTTATAACTCCAACCCCTTCACGTCTCTGTCGCGTACATAAAGGGTATTTTTCTTTTGTGCCGTTGTTTATGTACGTTACACAAGAGTAGTGTAAGATTTTACGTCTCTAATTTGAATTTAAGGCATTTTTTATTTTCCACGTAATACTTCCAGTTACACCTAAATATTCAGACCCATCTCGTACTTGTATATGTCACCTTCACTGTGTGTTAGGCAACCAGCCTCTCTCGCCCTCATCGAGCCTCTGAATGTTATCATAAACGCATTTGTTTCCGTACGTCTCGTGTCCTTTCCAGACTGACAATGGGACCAACGGCAGCAACCGACTCCTGTTCGACGAGCTATTCGGGCTGGCATCCAGCAGCTCTTACGAAACGGACGATGACGACGCGCTGAGAAACTGCTCCTGTCGTAAGTTCATCGCTCCGAAACAAAAATAAATAAATAAATCTGTTGTCTAACCCTCTGTCGCACCCTACTTTCAAGAGACAAGTTAGGGAATTACGCAAAGCATAAAAGCTCTGATGCGTTCACATTGTCATTTTACGGACCTAAAATTTCAGGTAATTCGACAGACTTGTGCGAGACCCATCAATATATAATTTAATCGACTTTAGTGCAATGGTTCTCGAGCTAAAAGGTTTATGTTATTAAGATAATTTTTTATTATTTCAAAAGCCGTTATACTTAAGGGATAGTTCTACCGGATATAAACGTGTTTAAATTCTCTCCAACGCCTTTTTCCAGAAGGATTTTCCATGTGATAAAAAAATTCTGAATTAATGTCTAACTACTTTGTTTACAACACCTACGCAACCCTGTAACCGTTGGGTATATCAAAGCTCACTTTTCTTCCTAAGGTGCAAGTAAGTTTTAAGAAATCAGTCTCCGTGTCAATCTACCTACAAGGCTCATTACTCGTGCACTTACTCATCGGTCACTTGTCTACCCACCTCATATTATTTTTCTACCTAAATGACCAGTATGCCTACTGAACCATCTGTTATGCACGTATCATTTATTACTATCTAAGTACATATTCATTATGTATCCACGAACATAACCCTTACGTATCCACCTACTGAAAATTTCTGTCATGCCTCTTTCTACACATCTAGCATTTTAATACCTATCTAAAAGAAAGTTCCAGAAAAAAAAGGTAACACGCACTTCAATCACAGAACTTTATTCTGACTTCGATGAACACATGGCGTTCGTGTAGCAGATGGTACACATCAGACTTCCAAATAGTCATCACTGACATTTAACCACTTGTCCCAACGTGGCACCAAGGCTGGTATTCCGACGTAGAAGAAATGGCCGTTAAGTGTCTGTGGTCAGGAGGCGAGAGCTTATTTCATTTCAGCACCTGTTGCAAATCGCTTGTCAGCCAGATGCTTTTTAAGGTGCCCAAACAAACGGCAATCATTTGGCCCCAAACTAACTGGACCTGTGACCGGTTCAAGCGTTACGGTCGGCAAGTTAACACCAGATCTTGCGCTCAGATGAATATGTGGACGTCTGAAGTGCAGCACCTGATACACGTGTGCCCTGTAAAAATCCACGGCAGAATAAAGTTCTATGCTTAAAAATGTCCTTTTTAAGCTCCTGTGTAGAACGTCTGACTACGTCACTCTTAAGTGTTTACCACCTGTAGCGCTACTTAAATATCTACCTACATATCAACAATTTAGACCATTTACCCACCACCCATCTATCCATTCTACCTACCTAGGTACGTAGGTAGATAGGTAGGTACGTTAAGATGGTACACACCATACATTGCAGAATCATGACACAATAACCACAGTAGGGATGTGTGTTAGATTATCGTGTGTCCTCTTCAACAGAGTGTGGGGTGGTAAACCAGGAAATTAGGATCGTCGGGGGACGCCCGACAGGAGTTAACCGCTACCCGTGGGTGGCGCGTCTTGTGTACGACGGCAAATTCCATTGCGGAGGATCGCTCCTGAATGGCGACTACGTGCTGACAGCTGCTCACTGCGTCAGGAGGTGAGAGAACCTCTGAATGCTTTAACGTCAGTGAAGCTACGAACACCAACATGACACACACACACACACACACACACACGTGTGGAGTTAAATCGCGATTATGTGGGTTGAAGGGCCTGAATTTCGGGGTACAATCCAGTGGCGAGAATCTGTTGCAACGAGATATGAACTTTATAACAACGAAGTTCCTGGATGGTCGTACACTAATCGAATATTCAGAAACGACCTTTTGTCCGCCAAACACTGAGTGCTCTTGGTACATATTCTCTACGTAAGAAGTAGGCCTAAAATCATCAATCCGAAACTATATATCCTGACGGGTTTTTTAAATGTCTCTCGAGCTGTTGACACACATTGCACGGTAATACTCTGATATATACCACGAGGTAATAACCTAAAATAGACCAGGATCTTTTAGAGACACATCCACGTCACTATTCATTTTCGTCCGTCCTTTCCATTACATGAAGTCCCAGTTAATATTGATGTGCGAACATTTCGGTCTACTTGCTTAGGTTTACTCAGGAATTTATGCACACATTGTTAAATATGCGAATGATACATTAAGATTACACGAGGCTAAGGTCCTAGCTTTGCTTTGTAATGACTTTGTTTTCTCTCTTACTAATGCAGTACTAATGCTGGCCATTATATACATGCTGCCCGGCCAACATGCAAATAAATAAGAAATTAAAACGAATTGAAAAGGAATGAGAAAAGACAATGTAGTACAATAATCGATTTGTATCGGAGGTATCGCATTACAATAATCCAGTTTAAACTTACCTGACTTCTCACATTATCCTAGTTTGGCCACGTCTATAATATTCAAAATCAAAAATTCAAAATTTCCAAAAAAATTAGTAAATTTTGACAGCAATATTTTTTTACGTTTTACAGGGTTATTAAGTGCAGAAATGTGTTAGGGCGAACACTGCGTCCATGCTGTTTGAATTGTGTAGAATCTTACAGCACCTATCCACTGGGAAGTCAGATTCAAAATCCCGCTATTGGAAGAAAAATCGTGAAAGTAGACCTGACAAACTAAACCACTAAGCCAAAACGGAAAACAATGAAAAAGTTGAAATTAGTATAACTAGAGACGGAGCCAATACTCTAAAACAGAACCTCCCCTATATGATGTAGGAATTCGCCACGATTTATTGCCCACGAACGATTTCTCAGCGTGCCTTTGTGTATTATTCTATTTACCTGTGTTCTCTCCCGAAAGTACAGATCTCATGACCGAATCCCATCCACCTAAGAAACCCTACCGCATGTTCTACGAGGATGAGTCAAATGAAAACCTTAAATATTTTTATCCCGTAATTTATTGAACACGAAAGGTACACAATGGCTTCATTTTTCTATGTAGTCTCCATTGTGCGGCTATTGCATTCACTCTTACGCGGCGGTTTTCCTTCACAATGATTTCAACTGCTGCAACGGCCTCTGGTGTCACTACCCGGTGTGCCTGACCAGCTCGAGGGAGTTTGTTACAGAACTAATGCCGTTCGTGAACTTCCTAGTCCACTCGTACACTTGCTGTAGTGACAGACATGCATACCATACTGAACTTTAATTCGTCGATGAATTTCAATGGGTTTCACCCCTTCACTGCTTAAAAAATGGATGACAGAACGCTGTTCTTCTTTAGTGCATGTTGCAAGCGGGGCCGTCGTCTTTACACTACTACTGCGCCGTCGTGTTGCATTCCTGCATCGTACTGCCACCTGTCGGCCACTCTTCAAACGGTGAGTATTATTGTTATCAACTTACAAGACAATCGATCTGTGTTTCGAATTTTATCGCACTTTTAATGTTTTCATTTGACTCTCCCTCGTAATAACATAAATGTAACCTCTTCCGCGGAGATCAAAGAAAGGTGTAGAAATTAACGCCAATGAGAAAAATAATATCATAAGTATAAATACGAATTACATAGCCAAGACATGAATGCGATACGCTGCAACTCTGAGCAAGGTCTTCTGCGTAGATAGTAAGTCCAACTATCCTACGGCATAATTTATACGTTTATTATTGTTATAGTTGTTGTTATACTTCTGTGAGAAGCACAAACCCTGTGTACGTTAGTTTTTGTCAGAATAGACCTAAAAGATTCTCATCTTTGCCACAGTTGCAACTGTTGATTCACAAAACGTATTTCTTAAGCAACGTATACAAATATTTTTAACCCACCTTGGAAACAAATTCCATACACCTAGCACCAATAGTTCGCTGATTATCGTCATCAAACGGTAAACCAAAGACGTTCTTGGAGCCGTCGTCTTCTTGTTCTTTTACGTTCTAACAAAAATATTGTCTAAGGACAAAATGCGAGACTTTCCAACGTCCATTGTCATACGTCACTTCAAGATCTAAAATTAAGTGTTCCCAGTGTTCCTTCCACCTCACGAGTTCGTGCGTGAGTCAGTTTTGCTACAGACTGTAGGGAATTGTCTTACAATGCGAATTTGGAGTGCCCGCCAATAACGTAATTCTCATACAAATTTCGTGAAAATCGATCAGCTGGTTAAAACGTGCAAGTGGGACAAACAAACACACATACATGCGCGCGCGCGCGCCAAAAACAAACAAGTGATACTGTAGTTTCAAGATACTACTGTTTTCCGTTATAGCAAGGGATGAAAAGTTAAAGACATTGCCGTTTGCAGCGGAAGGCTTTAATATGAACATGGGAAGCCTGTCAGCGCAAGCACAATCACCTTAATAGTTATAAGGTTCTCGTGTCATAGCCCAGCCATGCGTTTCATGCGCAGGAACGGCTAAACGGACGTCGAATGGCACTTTGCGCCATTTTTCCGCCTTGGTAATTTCATTTGATTGGTGGCTAAATGCCCAGCAACTGTCAAACGCACAAACTACGATGGTTCCGTAAATGACATGAGACAGACGCCCACGGTCATCAACTTCATTGCATATGGACTTAATAACTTCACGTTACACTTTCTTTACAAACTGTCGGAGATATTCTACATAATCCATGACCATGCATTAAGATAATGAAACATGGTAAAGAAACCAACAAATACATATCAACGGTTAACAGTATCTTACGTTATAAACATAGTATACCGACCAAACAACAACAGTTCTATTTTACATGGTGCGTATCACACTCACAACCGCTTCACCTTGCTACAATATATATATATATAATTGTACCTACCAATGTACGTATAGTAACCTCCCACACACACACACACACACACACATAATTCTTACATTTCTCGATGGTGACATACTACATCCTAGCAACAGGGAATATAGGTTACACTCTTGAACCAACCACAAAAATTTTATCTGTATTTTATATTTCCATATATATTTTAAAGTACATATTTTAAACTATATGTGTCAAAACTTAGTATCTTATATTTGTGTACTGGTTGAAACCCTTTCTGTAATCTATCCTTTGTAAGCCCTTCCCTCAGGATGGCTACAAGAAAGACCGAAACATGTAGGAGGCATAATGTGTTCATAATACAATACAAGATACTCTTAGACGTTTATATGCATTTGTTGGTTCGTTTCCGCAACTGACGTAGACATGTCCGTTCGACAGGTTAAAGCGCTCTAAGATTCGAGTGTTCCTGGGCGACCACGACCAATACCAGACGACAGAAACGCCGGCCATCATGCGCGCCGTATCAGCCATCATCAGACACCGGAATTTCGACGTCAACACCTACAACCACGACATCGCGCTTCTCAAGCTGAGAAAGCCAGTAACATTCACGAAGCGTGTCAGACCGGTGTGCCTTCCCCAGTCGGGTGAGTGTTGAGTATGAATGACGTAATCGTGCAAGTGCCGCCCGTGGTCTTGAGTGCAGGACATTTCTTCCAGTCGGGTGAGCGCCCGGCGTGTTTCTGGGGCGCCCGCAGTCAGATCAGCTGTATCTAGCTGTAATTAATCTTCCAGTAGACCATTTCTAATCCATGAATTCCGGAGTAAAGCCAGTCGATTGTTCTGAAGTCAGGTCGATGTCAAACGTGCAACATATAATCGTTACGGTAGGCCGTTAAATAATGTGATTGCAGCCCATAACTTAAGTGTTAATTTCGTTACCAGCAGATGGTGATATTTAACGGGCTGTCAATACAAACCTGGTAGCTTTGATTTTAAACCTTCCAAAAGCCACACCTGAAAACATTCAGGGATAACTTCTCTATGAGCTCAAACATGAATTTTCTTTATCTCAGTATTTAACTAATTTGATGCACAAAATTTGTTTCACAATAAGTTTTATTTCATGCATCTACATGTTTCGAGCACATGTGCTCATCATCAGGAGGTCAAAATTGCATTACACAGCCTCTGGTATTATCACACCTATAGGTGGCCGTCCCGTTGGGAGGCATGAAATAAAACTTATTGTGAAACAAATTTTGTGCATCAAGTTGGTTAAATACTGAGCTTAATATACTGAGATGCACGGTCAACAAAAGTCAAAATTTATTAAATTTCTTGTCCACTCTTTTGTTTCTTTATGTCCTACAATATTTTTTCAGGATTACCAACAAAAACGAGGGTGCAAGGTAATGGTGTAAATCAGGCATGTTTTCCTGATTATATAAATGTTACGTGGGAGGTTATAATAGACACAAAGAATAAAATCTTTTCTTATTTGTTAAGCCATAAAATAAATGCTGCTTAAGCTAACTGTATGCACAAGATACGAAACTAAATCAGCAAGGAAATCCCTTGAAAAGAACAAAAGTAACAAATAGTGTTAATTATAAGATTATAGAACATTTCGAATAATTTAATTTACGGACTTCGCCCATCGTCCTACGTTCAAATAACGCCTACACAACTGGACCGGGTAGCTTTGCATATCGATAAGATAAATTTGTCTATTTGGAGCAAGAATGTTGGTGTGTACCACACTCTCAACCTGAGGAAGTGGTCTCAGTCTACCCCCGAAATGTACTGTATTTAATATTCAACATGGCACAATAAGCAAACGTCATAAAGTAGATTATTCTAAAACAGATTCAAGGTTCATAATGATATTAGGAGAATAACGACTTGAAATCAGACGCCAATTATCTCTCCTGCTTTTCAAAATATTATTTTACACGCCCGCACACACAAGCAGGCACGTCTGACGTTTTTTAGTTGTTTTGTATAGGTGTAAATAAATGCGTTCTACGTTGAAGGGAAATTATATCAACTTGATAAAGGCTGTTTTTTTGAAAGTGACACCGTGAAATCTGGTAGAAATTCACCGACATAAGGGAGAAAAACACTGTTCTCTGTTCATGGCATAAAGTGACTTTCTCGCTGTCGTACTCTGAAGATGAAGGCAGGCAGCACCTTCTTCTGAAACGCCGGTAAACTACAGCCTGACTACAAGGCGTGGCATCCAAGACGACAGTATTCTTCAGAGACGCCGCCTGAGCACCTCAAACCCAGCACGTGCTGGTATGTTGGCGTTGGCCTATGAGTATCACGGGTGCTTGAGAACGGTCAATGCCTACTTGTGAAAATATTCCTTTACCCATTTAATCGCCAGCCGACATTTATCTGTGCATGAGAGTGTTCGTGGTTGGTTTTCTCACGGTCCTTGATAAAACATTCTAGACTCTGGTATGTCAACTCCTGCAACTGCAAGATAGGGTGACTTACCCAAAAATTTAAGGTGACTGATTGAAAATTTTGGGTTTTCAGCTGAGGCTTCGGAGTGGAACCCGATAACAATCAGCCATTTTACTGACTTGTAATTCTTACCGTTTAGGCGTGGATCCGGCAGGCCGTTTGGGTACTGTAGTTGGGTGGGGCCGAACATCGGAAGGAGGCGCGCTGCCAGCAATAGCTCACGAAGTGCAGGTGCCAATTTTGAGTCTCCAAGATTGCCGCCAGACGAAGTACCGCCCGTCGCGAATTACAGCCAACATGCTGTGTGCAGGAAAAGGCACAATGGATTCCTGCCAGGTCAGTGTCAACACAGGGACGTACGTATATGAACCTGCAAAATTACTTCAGTTTTATTTCAGACGTAAGTTGGGACGGAAGCACGCAATTAATTATGTAAATTTCCTGGATGTTTGCTACAGGGTAACGTGATAATGAACTTTGTATGTAAATGTTAACAGTTCACAAGCTGCCTTATACTATTTATTTTATGGAATACAAATTAGTCTATGCGTTCCTAAATTTATACCACCTGTGCAAGGTATTTTATTTGTGCAACAGTCATTTAATAGCAAGATTATTTTCCCCAGTTCTACAGAAACGGTACAGAACCTAACTAAATTAATATGGAAAAATAAATAATCGGTATTGTAGAAATCAGGATTAAACTGGCTCATGATACGGACAGCTGAATACGATAATGAAATTTAGGTTCCATTGCATGTGGGGAATTTCTCGACTAGTTCATAATAACCTATTAGCTTCTTAAGAAGGACTCTGCCGTATGGAGTTAGCTGTACAGATTATCCTGCGTTGCAAAGGAAGGACGCACTGAAAGTCACGACAAAACAAGGATATATTACCATAATCAGCAATATGGTATAAACCATTCCAGGATAGTTATAATTCATGCCTTTTGGGTACTCAATTTTTTCCTTGGTCGTTCTATTTTTTTGGCCTGTTGGAACGTATTCTTACATTACCTTGAAAATGCGTGTATCGTTTATCACCAACAAGGACATTCATGGAACTGAATATAATATAATAAGATATTATCGTAATTTAATGATATTCACTTATCATCTTGCATTAATATTAGATAACGGATTCAAATTTGTTGCGGCAGTACTGGAGAAATAGGTGTATTAACACAGTCGGGATAGAAGAGCCTCCTTGCAAGTGAGTACTTGAGGAACTGAGATACAACACTTAAATTAAAATAGGGGAATTTGTAGGCAATTTGTAAATCGAGGAAAACAATGTTTTAATATGTCCGATTATGAAATACCACTCTAGAATGTAACCCATTTCATGGAAGTATTTATGCACAGTCTTACAATCTGACGATTAAGGGAGAAGACGTGTCCGGCAGGGTTTAAAGTTATTCATTACAATATCATAACTTTCATTCATACGACAAACCCTCAGCACAGATTGAAAACTATTATTATTATTATTATTATCATCATCATCATCATCTCCTTTATGCAGGGTATTTATACTTATATTCCTGAGACAAACTCTGTCCCTAGGGACTACAGTGTTGAAGCCATTCTGTTTTTAATATTTATGGACTCATATTGTTATTTCCAGTGTTGAATCTATTGTACCTTTACATTAGTACTTTCCGAAGTGTGTGTGCGGTGCCCAATATGGCTGCTTTCTGTAGTTCCTAGACTTCATGATTTCCTGCTATATTGCTCGCGTATTTTCTGAACGACTGAAATAGTCCCAGTCGCCCTATTATTATTATTATTATTATTATTATCATAATTATTATTATAGTCTGTGTGGTTTATTGCAGGGTGACAGCGGGGGTCCTCTCTTGGTACAAGCAGCAGACGATAAACTTGAAATCGTTGGTAAGTCCATATATGGAGGTAAAATATTAATGGTAGACACGAATGATTAATGGTTATTGACAGATTAAGAACAAGATACACAATACAATTAGTCATGTGCACAGTTCCACGTTTCGATATTATTGATGATTAACTGACTCAAATTATCGGTACAACTGATGGCTGCAAATAGGTATTGATTCGTTTCACAAGTACAGTATATATATTGAATCAGTCACACGCAACACTAATTATATTTAGTGGAACAGTTAAGATTTAAGATCACAGATGTACAACTATTTAACACTAGTGGATTTTAAGTGTTTTAACTTTCAGTTCGCTTTACTACACGTCTATTTAAATGAAGAATTCTAATGGTGTTAAACAGTTGTACATCTTTGATCTTATTTCTTATCTGTTTCACTGGATGAAAGTTCCGCCTAAGAATTTCAATGATATTTGAACAGGTACATTTCTGATACAAACTACGATCTTTGAACATAAGGCTAGTGAGTTATCGTAAATATGAGACGTGTTGTGAAGGAACTGCACTTGAAATGGGGCTCTCTGAAGATGGTGTACATAGACAGTGAAATTCGTAGGAGCGAAAATTAATATGTGAGTTGATAAACACAGCGCAGTGCATAAGAGTTGGTCTATAAATGGTGATACCGAATGTGGTGCACGGTATGTACGATATTAAGACATATTTGACGTTCAGAGGACTGTGCATCGTGATATATTCTTATAATAAAAGCAAATTAGATGCGCTATTTCTCAAATTTGTTTTGAAAAAGAACTTACCTGATGATGAAATGTAGATCTGTCCGAAACATGTAGAGTTCTTTAGCGAAATAAAATTGAGAAATAGAGCATCTCGTTGGCTTTTATTATAAGAATTAAAGCATACATTTGTTGTTGTTAACAACAACGGAGACATCTCATTTTAACCCTTTAAACGCCGAGTTAAATCCCATCTGCCATTTTCTGGCATTCTTAGGAGCTCACCATATTCTCCACGTTAGCAGGATAAAGGTTAAAATTATTGAAGCTAATCACGCCCACGTCCACCACTTTAAAAATTTGAAAAGGAAACTTTAGGCCTATAACTCTAATGCAAATCTGTTCTTTAACCAATAATGCAAAAGACACCAATTCATTTTCAATTATGCCAACTAGTGTTGTGTTTGATTTAATAGTATAAATAATTGTAATTTGTTAACACGAAGAGAGATATCATCTTAAAAACATTTCATAAGCTTACTTGATATGGGGCTGTGTTAACAGACGGTACGATGCGATTTGAGCGGTGTAAAGGACGAACAGCTTTGCCTTTCAAAGAACAATTTACATATCAGCTTTTGATTTTATAAAAAGACAACAATGGTGCTTAAATGTGTTAACAATAAACAGCAATTATTCTGAACAAATGACAAAGACCCACATCACTACATTAATAAAATTACAGACAAAAGAGATAGGAAATGGAAAAGGGTGTTAAATTATTTTCATTTAATATCGATCATGTGACTATTCTTCATATTTTAAGGGAGTGAATGCCCCCGCGTCCATGATGAATTAATAATCCTTACACGACTTTGGTCGATTTGCTTTATTTGGATGGTCTATATCTCTATATCAACACGGACCTACAACCTCTCTTACGGACAAGCATTTAAATTCAACCTACTTTCTTACGTAAAACATCTGTTTACTAAAAGTGTACTGCAAGACTCCAAAAAATCTGAAAAAAATACGCTTCGTAGTTTTATCTAAGATAATGTTCATCGTGGTTTCATTAACATAAAATATGTAAAAAGTTCCCAAACATAAAATTCGAGTACAAATTTACTGACATATCAAAGTACAGGGGTGCCGATAAGTCCTTAGCCCGACCAGGAAGGAAACAAGCTAATGTTTCTGTCAGAATGGAGTGAATATCCTTCGGCGCCTTGCCTTGCAAAAAAAAAAATTATGACAGCTCGCGTCTCGATGTTGTTGAAATCGCGCGCGTCCCTGACATGTTTCCGAGATTTTTCCTTCCTGGTCGGGCTAAGGACTTACCAGCACCCCGGTAAAGTTAAACACAATCTGTCCCCTTTGCTTAAGCACCACACTAGTCGATAAGTGCCTGCAGGACTCCTGACTAAATACTAAAAAAGCGAGGTTTGATTTCCTACTGATTTAAACGCCAAGAATGCCCTTCTAGATACGATCATGGCCTTCCAGATTATATGCAACCACTTCTCCTCCTGCCATGTTGAAATTCATTGACAAGAAAGTAGAAAGTACCTCAGCTCTCCTATTCAGGTTTTTCGACGTTTGTTGCAGGCATTGTGTCATGGGGAGTGGGCTGTGGGCGCCTCGGTTACCCTGGAGTCTACACACGTGTGTCACGGTACTCAGACTGGGTCAAGACAAACATACGGGATTCATGCTTCTGCATCAACTAATATTCACAGTAATATGGAGCAGTGGGTAATTCGGTCTTCCGAAAAGTACGCTGCGTCTGCGGGCACGGACAGAATGGAGCTGGAAATATGGCAGTGAAAGCTAAAGTTACCAACGCTGATCACACAAACAAAGTGTGTCGTGCAACATAATCCGTTTGAGCAATGTGTTAGCTGCTCCTGTCCCTTACAGCGCCTCCTAAACTGATTATTATGTCATGAATGACGTCGTCAAGGAATCCCTTCCTTTCAGTCTTACTCCGAAAATTTTACTCACACTTGTCTCTAACACCTTAACTTACAGGAATCGTTTCTTGACGCAACATAATACCTCGGGGTAAGCCGGGTAGAACTGAATGCTAGTGTCACGGTGGTAAATGAAACAGAGTTGCACGCGTTGGCCTCCAGGATCTTAACGACGCCCATGTAATGAGGCGCTCCGAACAGCTTAAAACATTTCATACGGCTGTCGATTGTTGAATGAAGAGCAAGGTCGCCGGAAGGTAATTCTTTCTTTATGTGCTGGAGAAACGTGATGTTTCTATCTACGGGAAGAAAATTTTATAGGGACTTAAAGGTTGATAAACGTCGATTAAATATTTCACATAACTTAAATATACCACCGAAATCTTGAACGGATATGCACACAAATAAATATGTCAATAAATAACCAACCGAGAGAAGTCGTACAATTTAATCGTGACTGTCAAAATTTCTTACGCCGTAAGTCAGGTTTGTGCTTGTTATTTTATAAAACTATTCGACGAGAAACTTAAGAGAAAGTCCTGCATGAAACTGTATTTTCATACAGCAAGATGCGTTAGAAGAAATGCCGATGAAGGTGGATCCTGATATTCGTATTGAAGCTTGTAGCTACAAGTATATTTGAAATATGGTAAATCCATGAGGAAGGTAGTTTTTCAGAGAGGCGTTAGTCGTTAGTTGTGAGTGACGGCTGTTGCATATATTTAATTCAAATATTCTGTGTTAAATACACAGTTTAATATTAGGTGACAATAAAAGTGGTAATGAATGACAATGAAATTGTTTAAAATGTTATGAAAAGGAATAATTGCCGTCTAAAGCAAATCTGTTAGTCTAGAGAACAAGAAAAACAGGTACGGAAACCGCTAAATTATGCACCTCGGTCCCATCGTGTGTTTGTGTTCACGTGTGCGTGTTGCTGCCTCATGTCTCGCTAATTTTTTTTTTTGGAAGCTCAATAGGTCTATTATATTTAAGAACACCGGCACCATATTACATTTTCTCTTCTTTTAAATACAGTACAAGGACATTTTAGTCAAATACTTTAGCCACTAAATTATAAAATAGAATATTTGAAATGAACCTGTTCTGCGTATTACATTTAACTTAATAAAGTACTGTGATTATTTGCCTGTTTTACTCACATACAATGCACTGAGGACATCATATGGTTTTATAAGAACTGTATTTCTTTAATCGGGCACGGCAAAATCCGAACACATTTTAAAAGACAGCGATAAATCTGAACAAGACAAGCAATGTACGTATAACGTAACATTCAGGCGCGTTATTGCAATCATTGATGTCGTGGAAAAGAAGTACTGTTACATTATTGTTTATGTTTTTGTGTTTGTCTTTGTAACCGGCGTGAAATGCGCATGCGCCATATTGTCATCTGTGGCTTCACTGGCTGAACTATATTTTTCCACATTACTCATAAACGGCAAGATTTTAGGAAAAAAATATTGAACATAAAATGTGTTTCGATTTTCTCTACAATTTTTGTCTGAAACATTTCTCATTCTAAGAACTTAGCGATATGTGATCGAAAACGTGTATTGGTCTTCATGTAAAGTACCCGTCATTCTTGTCGGGCTTTAATTAAACCTGAATTTTCTCGAAAGATTTTCGAGAAACAATCAAACATAAAATTTCATGAAAATCCGTGTAGTGGGAGCCGAGTCCATGCGCACGGACGGACGGACGGACGGACAGACAAGCAGACACGAGGAAGCTTATAGTCGCTTCTCTCAATTTTGCGAATGCGTCAATAAGCGTGGACGCTCATCAGCGGTTGGCAATTTTCGTTTGCTAAAATTCTAAAAAAAAAAAAAAAAGAAAGTTTTTTAAAAAAAACGTAAAATTTAATAAAATAAAAGTCAAAAAAATAGGAATGAAAAATCCAAAAAAAATTT
>Ga0123352_10000594_pt1 | contig 44076 bp, 17 predicted proteins | sample TergutLab28metaG_FD_89700 | JGI IMG/M metagenome (GOLD analysis project Ga0123352, IMG submission 89700) | Labiotermes labralis P1 segment gut microbial communities from Petit-Saut dam, French Guiana - Lab288 P1 | ecosystem: Host-associated > Arthropoda: Insects > Digestive system > Gut ... | reverse complement strand
ATACCTATATTATGTGTCGTGTGTGGCTCTGAGTGATTGTGTTCCTGCAAGCGTGTGGTGTCCTGTGGTTCTTGAACATTTTGTGTGTGGTATGTTTTGGTGTTTTATGCATCTGTATTGATGTCTATATGCATGAGCTGTACATACTTGACTAGCTAAATCTATGGATCAAGAAATTTCTCGGGAATCTTATGGTCTCGAACCTAGTTAAGAAATTCCGTACCTGTTATGGTATCCATAAGAAACATTTCTAGAAATGCCTCCACCTGTCTCAATTCCGAGCCCAACACATAACAGTACAGAATGCCACGTCCTGTCTGTCCAACATTCAGATCAATATACACGTACTGCCGTCATTTAAGGCTACAACTTCCAAGTGCTCGCATTCCCTCCAGGCTTTACAATCAAAATTCCGCATGCAGTTCACATTCTTCAATGACACGAAACAGTGAGGCAGAACAAGTACACTATAATTACCTTAGGTCATTTCGGACAGAAGTGGTCAGGAATGCACTTTGTGCTAGTTTCATCTCAGTGCTACCATGTAAAGAATAACTTTGTTTTTCGGCAGGCTTGAATACAAATTATCACTGATTTCAAACCGATAAGGGACTCAGATTAATGGTCGGGTTGCATTTTCATTTTTAATCGTGCAGATAGAAACTTATACAGTAGCAAAAATATTATTTGTGTTTTTATAATTTTCTTCACTTTATCCCAGCTGCAGTCGCATTCGTCTCTAGGCTCCGTTGCACAATAACCAAGCCATTTCCCTAGCTGTTTGGTTTTGGGTTAATGCAAGCGCTAAAAACCTGAAACATTGGCGTTTGGAATTTCTATTTTTCTGGTCTTTACCTCCCAATCCCCAGTTTCTTTTTTTCCCATTGAGAGTTGGAAAGAGTGCTGGAGAGAGGGAGAGAAAGAGACAGAGAGAGTAGCGTGAAATGTTGTGTTTAACTGGTTTCATGTTTCCAAGTTTCTTGTTGTATTCGTTCAAAACTCTCGCTGTAGATGCGAGCCTTTGCAGTAAAACTGCGCGTCTTCGGGTGGAAACAATTTTACTTCCTCCGTAAGGACATCGTTCACTGATTAGTTCTTGATGCTGCGAATATTCTGCAACACACGTAAATTCTACTGCAAACTGCTCGACGTGGAACTACAGTTGTCGCCTACACTTAGGGGGCCTGGATCTTGCGGCGTGCGCTACCTCAAGATGTGGTACAGGGAAGGATGGACGCGAGCCAGAGAAGGGGAAGTTTGTGTGTGTTTTGTCCAGCAACCCCATTTCAGCTTAACAGAATTATGAAAACTACGGACCATAAGGGTAACAGTTGGTGAGGATTTACATTCACTTACTTAATTGAGGGAAGTGTATTTTGTCTTGTAATTTGTTTCATAACGTAATAATATTTCTCTTTTCATACGATACATACGTACAGTATACAAAAAAAAGTACATAAACACACACACACACACACATATATATATATATATATATATAACACCTATTCTGACTTCTGCCCTTGTACATTCAACAGCAATCAATACTTACATAGGAAACACGCCAAGAAACTTACTGACAATGCAAGAGCCTGGAACTCCTGTTCTGTGCATAAAAAAAAGCTTGGTTTCATTTCATCTAGCAGCACATACACCACAGATTAACGTGATTAGTTTCATTACAGTAAGGTGCAAAATGTGGAAGTGTAGTGATATCGAAAACATCGAAATTGTTCAATACCAACAGCAATGCATCTGTTCAACCATAAGCACGAATAACCTGTATGTCACTGGAAGACGGGAATGTCTGTGTAGGAGAAATTCTTTGCACACCGAAGCAACAGATTTATATTTTGATTAGAATTAAAATGGACATTAGATTGTGGACTATACACGAGGGTGAGTCAAATGAAAACCTTCAATATTTTTATCTCCTAATTTATTGAATACAAAAGGTACTGCAGAACATCATGGACGATATGGTGTGCTGATCCATGACTCACATCCAGATGTGCGGCTATTTCATTCATCGTTAAGCGGCGATTTTCCTTCACGATGGCTTCAACTGCTGCAATGGCCTCTGGTATCATTACTCGGTGTGCCTAACCAGATCGAGGAGAGTCTGTTACAGAACTAATGCCGTTCATGAATTTCCTATTCCACTCGTACACTTGCTGTAGTGACAGACATGTTTCGCCTTACTGAAATTTCATCCGTCGGTGAATTTCGACGGGTTTCACCCCCTACAGAACGCTGTTCTTGTTTGGTGCATGTTGCAAGCGGGGCCGCCATCTTTACCCTACTACTGCCCCGTCGTGTTGCATTCATACATTGTACTGCCACCTGTCGGCCACTCTTCAAACCATGAGTATCATTGTTGTCAACTTACAAGATCTGTGTTTCGAATTTTTATCGCACTTTTAAGGTTTGCATTTGACTCTCCCTCGTGTGTGTGTATATAGCTGAAGATAATATTTAGTAGGAAACATATCTGAAGAAGGTAGGAAAATTCCGTTGTTTCATAAAAGGTGAGAGGATTTACTAAACAGCTGAGTTACGTAATAGTGTCCAGCTCTCCGGTCCATGGAGTTAGGCTGAGGAAACAGATATCGAGAACTATTTAAAACCGCCTATTTTAATTGCGCAAGTGGTTATGTTACTTTTAATGACACTTCCAACAATTACCTTGTTAAGTATCAGGCATGTTAATGTCTGTGTATTGACTACAGAATTGGTGATTTTTATTTCACGTGTATGAACGTCAAAAAATAATAATCGAACCTAGGAGATCAGTCTATTACTTGGCATCTTGCAAGACACGAAAATAAAAATACGGCATATTTCTTTAATAAACAGAACTATAAACTTAATGCTGATACGAAAAAAAATATGTTATTGAGATGATAAATTTCTTGCAGACAGAAGAATGTTCTACTCACTATTTATTTAATACATACTAGTTAGGAAAACAGTATTACACTGTTCTCCCTTTCTTTTTTTAAGAGGATTAAAGAACTTCTCGCATAACGGAAATTGAGCATAAATATGCTCTCCAGAGTATTTTATGAAAAGAATGGAACAAATGATAACCAGCCTTGGGAAAGAATTTTTTATATAAATCGCCTCTTGAGACTTTAATGAGAACATACAAAGGAAGACACACTCCTCCTACCTGATGTCATCATTATTCTTGAAGCAAAAGCAGTGCGACCAGGTGCTGGTCGGAGCCGTTCAGTAATCCCACCGTGCTTCTGTTTCAAGCTAACGATTTCCCTTCCTCCTGCACAAAACCTTATCCAACAATGGCAACGTGCACTGAGCCCAGGTAAACAAATTAGTGGGCAATTTAACAGTGTTAATCCCCGTAACAGCAACCACCCTAGCGCCAGCGGCAAAATGAGATTAGACATCTTAACGTGATTAAACGAACCATTCTCTTCTTCCTTCCTTACTTGTGTGCTTCCTCATCTACCAGTTTGTCGCTTTCATTTCCTCAGCCTGCAGCATTACACTCAACGTGCAGGTTGCCCGCCAACAAACGGTGCCCGCATATCACCCAATGCAGTAATCTGTCAGAATTCGGAACAAACCGGAGCCTTGCGCTAACATTAATCCTTGTAAGCAGTTTCACGTGATTGTCAGAAAATAGAAATATTTGTCATTGAAATTTGAAAAGAAATTTTAAAAGGTATTGCCAATAGTTACCGTAACATCTATGAGAAAAGTACATGAACGAAATGTTACAGAATATGAATGATATTGAAGTGAACAGTCTTACTTAAAATTATAAGGAGTTGTGTTTGATAAACGTGACATGACAATATTGTGCACAATAAATAGCCCGCACACCAACATTTAGGTACGAACACATCATGCAAGTTGATATATTATTTCTTCTCTTAGAAGTAACCAAAATTATGTATAGCATATATGTGTATTTTTTTAGATTAACATTTAGAATTCTACGACTGTAATGTGCACGTTCATTCTTCTGGATGAAACTGAGGTCTTAATGAGAAGTGACAGTAGTACTATACTGCATTGTACGGTAATATATCACCACTGTTCTTACCTCAGTTTCATTGCGGTTGGAAAGCAACTTATAGATCAAAGCAGCGCAAACATTTCAACATTTTAGAATGGTGCCCTGAAACTCATCCTTACGGATTCGACCTAAATCTTTCCGAGACCTCTCTGACGTCATACGTGCAGTGGCATTCTGAATGCCACTTCATGAACACAAACCGCGCAACCATAGGGGCATCAAACTAGTGCAGAGAGCTGGTATTCAGAAGGCACATGATATTACACAGAATTGGGTTCGTTCTTCGTATTAATTCAAAAGGTTCAGAACTAGCACTCTGGAGCACTACTTGTGCAAGGGTCCTTCATTTTATGGTCTTTGAAAGAGAAATGATCAAGTGTGGTAGCATTTAATTCCGTGTGCAGACGTGGAACTGTGGTCTGAACGGAAGGATCTGCACAGACCAGTTTGCTTTACGCTTTTTGTTACTGTATGGAGTAAACTCATAGCCCCTAGAATTCCGTCTCGGAAGAAACTAAGATATATAAGTACTCTGGCAATTTAATAATATATTGGCATCATTAAATTCTATAAACAGGGTAATTACGTTTCCTGAATTCCAACAAATCAGTAGCAATAATTATGTACTTGAAAACTCGGAGGACGTTTTGTGTCGGCACTTTCACAGTCAACTTTATTAGTGCGTTGTAACGAGGTTGGTCTAGAACTGAATATGGACACAAATAAGTATACGTTCATGTCTCACCAATTGAATAAACACAACATAAAGGCCAATAACACTCAAATGTTTTGAAAATATGGTAATGTTCAAAAACTTTGGAAGGACAATATGAAACCAAAATTACATTAAAGAATAAATTAAGATAGTATGAACAATGGGAAAGGCTTTTTAAAATTTACTTCAGCATATTTTGTGTTCCTCTCTGCTATCTAATGTAACAGAAGTTACAGTAACCGGACCTATAAATCTGTTTGGTATTTTGTGTGGTTATGAAACACTGTCTCTTACAATGAAGAAAAATACAGACTGATTGTTTGACATAAAAATTCTGAATCGAAATTTAGACTTTCGATCGAGAAAGTAACAGAAGGGCGTAGAACACTGCACAATACTAATTCTTCTAATTTGTACGCCTTGCCAAACATGATTCAGAAATAAAATGAAAGATAATAAGATGGGAGACATGTGCGTTACCTATAGGAGAGAAATGAACAGGGGTGCGGTGGAAAAACCCGAAGAACAGATACTCCTGGAAGATATAGCAAGGATGACATTAAATTTTGTTTTAAAGGAATAAGCGAGTACGTGGTTGGAGTCAGGAGATGGGCTAGTGTCGGATTCTTGTCAATGCAACAATAAACTTTAATTTATATAGAATGTAGTAAAATTATTTTGTAATTCAAAAACTGTTAGCGTCTCACGATATCTGCTCCGAAGGTTTAGTCAGTCATTCACTCAAGTCAGTCATTCACTCAAGTCAGTCAGTTATGTATTCGTATTTCGTAGAAAAAGACATTCATAAGGTGTAAAAATCTTTCTACATTAATTTACTTTTTTGGAATTGGAAGACTAAACGATTCGATGTATTTCGTAGAGGGTCCAGATCAATAAACACAGCCATCGGGTCTAAGAAAACTTTATTCTAAGGCAGGATTTCTTTAATTTAACTAAATTATACAAATATTCTCACATGCAAATTTTTTTATGGAGGGTTAAACACAGAATATTATGTATCGGTTCTTGTTTATTCAAGTGCTGAACCAACAGCTTAGTTCAGTATAACATAAATTTTTACTGAAGTAAATAATCCTGACTTGGATACCCAGAAAGTCTATATTCAGACATGACAAGTCTACCAATATTTTTCTATACGTAATTACTAGAAAATATAGTGGGAGAAAGGCACTGCTCACCGTGTTAAAAATGTTACAAAATATATTTCATTTGCTTAGTAAACACTCTGAATTTTGTCACATTAACAATAATGAATAAGGAATAAATTAATAAATATTTAAATTATGTAAGACTTTTCTTCTTCTATTGCCTCGCTCACAGATCCAAATATTCCACTCAGCCCCAAGTTCTCAGTTTCAATTTCAGTTTCAGTCCCAAACTACATTACTCGCTCAGACTGACACCAAAACATAAACAAATAAATATTTGACAATTTTCTCACGTTTCCTGTACTGAAATCTTTACAAAAATTTAACAGATTTGCTGTATTGATGACAAAGTTTCTGGGCAAGTAAACTGATATAGTCAGCATACATCAGTAGTCGATATGCTCTACTCAGTTCCTATTCTTCAAAATTTTCTTCCACATATCTAGTACCACTTTTAAAGCCGCACTTGACAAGTAATGACGATGCAGCATCTCACCGTTGCAATCCAATACATACCTGCCTACAACGGCTTCGTGTAACCGTATTTCTGTTAACGTTTAAGGATACTTACTTAATTACTCCATGGAGCAGAGTTCTTCTTGAGAAGCTGACTGTTTCTAAGCTAGTCAAGAAATTCCCCGCATTCTATGGAACCCGAAGGTTCGTTACCGCATCCACAAGTGCCCGCCACCGGTCCCTATCCTGAACCATATCGATTCAGTCCATGCCCCCACATTCAACTTCCTAAAGATCCACCCTAATATTATCCCCCATCTGTGACGAGGACTTTCAAATGATCTCTTTCCATCAGGTTTCCCCACCACAACCCTGTATACACCTCCACTGTCTCCCATACTTACTACGTGCCCCGCCCATCTCAATTTTCTCGATTTGCTCACCCGAACAATATGGGGTGACGAGTACAGATCAGTAAGTTCCTCATTATGTAGTTTTCTTCACTCCCTGTTACTTCGTCCCTCTTATTAAGAGTACATTAAACACAAAATTACGCAGCTGAGAAACAGTACTCTTCAAGTCTACAAGTCATTGATTTACGCATATTTGCATCGTTTCGTGCTTTCTCCACAGTAACTGAAAGATGCAAAATATGCGATCAGCAGTTGGGCTCTTATGTCGAAATCCAAATTCACACCCTCCCCCCCCCCAGTACAGGTTCACGTAAGGCATTAATCTTGAGAGAACAATGGCCAGTAACAATTTAAAAACTCGGTAACGGCTGTTTTTTCTGTGTAAGTAGTTTAAAAATATTACAATTCCTACTTACACAATGGTTAAACGGTTAGAGGGCTTCCCGAATGTACACATTTTCTTCGTTTTGACATCAACTGATCGATATTCATAAATGGCTACTTACGTCTTTTTTAACTATCTTATAGCAATTCGAACCTCAAAATTGTTGACTCCCGTAACAACGCTATATATTCTGCTCGCTTCACATTGTGTAGGTGACAAATGTAAATCATCCCAAGTAACAAGTTGTGGAAGTCGGCAAGAAGGTCACAACCTTCTGCCTAATTAGATATATGATGGTAATCTTTCTTAAATTTATGTATGCTTTCAGAAAATTCCCTCACGGTCATTTTCCTAATGTGTTTTTAATCTCAAAATTCTATTTTTGTTATTCTTAACTTAATTACGTGAAGTTCTTATAATGTTATGTTTTGTCTCGTCCATATTTTCTGTAATAATTGGGCTAAAATTTCGAAACCATTGACATTTAGCCTGTCTACTTTGGTTTAATTTAACATTTTTCCTACACTTTGTCACAAAATGTTTCGGCTATTTTAAAACATAACTAACTGAACTTCTTTATCTGCAGTTGTAGCATGTTCCTTTAATTCCGAAGCGGCAATGATGACCACCGCATTATACATTTTCTGAAATCGAGAATGTCTTCTGAAATTTTAATCTGGCCAAGTTCTTTAACTTTTACATCTTGGAGCTTTGTGAAACGAACTCTTGTTATGTACAGTTTCCGTGTTGCTCCTTTGTTTACTTTAATATCTTCCAAATTCTTGCATCCATCTGGTTACATACAGTTGAGTAATGAATTGTAAAGATGTGAATGAAACATAATTTGAAGATCAGTCTCAGGAATTTTGTTCCAAAGGTTTAGGAAAAACCATGGAAAATATCACTCCGTGTAGCCGGTACGGCGGAGGAGGTCCGAACACCAGAACTCTCAAAAGCGAAGATAGAATGGTACATACTCGATGCCGGGTTCTTACCAGCTCTTGTTATAAAAATCTTAGCCTCATGCGCTTCCTTTTGTCTATCAAGAGCATAAAAAATTTTCATCGGTCTTACCGTCATTGAAACTGGAGCTTAATGAAATACTAATTTGGTGAGAATAATAGGTACTTCTACGACTGACAAATTTCATATATATATATATATATATACCACATTACTGTTTAATGTAATGTAAATTCTCGTTGCCATTTATCAGTCTGAAAATAAATTATCTTCTAACATTTGCATTCAAATTACCTACAAGAAACTCCATGCGGTACTTATGGAATTGATAAAATTACACACATTATTTCCTCACAAAACACTAAACTTTGTATCACTAATTTTATCCTCAGGTGGGCATGCATTTACAAAGCAATAATATCACACTAAAAGCCTCTTAGTAATACACACTCGTATATCCCTTCATCAACAAACTCCGTTGTGTTAAATGTTGAACTAATTCACTTGTGGGCGAAATAGCCGACCTTACTTGGTGGTCAGAATTTCCTCTTCATCTGTTATAATGAAATATCGTCCTCATCACTTCATACTCTAACAGTTTCCATATAATTTAATGTCACTATCTCAAAAAGACAGACTAGGTTTCACATACACACAAAGTAGGCAAATTTGTACTGTATACTTAAGCAGACGAAATTTTTCGAAGTAAATGACAAAAAATATTACCTGTTCGTCTGTCTCAGCCAGTTCCTCCGAAAGGGCACGTCGTAGACTAAGGAAAAATTAAAAAAAATGTATGTTTCTGTTAAGCAGACAACCCAAGAAACATTTTTAGTTCTGCATACAAAATTGGGCGCAAGGTGACAAAACAACGAACTCGATCGCCAAGTAACTCGCAGAAAAGCCACGGTTTCCTGTGCAGTACGAATTTACTGTTTGGTAAAAACCCAGGAGATGTTTGGTTTATGCCCGGTACAAAATCATCGCTCGAGTAAAACCAAACTAGAGCCTGTGCTAGGGAAGATTCAGCTAAGTAAAACACTATTCCAGAAAAGCCCAAATTACAGCCTCTGCTAGAATACGGGAAACACCCCATTCAGGAACAATCCATCGCCCATGAAATACCCAGCGCATGATTTTAGCGCCGTTGCTCGGAGAAGAGAGAAGAGACATATAAAATTACTTTCTTTCTTCCTGTCCCTTACCTCTCACAGATTTACGAGCTAGCAGCACTAGTAATACAACAAAAACATCTAAAATTTGTATATATGTAACTTACGTACACACAAATTAGTAATACATAAAACGTCTATAATACAGGATGGATTGCATATAGCACGGACATACCAATTTCTTTGATGCACTGCGTAAACAGTTAAAAAGTTTCCATCGGCCTCTGTGAAGGGTACATATAGAGAGGGTATATTATCACCGTACCTACAAGCAGTCGCTTATGCAGGGTCTTGCTTGCATAATTGGAAGTCTCACAAAAGCAGAAGGAAGAGTTAAAGGACGAAAGAGGAAATAGGATCTAAATTATGCAGATCCTTGCACGTGACTTGATCTCACATGTGTAAATTGCACGTGACAGCTCAACTAAAAGACTGGATGAGAGAGACAGAAAGAGGTGATAACTCATCTAAAGGAGGAGGAAACGAATTGTTACAAATGTAAACAGGCTCTACTTTGAGTTAAGGTTACAAAACGACCAATACGATCCGTTTATAACGTTTATTGGCCTTCAGATATTTCGATCCACGCGTTGAAGCTAGAAAAAAGTAATTCTATTATGAGCAATTACTGAACTATTGGTCTGCGTTAAGTTCCACTGCACTGATTCAAAATACGTAAGCTTTCTGTGATTTGTTTTACAGTGCTCTTACATCTCAATTTAATGTTTTCCATCCCGAAGTGTTATAATATATAAATACAACGTGTCAGTCAATAACACAATACTTTATTTTATACATAATAAAAATAGTATATTGTCAGGGCTACATGTTTCGACCTTCATTAGGTCCTCTTCAGGCCCTCTGGGAAAATAGATCTAAGAGCTATCTATATTTCAATGTATTGTGGATCTCAAATTTGGGATCCACACTGTATTTAAATACAGATAGCTCTTAGATCTATTTTCACAAAAAGCCTGAAGATGACCTAATGAAGGTCGAAACAAGTCGCCCTGACAATATACTATTTTTATTGTATATAAATAAAATGCTGTGTTATTGACGGACACGTATTTATATTTATCTGTTAAATCTTAAATTACTCTTATATTGAGCCGAAATGGTAATTGGAAATGGAAGAAAGGAAATCGGTTTCAAAGGAAGTAGTCGTGGCCGAATTGAGGTAATATACAGTCATTTGTTCACAGAACAGAATAAAACCACTGAAACTTCAGTCAGGATAGGCAGTGCTTCGACCATGATTCCAAACGGCCAATTCCCGAAGAAATGTTACAGCGTTACCACTATCCAAAATAAGCTGGTGACTGCCGATGTTTTGTCCCAGAATTCGGGTCTTCTGGGATGTGACACTGTGTTGCTGTGCTGGGAGTTCCACATTTTTAGTACGAAAGCACTGCCTTCGTCTTCCATAGCATCACATCTCAGCAGGCCTTTTGCAGGTACCTCGGATCACGCACACTCTACATTTCTCATATAATTCTGTGTAAAGCTGTCTCACATGTGAATCTGACACATGACACCTCAACTAAATGAGTAAAACAGCCTGTCTGGAAGAGGAGAAGAAGAGTTATAAACGCAAATACGGGAAGTGAAATATGATAGATAACATGCTAAATAAAAGAACTATATGGAAGACAGCATTTTCCGTTTACGAGTGAAGTTTTCGACTTTGTCATATATACCAAAAAATTCTTCACGAATTCCAAAACATGAACTCCACTACTAATATAATTTCTATTCGTTATTGTTTTTGAAAATTATGTTCAACGCAGGACTGCCATTTTGATTGACCAGTATCTTTTGCCATTTCCTGTCGGCTCGATTATCCTGCAAACCATAACTGCTGAGTGCCTCGCCCAAAAGCAAGTTGGATTACATGCAGGAAGTGACAAAAAGAAATGATCAGATAAAATAATGACCGGTAATTACGGCGTACCGTATATGCTACACTGCAGCTGGAGTCGCGTTACAAGAAGAAGTGAACAAACTTTTTAATGACGATGAGGCGAAAAACTGGATGAGACGGTTGATTATGGGATGACATCATAACACCTGTTAATCTTCTCAATTTATGAAGTCATCAGCCAGTCCAAACCCTCTCTGGCACGCCATGGTCCCTGTGCGGCTGTTTCTGAGACACACGCAAACAACAACTTTCACAACCGCTAAGATAATCGATATGAGTACATTCAGTTCCACAGAGTTACGTTACGTGCGTAGCGCACTTTGAGCTTAGATCCTGCCCAAAACTCCAAAGGCCAAGCACCTAGTCACAAGAAAGTTCTACCACAGTCGCTAGGCAGTTTTCTAGAAAGAAAATCTGCAGTATCGGAGCTACAGCGATCTGAAGGCATTCTCACATTTAACACGGTTTATGAAAGCGAAATTTCTGTACACATTTATTAACGATTTCGACACTCAAATATCTTAGAAATTTAAGTACCTTATTTAGATCCTGTGGCAGCCAAAAGAAGTAAATATTATGGTCAAATGAAGGGAACTTGGCAGTCAGTTACTACGTGACGTTTGTGAGATTTGAGGTTCTAGCAGCGGTGTTGTTGTGTTACCTAACTCGTGAACATTTGTTAATTGATATTCAAATTTAGCCAATAATGAGAACAGCCAGTTTCAAGGTGTAAAATTGGTACAGTGATCCTAATTGTATGAAATATAAAAAGATTTGAAGCTGCACAATTGCTAGAATGATTAATAAATTACTTAACTTTACAGAATACAAAACGCATATTTGATAGAATAATAAATACTTTACTGACATTTTATGAATTAAAAATTGCCACTCAACTGCAAACAAACGTTTTTATCGTCAGTTCAAGAATAAAAACCACTTCACAGATAAACTCTTAGGACAAGCAGGTCTAACGCCGACATTACTAAAAATAACCATTGCATACAACGGCAAGACAGCTACATCTCTCTTCCTTCTATAAGCTAGTTTTTAAATATATATTTTAATGTTGCCTTCCTGTCAACGACATTTATCCTGCAGAATTTTGATTTTTTGCTAAAAAATCTAATCAATTTATATCATAAACCATACAGACGCCGGATGTACAAAGTAGAGTAGAAAAATGGGCGAGGTATTTCATGCCGTAGGTAATTAAATTTGTAACCACCAACCTAAAGAAAAAGAGGCGAAACTTCGTGTGATTATATGATGTAAATATGTTCCTTCATCTCAGGTATGATGTTATAAATTATAACTTTACGTTGTTGCCCACTGGCTGTTCTGAAAATACACTAGTCGAAAATGTACTAAGTATTGGCTTGATACAAAACATTTCCCTCTTAACTCATTAAAGATGCCTAGTCACTTCTCCAAGAGAGATTAATAAAAGAAAAGCTTAAGCTCAGATAATTAGATTCTTGCTGGAGTAATTTGCGCGCAAGATTTCACCAGGAAACTTAATAAACCTACGTTATTAACCTTTCAGATTCACAAGTAATTAGTTATCAGCCGCGCGACAAGGGTGAAGCTCTATACTACACAAAAACTGAAGATGCCTGAGATGTAAGGCTTAATAGAACTAGAAAAGAAGCTTATTGTCATAAACTCTTAATTTTTAAGTCGTATCAAATACTTGAAATTTTATTTTTCATGTCTTGTTGAATGTGCATCCGTGTATAATCCTGTAAATAAAGCCAACGTGGTGCACAAGTTTTCTTAGTATGTTTATTTCTTAGTATATTTATCAATCTCTACATATTTCGGGCACCTATGTGCCGACCATCAGGAGATACAACTGTATTTATGCGACGTTTGGTACTTGTTATTCTGTATGGATGACAGTCTGATTTGCAAGGTGCAACCTGCATACCAGACAGTCATCCACACAGAATAACAAGTACCAAGTGTTGCATAAACACAGATGTTTCTCCTGATGATAGGCATATAGTCGCCCGAGACATGTATATTGATAAATATACTAAGAATAAATTGTGAACCAAGTTGGTTTTATTTACAAGACATGAAATCTTAGTTTGTTGTGGACACAAAAACAAAATACAAAGCAGGGTAAGCAATAATTTTTTCCTGCTGTTAAACAAGTTAACGAAACTTAAAGCAGAGAATTTAGGCACAAATTATTTTTTACCAATGCTTTACAAATTGGTAAATATAGGAAGTCTCCAAAACGAAACTTTGCCTCACAAAACTGAAATACTAACTAATTGTACGTTACTTTGTGGATGTTAGTTGCCGGCCTCTTACCTCGGAGGCATGGGCATTATTGCACACTACTTCACATGCAATTTGTGGTGGACAAAGTGACAGCGGAATAGGTTTATCTCCGAGAACTTCAGATGTTACTAATCAGTATCACTCCACGCACGCTTCATACTCATAGTTCATTCACTTACGACCGACACTAAGACACTATTAACATCAGCAAAGTGAAGTGTAGTTAAATCAAACACTGTTCTTGGTCCGTATCTATTTGACTTGACGTCTATAGCAGACATATCTCTGAACATGGGCTGTGCTTAGGGGCCCAACTTGTGTAGGTAGATTACCTTTTGAACAATATTTTGCTGCCAATTTTGGCAAATATTTATGTTCTTATTTTTTTTATTATAACAAACTAATGCACATTTATTTCATAAAAGTATATATCACAACAGTCTTTTTGTAATTTATACTCCTACGTGTACATGCCAGACCAGCACGACAGTAACATCAACAAATGGGATTGAATATGCGGCTACAAACATCTACTGAATACAAGAGAAATTATAAAGCCAGGGATATTTTATTCTATTATTTTTAAAAGGACAATGTTTTAACAGTTTAATAAATTAAAAAAAATTTGTTATTTCAACGAGTACAATCGGAGAACTTGTATACGCTTGGGCGAAACATCTTAACTTTATGATTGTATTATCAACAGCTGCAATTAAATGGACGTGTGTAACTTAGAAAGGCTTTGGTTGTAACTTCCTGAGGATTACACGAAAGTGTCGAAATATGTAGGAGTATAAATTACACAAAATACTGTTGTGATATATACATTTATGAAATAATTGTGCACTAGTTGGTTATAATAAAAATAATAAATATGCATGGTGCATGTATTAAAATATTTATTTTCTTATTCGTGGCGTTTTTCTATTTTTTTCTCCAAAACATCATTTCTATTACAGCCTTAAATTCTTATAATAAAACCAACTAGATGCACTAAATTCTCAAATTTATTTTTGGAGTAAAATTCTACATGTTTCGGACAGTTCCTCTGTCCATCATCAGGAGTTTTTCACTGTACACACAGCAATGGGATATGTCATAGAGATTTGTTGACAGCTTGCAGCTGCAGCTGTCAACAAACCTGTACGAAATAAACTGTAAGTGAATAAACACTTCTCTCTGTGGTGGTTTACTTCTACGTAGTTAGTTGATGTTAAAGTTCTGGCTAAATTTCAAGGAATCGTGTGTTTTGTCTAGTCTTTTGAAACGCCTGGGTGACTAACAAGAGAAATTACATTCTAAAAATAAATTACTACACATAAAGCTAAAGGACTAGACGACAAAATAGCTAGGATAATAAAGAATAAATAGGTACAAAACAATTACATTAGCTCAATGTATTATTCAATTCCCCATGTCTGGCAACCTAAGTCACGTTTTATATGTAAGAACTACGAAGCATAAAAATTAATATGGTGATAACACAATGTATATAAATTTTAATGGAATATCCACGTGGAAAAATTATTTTTTACTTAGAGACATCCGAGTTGCGGCGGAACACCATGTGGGACTAGTCGAGTGTGTCTTGCGATCTGCAATAGCGCCGCAGATGTGCGGCAATTTCTCCGACCTGGAAGTAATGCAGAGTAGCCTGCGTGTTTCTCTTAGGCGTTCACTGTTCAGAGGGAATTTTATTCTGAGACACTGGGGTTAAACACGCACGTTTATGTAATCGGACACTAAGTAAATTATATAAACAAGACTTTTAAATAGAGTCACAATTCTGAGTAAAGATTTTTGAGTTTCACCGTCTATCCAGTAACGTGTCACTCAGTTTGAATAAACGTTTCCTTCAAATTCTTCAAGAATGACAGACTGAATCAAATGAAGGCCTGTAAATACATTTCGGTTACGGATAATTACATTACAACTAAAAAATTGTCAGTAGATGCAAACACATCTCTCTGTGAAGAAATATATTCAGAACTGTATGAGTGATTAGCCATGATAAGTGGGTCCCAGTCACCACGGCATAGCGCGTCCACAGGTTGCGGATGTAGGAACGGCTTCCAGTATAGAAGGTAGCTGTGAATATATTGAATAAGCAGTCACAGATAGCCGACAAGGGGTGGTCCTCCAGCTTGGGGAGTGGTCGAGGTGCTTACAACTCCTCACCGTTAAAAGTATCTTGTTACGAAACATTCATACAGTAATTCTTGAACCTGGACTGACAATTTTGGGAACTTGTGAATGTGGTAATGAACCTTCGGGTTCCATAAAATGTGGGGAATTTCTTGACTAGCTGAAAATCGGGTAGCATTTTACGAAGGACTCTGCTCCATGATGTAAGTAAGTAATTAAGTAAGTAAGTAAGTAATGAATGATTATACATTCCTGTCCCAAAAGGAGTTTTCCATTTGCTGTACGGCCAGGATTTTTCTCTCCACCACCACGCGTGGACGAGGTGGAATCGACAGCTCCTGTTATCTGCTGAGTGCTGCCATATTAAAAGCCTGGGGCTTTACCTTTACTTCCGTTACATGATTTCATGATTTGACTCTCACCAATAATTTTTTTTTAAATTGCTCTCTTAATTTTTTAAGAGTACAAATAATATCGGTTTAATTATTTATCTATGCGATTAAAGGAACGCTCTTGAGCCCTACGAAGTATAATCATCCACACATGCGCTACCTTTTCGAATTTCTTGGTTGTTTAATCTCGGCACAATAAATGTGCCTATATTTTAAAGCAGCATTAAGCACGAAGCTCTTTTGAGTTTTCATCCTATGTAACAAACGAAGCCTCGACAAAAAACTGACCAGAATTCTTCCAGGAAACAAACTGCGCGTGATGTACTATCTCTTGCGTAACGCAGGTGGAACGAATGATGAACAAACACAGGCTCAGCATTCATGAACATCCCTTCACAAGAAAATTTAGATCTAAATTAAATTAACGTAGAGCTTGGTTTCCTAAGGAGGGCGAAATTTGTGTTTACCATGTAAATAGCACAAGAAAGCTTCAGCCGTATCAAAACCTACGTAATGGAGGGACTGTTTCACTTGGTTTAATTTCGTACTATAATAATTTCGCGATAGTGTACCATAAGCTCAGCACGCAGAAGATTATGTATATTAAGCCACATTACTGTTCTCTCTTAGACCGATATACAGGAGAGGAACTCATAGGGTCATTTGAAGCTAGTTACAAGGATTCCAATCTGCATATTCTATCTGCTGAGCTGGATGGGGTTCGGTATATCCATTACCTAACTGTTGTGTGTACTTACAAGCGGGATCAACAAAGAGGTGGGGGAGACATTGAACTCAATGCATTGTGGAATAAATCATGGGCATGTGCCCAGGCGCTGTCACACAAATGTCGCTGCCGGTGCGAGGGAGGGGCGAAAGCGAAGCAACACTAAAGTGTACGAGAAAAGGAATGTGGCAAACACGTAAGCAAAACAGGGAAAATCAACAATCTGAAATTCAGTCTATTTTTGTCTAGCTCTGGTTATGACAATAATTTAACATGATTTGTCTTGCGAGATTTGAAGACAGCACAGCGGTACTAGCGAACACTAGCGGTGTCTGATGTCACGCCATGTTGACTGTTTAATAGCTTCCGAAATTTATTCCAATTGTAATGAATTTTAAACGTCGGTAAATATTTCTCAGCCTACGAGGCGCAAACATTCACGAAGACTTAAATCTTTCCGAAACTTCTTCACACAATGCAAGTACACAATGAAAGTTATGAAGGGTTTCAGTCCTAGTCACAAAACACGCTTCACTCACGATGCCTGCTGTATACCATTTCGTACACTGTAACAAGCACTTTGGGGTTTTGGGGCTTTTTGAGTAGGTTAAATCCGTCTGTCACAGATTCACGTAGTTTCAAAATTACAGATTTTCACAGTTTCATAAAAATCCAAAAAAGAGAAGGAAATTACTATTACAAAATCCTAAGAACCTGCACGGAATAGAACAAAAATAGTGCCGTCCTCCTTCTCCGCATCTACCAAATTCTACTATATATTGTAAATTTTCCTTCAGTAACATTATATAGTCGACTGGTTGCTACAATATGGTGGAATAGCAAAGATTCCTGTCATGTGTCAGAGGTATGCCCCTCCCCACATTTCACTCCTCTCTGGTGATCGGGAATGAAAATATAGGCCGAACCTAAGTAAGCCGTAGCTTTGTCAAAACTGGTGAAGCGAACTTAACACAGTGGAAGAAGACGGTTTATAATAAAGAATATGAGATTGTTATAGGAAGTTATATAGCTTGCTACTTTACTCAACAGGGCAGAAATTCACAGACGTCTCCTAGTTTTATTGACCTTGAAGAGTTTTTACCATATCGTGAAGAGCCTGCTGCTGCTGCTGTTGTTATGTGTGTGTTCTGGCCCCAGTGATTCCAGTTCACTCACCCGCATCTTACTTCTGTAAGATTAATGGTGACGTTATACTCACATCTTAGCTTAGCTCTACCAAGACAGGTTTCATATTTTTAGTGTTAGGATCAACATTTGTCAAAGATTTTGTCTTTCCCATCTGTATTGCGGACTGAGTTCACCATTTCCTCTTTTATTTAGTCATCTCAGTAAAGTTTGTTGACGAGTATAAAGTGTCAACATTCTACATTATACAACTTTCTCCCTCCTTGCACAAAATATTCTTGTCAGTACCCAATTTTCAAACACCCCGAAGCATTCTCATTCCAAGGGATGAAAACCCTAGTTTCATACCTAAAAGAAACAACATGTGAAATCAGCGTTCTGTTGTATTTTCATTCGACAGAAAAATGGGAAATATTATGAACTGAATGCCAGCAGGAATATCCAGAATTTCTTTCTTAATTCATTCGTGAACTTCATATACATTTTTTTATGTCTAAGGCCTAAGTTCCAAGCAATTCGTCCCAGTTCGAGGTAATGTATGTGGCATTTAGTAATGTCCTAATTGTTTAAGGCGAAGGGATTCTGGCCCGATACAAAACACCAAGGCGGAGCAACACTAACGACTGTCCGTGACGGCTATTTAATTATATTCTCAGTTTCATTTTACACAAGAAAACTCCTTCTTCAACCGCAACTGAAAGACGTGTCACGCCACAGTGACAAGCAACTGAATTAGCATGATATAAACTACATTTTAACAATTTAGGTCCATTCTGGCGATCAAAGAATGTCATAAACTGTCAACAATAAATGATAAAAGTACTGAACTCCTGAACAAACGAAGAAAATGTCAATCTAGCAGCAATTAGATACAAAATTACTTATGTATATGGATACTTTTACATTACAAAACACAACAAGAAGTATTAACATTTTTCAATAAAATATAATAAATAAACTCGAATTGATTAAATGTGCTACTCTCGGTTGATATCACCCCTCTGCTTATTTCTCAGTAAGGTGTCAAATATACGATCAAATACAAACATAAAGATCTAGAACAATAGCCTTTTGTTATACACTACAACGTGTTTCGGCTGTACAGGGCAGCCATCATCAAGTAGATGTCAGATACACAAAACATAATACAAAATAGAGTAGCATCCTTTTACAGATTTACATTTGATTACATATCACTAGTTTTCTTTTTGTTTTCCTGTACTTGTTGACGACATGAACCTGGCTAGGCAAGACACTCCCACACCACTGTCAACAGAGGCCTCTCTCCTTTTATAATCTTTTTTTGTGTCCGACATCTACCTGCTGATGGCTGATCTTGATAGCCTCAACATACTGTAAATACTAATGAAAGATTAATATACTAAATCTGTATGGTTGTGTTGGATCGGGTAATTAATTAAGGTTTTAATTATCCGATCAAACACAAACACGTAAATTTGTTACGCAGTTCACCAACATGACTGCCAAATCTGTTGTACTTTTAATGTTCTTCTTCCTATTTTCTTTTCATGCCAAACTTGAAACCACTTATTATATAGTCTGACATAGAGATGTTACGTAAAGGACAATACATTTGTAGTCAAGACTACAACACCGTCTTACCAAATCATGCCTGACAAAAATTATACAAACACTACGACAAAAATATTAAAGCCCCCCCCCCAAAGTAAACTCTTGGTATAAAATTCAATACACAAAACAGAAACCTGAAACGTAGTACAATCATCTTGCATCTAGATTTCGTATCACTATATCAGAATTAATCTGCAATGTTACATTTAATTTTATATTAACATAACTTCTTTTAATCCGTATTACTGGAATGTGTCAGCAGACTTAGTTCACAGGCCCACTAACTGAAATTTACAGTGAAAGCTTTCCTCGGAGGTAAAGCAGACGGAATCTCTGGCTAAAAACTCTTGTCCATTTAGTGCGGAGCTTAAAACGAATGCAGCTACAAATCTACTTCCCATGTATGTCGTCATGAAGAATACAGGGAATACTTTCGCTTGACGACTCTACACAGAAGGAATATTATCAGCAAGTAGGGTTCACAATTGTTTCCCCTACACTTGTTCATAACTAAGTCACCGTTATTTGTAGGTAACTGCAGTGTTACTGCAGACAACCGGCAGTCAAAGTGACGAAAGTTTCTGGACCATTGCGTTCTAGCGATACAGCTCTTGGCTATTCTGCGTGTTTTTTGAAGATCGGAGACTGTTAGGATATTCTTGTGCGCTAGGTGTGTATCCTAACCATGCCGTTACTATCGATACCACCGATACACTCCACAAACTAACGAGACTTTCAACCTGGAAATAATCTGACTGAAGAAGATGTGACTCACGATAAGGCAGATATACGACATAGTGAACATCAATATAATATATATATATATATATCCTTATACACCATATTTTATACTCCCTATCTACCGTTCCGGCGTGATACATTATAGGATATCATCTGCTTCGAACCTTTGACTCCAATTTTTATACTAACAAGTTTCAATATTTCAATATTTTTAACTTATGCTTGATACTTTTAACCGTACTCATATACAACAGAGCGAGTTGTAAGTTTAAAGCCACTGGCTAGGTCACAACCAATCTTTGACGATTCTTTACATTTTTATATTGTAACAATTATTGTAAAACATATGGGATCCAATATTGTGAAATTTTTCCTTGCCTTTAAAATCTTGTAACGGTGGCCTGAAGTTGGCGTTCACAGACCGAAACACGATGCTACATGTACATAAAGATAAGTGGTTTTGTTTGTCGAATACATAATGGGTTACTCTGAATGTCGTATACACACAAGAGGATGTCTTCCAATCAAATAAATATCATCTTATTCATTTCGGAGACACTGTTCAGTGGTCTGGTTGAAAACGTCTGATGAGAGTTGGAAGGCGGTTCTGCCTTCTTACTCAAATACTGCAAGTACCCTCCATGGGTATTGTTAGTCGTTTTTATCGAGTTTAACGAAAAAGGCCTGTAATATTAATACCCGAAACTGAATTACGAAGAGAGATAAAACACAGCCAACTCATTAGTAGAGGCTGTGATCAAGGAAATGGGGTTCCAGGGATCTTCAGCTTCAAGTTATTTGGGAGTCTCTTAACGTTACGCTACGTTATTGTACTGTAGAATTATTCTGGACCAACCACGATGCACGAGAGAATGAGCGAGCGGCCGGGTGGTCTTGCATTATTACACCCAATATTCGGCGGGTGGTAGCCTAACCACCGAAGCCACGAAAATCCCGTGTATTATGACGTAAAGGGGTTAGTAGTAGGTACAGGGGAGGGTGGAGACAGTTTTAATTCATTGCTTTCATGTACTCTGTGTGCAGACAGTCTGGCAATGGGGTCTCCACACCACCTTCTCATAAAGCAGACCGGGATTTAAAGGATATAGTTGAAATTAAACCACGATTTAATAGCCATGGTCCTGAATTTCCAGCACCGATACAATTTGAATGAGACTCCGTAATGGTTTATACCAAAAACCGCTTCCAAAAGTTCAGACATTCCTGTGGTAGCTCACTGTACGAAGGGGAATTTGTGATTTCTTATGGTCGTGATCGCAGGGAGACTTCCACAGCCTCCTAAAGAAGAAGTCATCCCTGTTCCCACCATAAAGTCATGTGGGGGAGTGGATATATAGATCCGTCATTCGTAACCTCCGCAGTGAGATGGGGTAGGTGCTTAGCTTCATGACCCAACCACTTTACCTCTGGCGAATGTGACACCCACATTCATGGAAAGGGAGCCTGGGAGGGAAACAGAGTCAGTCTGGAAGCTGTGGAGAAGAGATAAGTCTCAACCTTGAAACACGTTGCCTGATGCTGAAAAATGTAACGTATAACGTGTGCATTCCATTGTGAACATCCACATGAATAGGTTGTATTGTAACTGAAAATCACCCTGTTTTGTATTCTTTGTTATCAAGCTACATGAACCAGAAGGGGCTCTTTACATTGATTCTGATTTTGTATTTCTAGCAATGTTCTGCATCTTGCTCTTAGAGTAATACCAATCATGCAAATTGGGAGCCACGGTAACAAAGCGTAACGGCCAGCGGCAAACATAAGAAAGAGATCCACATGAAGGACGAATTTACTTGATAAACAAAGCTTTTGCCATTGAAAAATCAAACGTACGAACTTATGTTTACTTTCACCAAAATACTTTACCTTAGCAATTTGTTAGTTCCTTAAGAATGTTAAATTTACATATTGCATGAAACGCAAATAGGCAGTTTTAATGATGTTTGTACCGTACATTGTATAGAAATTAATTTATATAGCCAACTTCACATGCAACAAAATGTATACACGTCGGACGTTAGTAAGTCCCTTATATGTTACGGCACGTCATGGGTGCCATCATCAGGCAGCCCACACTGTAGCTAATGTAAATAAGAAAATAGACAATAATGAAGCTGGTGACCAGCAAATACAGGAGGCAGGTGAATTAATGAATTTAAACAAATGACAGAAACAATACGTCTCCTGTAGAAACTTAAAAAGCAGAATGATCACTAACCGATTAATATGAAAACGTTTCACGTGATGTTGAAAAAAATACCTACCACCACCTTCACCATAATTATCATTATCATCTCCATTAGCGCATATGTTAACTAATGATGCCAACATATACAGTCATTCGAGTCAAGTATGCCAGATTAAGGAATCACGAATTGTAAGCTCTTGGGCTGTATCAGTTTAGTTTGTTAGCTCAACCCTATCCATGTTCGATATACCTTTAAGGCAACAGAATTGCAAATTTCTTCTTTTATGCTCTCTAGAATCGGAATATGAGATCGCGGCTCGCAGGTCGGAAGATGTTTTGTGACCTGTAATTTCCTAAATATGAATGGTCAACAGCAGGCTATGTTTTGCCACATCAGAAACATACACAGTTTCCTTATCTTGCAAGCAGATAAGAAATATGAAATGTGGGTAGCACATAAAGAGAATTAAAACATGATTTATGTAATCTTATAGAGAAATGTTAGTAGGTACAAAACAACGGTAAAATTATGCAACAGAATTTGAATTCTAATCCCAGAAACAATTCAGGGAAATTCTGTAACCGTCTCTCGCTTCGAATAATTAATGCATAACGGAACATCAGATAACACCCTCGGAATGTTTCACAACACACCGCACCTTTGTTACAGAACGACATAAATCAGTGTACTTCGTATTCTGTACTGAAGTGCTGCAGCGAGGGAACAGTCATTCCGCTAATTCAGTTGAGTTTGTTACATTTACTGACATTTTTATTCAAAGTAAAAGGATCACAATTTTTCATGTATTTATTTATTTATTGGTTCATCTAAGGGCACTGTTCATGGTTCAGATTATAGGATTTCAACGGACAGGAAGGTTGGTGAACAGTGAATTCGAAACGATAAGGAAGGAAGGAGTCCTGGCCTAATTGAAGGTAATATTCCGGAATTATCCTGGACAAACAGAGGACATCTGAAATACTTTAAATTATTCAGTCCGAATAAAACAATATAGGCATTTAAGAAAAGACGAAGCTACAAGCATTTATAAGGGAAGATACAATCGTAGACACTACAGAAAGTTAAGGTAAGGTAAGGTAAAGTGCACCCTTGTACAGGCACTGAGGTTCTGTATAGGCCGTACGGCCCATGGGGGGGGGTTAGATGTATAGTTCTACTCTTTCTTGACCACGGCACTAGAAGGGGATGAGGGGTCAGCGTCACGCCCCGGCCGCTTTTTACCTGCGAGAGACCCGGTACCAATTGTGCAGGAGGCTGGCTGGGTCCCAGGGCCGGTCAGGACAGGTGCGGAAAATCTCGCCCCCACCGGGATTCGATCCCCGGACCGTGCAGCCCGTAGCAAGTCGCTATACCGACTGAGCTACCCGGTCCACAGACGTTAGAGAAGTGTAACTTAAATATGAGCATGCACGAAATAACTTGATAAACTTAATAACAGCAGAATAGTACAAAATTGTAAATCAACTGTACACCTGAACCTCGTGCCGTACAAATAGAGAGGAAAATATTACATGAAAGCCTTGTGGTTAGTCCATGTACCACCAATTTAACACTAAAATTTCTGCATTCTGAGAGCGAAATGTGTTTGTGTTGTGTGATACTGGCAATAAAAAGCGATTTAAGCTTATACAGCCTTCACTGATTGTCTTTGTAATGCAAACCCACACTGTGGTCTCTGAATCTGAACTGAATCTTCTAAATTACTTTCACTTTACGAAGGCTTAAGCGAACGATTTGGTGTTTTCTACTAACAACCGGATGAAGTGATAATGTAATCACTTAAACATAAAATATTTTAAACTTAAGATAGGGACAGGTAGTGGGCACTTTGAATGCAGTAATGAACCTTCGGGTTCCATCAAACGCTGGGAAATTTTGACTAGTCGAGAACCGATTAGCTTCTCAAGAAGGAATATGCTCCATGGAGTGAGTGAGTGAATAAGTAAGTAAGCAAGTGATTAAGTAAGTAATAATAATAATAATAATAATGAGGTTCGGACAGATTATGGGGCACACCCAGCCTCATAATGGATGGGTAGCGGGGTAACGCGGCCTGGGCGTGAAGCTGACCACTAACTTCCATCTGGTGCCAAGGTTAAAAAAATTGCAACAAAAAATCTGTTACCAAAATATTCCTTCATTGCGTGCAGAGGGACAACTTTATTTTATACTTTACGTCCTCTTTAAACTACTGAGATGCTTTGAGCTTTTTTTTTCAGAAGAAACTTCCTTATGAAACAGCGAGTATATGTTAAATCGCGTAGGGATATTGAAAAGGGACGAAGAGAGGTGCACTGGAGAAGGTCTGTGAATAAATATAATTTTTGGCATGTGTTTGCCTACATGACTTATTCCTGAAGGGAATTAAGGAAGTGATAAGTTTGGAAACATTCTTTTTGAAAAGCTACTTTGAAACTTTTCCGTCAGAACTAGCAAACACAATCGGGACAGTGATAGTTCGGTGAAGTGGCTGACAGCTGCATAGATTAGGCTGTGATTTCCTTCACAGATTTCCTTATACCACAAGGCTGACATGAACACCCAGTACATACTAAGACAGGCGGCCCAATTGGAGGTTGTCGACGTGAAGCCAAGGCGGTTATTATTATCCGCACTGCACAGGCCTGCATGCCTTTATGATTCGCGGTTAGACACTGCAGTAAATTATCACCGATCACTCTTATCAGGCCCTTTCCACTCCAAGAGCTCAGAATTCAGAATGTGTATATCAATGACCTTCTATTCATTCTTTGTACTTTAGTGTATAACTTAGCTATTTCTTCAATTATATTTGTAAGTGATGTAAACAAATTTGTTCTATGTTTCTACTTTACTTTTAAACCTTTTAAACCTAATCTCCTTTACACCCGAAATGAGGATATGGAACACGACGCTCTGAGTTAAATAAGAGTTATGCAAAACAGGAATGACATTTTCTTACTAGTTATTTTATGAAGCTGAGGTATAAGCTTCAATGAAATAAGGGAGTTGGGAGTAAAGAAGGAAGGGTTGTGCGGTGTGAGAATAAGAAACAGTTGCAAAATTTCAAGATATTATTCTAGCATTTGCTTCGGATACTGAGAAAAACCATACCACACTGAACTCACGCTAAAGACAGGCCAAGGCCGTGAAAGATCATTCGACTACCAAGTGTGCGTCAGAGACATTACCGCTTGGCAAACCCGCGAAGAGAAGTACATTGATGTTACAGACACTTAGAATGTATAAAGTTGATGACGTCTAGGTTTCAATACTTTTCTAACGCCCTACGGTTCGCGAATTTATAGTGAAGTCCTATGGTTCCTTCTCTGCCTTGCCCACTTATATCCAATCTTCTTTACTGCTGCAACGACCGGGTGCCAGAGTGCTGGGAGCCCGTGTGATCCTCGCGACTCTGCTGTAGAAGTCAAATCATCGCCAGCCCATGATTGGAAACAGAAGAGAGACAGAGATAAAAATGGACCAACCAAATGTGAGCAAATCAAGTACCAAATACAGTTCAGGTTATAAGCTGTCGAATTCGGAGGGGTGAAACAGAAATCTGTAGCCATACGTTTGATTCTGGGTCTGTGGGATGGAAGCAACCGAATCAAACGAACTTCATTTTCACCAACCCATTATAAAAGAAAAGAGAGAATGGGCGTGAAGTCACGATACTATATTCGCTGTCTTCTGATCATGTATTACAGTCTTCTACTTTTCTTGCGACGTTTTACAGCCGTCTGTATGGATCGTTACAATTCTTGAGAAACTGACAGTCGCTCATCTGGGAAGAAATTATCCTAAAATTTACGGAGCCCAAGGTTCTTTCGAGGTATTCCAGGCGGTAAACGTGAAGACTACAGTCTTCACGGATGTGACGCAGTATGTTATCGTACCTTTTACATCGTTGCGGAAAAAACCTACTTGATTCATCTTCATGGCAGATAAGTCTTCTACCGCGCTTGCCTGAACCAGTCACATCATCTTTACCAAAACAAGCGAATCACCTTCACATTCACGACTCATATCTTTAGTTCACTGCAGTATCTGTTCACATCTGCGTCCCACTTCGTATTTTAACTTCAGGTTCGTTATACAAACTACGGCGTTACGTACCATAGCAATTAATATCGATGGGGTTCGAACAACTTACCTAACAAGTGTGAAGGAGAAGCGGCGCGAAACAAAATGTAACGCCAAACTACACCACTTGCCAGCATAGAGAGTCTTCAACTTCGTAACTACATTCAGCCATTTCCGATTGTTATTTTCTCCCACTCCCGCCCAGACAAATTGAAAACATTATACAAACACTTTACTTAACTGAGCTCTTGAAATTCATGGCTGCAAATTTCGCCCGACTGGCTGGTATTTAATTTCATGATTTTCTTACCCAGTTTCACGAAAATCGGTCAGCTCGTAACGTATGTATATTATTCACTTTATTTTTACGCACATCTTTGCCAATCGTGGTGTTCTTAATTAGGATGTCCCAGGTTCAAATGCTGACCAGTGTATCTGATATCACGATTCAGGGTTTTCCAGGCCGGTGCTTTACCTGAAAACCAAACCACGAGCGCTGGCCTCTCAATAACCTGAGTTTCGTTAAATAAACGAATAACGCACACATAAATTACGCATGTATATTTTAGAGATGCATATGAGAATGGGAATTAGTATTCATCACTTGAATACTACTGAACGCCCTAAAGGACACATTGAAGACAGTTGCCCCACAGCTATCAACCCGTAAATTCTATGGATGGAGCGAGAAAGAGCAGAATCGAGGGGAAACCCGTGCCATTTATTCTCGACAGTGGGTCCTCTTGAGCCCTCTTCCAGGACAGTGACACTAAACTTCCTTGGGGAGAAATCCTCCATCACAAACTTCCGCACCCCAGTTGAATATCTAAAGTGCATCCTACTTTCTTGTACTTCAAGTCGATCCGCTTAGTACAGACGATAATGTAAGATATAAAGATGCAGACGTAATTTCTAAATTCACACGGCTCAAAACTTTCGTCTCGGGAAAAGGCAATGAAATATGCACTTGAAACTAAGAACTCTGCCAAGGCGCTGTCGTTTTCGATTTATGCAACATTTTAACACATTAACACAAATTATTCTGGTCAACTAGACCGTAGGCTATCTTATCTTACGAAATAAACTACCGAACATACACGACACCCAGCTTTTGAAGAGTAGGAATCAGACATTCACTGTTTGTGGCTTCTGTAGTTTGAGTGAAGAAACATTAAGGGAATTATTATATAAGGATTACAGAAAATCACGACCAACACTTCTTACGATCTGAAGTCCAGGTATTTCTCCATGAGTTTCCGTGTAATACTGCTTCGCTTGGTGTACATAGGCAAAACTATACAGTCATAACTGAGCTGTGATACATTCATCAATTCCCATTCCAATATCAAACTTCAACCCAACTACGGTAACCGCCAATCTTCTTTCCTGTTCTGCATACTCAGGAGAGTCAACTTCCGTAAGTTACCTTCTTCGCATCCCAAACCACCATGCGTCCAACAAATGTTTACCAGGAGGACAAGCGGGTACTGTACCCGGACCTCTAAGTTTTCAGGTAACATATGTAGTGTCTAACTTCTCACCCTTACACCAAACTTTTCTAGTTATTTTTCTTTTTCTTCTTCTTCTTCTTCCTGTTGCAAAGTGCCAGAGAATGTGCACGTAGCACTTGGGTATGCGACTTGTCTGTCGCTCGGTGGGCTGCGGAAGCTTGTGACAGCCTTCGGGTGATTTGATTGATCATCGGGTAATGGCTCTTGATGAAGGTGAGGCTTGCAATGCTGCCAACTTCCAGGCGGCGTAATATTTCAACACAACAAGACGGGGACGGAAAGTCACGCCCACTGTTTGGTTAAGACAGTTTTCAGATTCCACTTACAGGCTACGAAACCTGTAATAACAGTGTGGCAACTGGCAGTTTGGAAGTGTTGTATCAACAGAGATATCAAACAGGGAAGGGTCATGGTTGATAATCAATGAAAATTCTATGACTCACAGACAACCTAATGGTAATAGGAAGAGGAAATATTTTTAAGTATATTTATACGCAGGGAAGAGAAACACCGGTGAAATTCGGTATTTCTTTTCTGTGTCACAACGCTCTAGCCACAGATCCGGTAGGACTCCTCCGACAGAGTGATCAGTTTGTCGCAGAGGCCGCTACCTACGCTACACATAACACTAGAGACGAACATCCGTGCCTTCAGCAGGATTCGAACCCACGATTCCAGCAACCGAGCTGCCGCGGATCTGAACCCTAAAACTCGGGGGAAACCGGAATCAGCGAATTTTGGCAATATTAAACCTCTTATTTATAGGACGTAACTGTTTACGTGCAAAGAAATTACCTAGTAGAGAATGTAACTGGTAATTCAGTAGATCAAAAAACACAATGTTACATAAAATTCATGTTTTAGTCTCGCAAATAAGACAAGCCTGCTGTTTTAAACTGCGAAACTCTCTTTACATTATTACAGACAGTAAGGCTATTGGTGTGATACAGGCCTAAATACATACATCGCGCGCAAGCAAGATGTTGTATTTGACATAAAGCTATATTATTACATGGTTGAATGAGATATCTAAAAAGGATTATTTATGTTTTAAGTTATTCTAAGGTAACTGACGAATAAGAACCAACTAAATGCTACGTATTGTTTTATTATACTTATGATAGGCTCAACATGTTTCGGATACTGCTATGCCCATCATCAGGAGCTCACGATTATAATGTTGATTACCACATGGGCCGTCCGGTTCTTGGGTTGCTGTTGGTTGGAAGTTAGGTGCAAGTAGGCTGTATAAGTGTCCGGGCTGCAGCCCGGACACTTATTTTGCGTTTCAAAAGGAAGTCGTTCTATTAACAATAGGAAATAACGTTAAAACAATCTGAAACTTACGGAGGACGTGCTTAGTCAGCATTAGGATAAGGACTGACTTTATGTAAATGGAGAGGAAGTTTTGTGCAGCTAAGCAACTGCCTTTCAACAAGGACTCTTTTATTTCATTTCATTTTATTGTTCCATTAATCTCACCAGTTTAGGATGTACGTCTCTATTTGGAAAACTCTGGTGTACAGATATAATCCGAATAAAAAGACCAGAGACAAATATGAACAATTCTGCTCATTACCGCAGCAACAGCGGGGTTTGGAGTACCGCTGAAGAGTAGCGCAACACGCACCGCCGTCCCTGGCGGTGCGTGTTGCCAACTTTGTGTTGTTTTCAATGATTCTCCTGTTCACATACAATTATACTCGGATGTGTCAGTTCTGCTCTTTTTGTGCTGAGTGGTTCAGCTCTTCATTTTCCATTAACTGCTGTTTTTTGCCACTAAAATTTCACAGTGTGTTGGAAGTAACAGAACTCCTCTTTGCTGATCACCATTTGACCGTCCCAGTTTTAAATCACCTGACATTTTCAGGCACATTCAGTTGAAATTACTATGAATAAAACACGGTTTGTGACATCGTAATGAGAATCCTAGCATGTCACTGAGGAGGGGGGAGGCGTCAGCCATTGGAAGGCTGGCCGTGCGATAAAGAGAGGCGTATGAAATTGTAGAAGAGTAAGCGAATAGGAAAGTCATGGGGCAGGTGAGCAACATTTTGTTTTGGAAGATGAGGGGTGGGGTGGGGAGAAAGAGCATCACTTTGTTAGAAGGTTCCCAGGTTTCGTCCGCTCATCTTTCTGGTAAGATTAGCATGAAAACAAAGACGATACATGGTGCGAAAATAAGGGCTGACAGCACCGACGCAAATTTTAATTTACTGCTTAATGCTGAAGGGTGGAATTTGGAAAAAAAGAAACAGTTCGGTGGCTTTAGAGCAGTAGTGTTAATTCATTTATCAGGAGGACTGCATTACAAGCAAGCAGTAGCAATTTAGAACCTGAAAATCGTCTCACCATCCTGAATTTTACGTGTCTCGCAGTACGCCGCCATATCCCTCAAGAATGAACAGAGAATACTTCTATAGTTGTGACTGGTAACTGTACGTGCTTATTTAGCTGTATTATTAGCTCATAGTTTAATTACATCTCGATTATTTATGTCTAAGAGAATTTCGGCCACTTTAAATTTATAGCAAAAAAAAAATTCATCGGTATTTGCAGTGTCCAGTTTGCGGTTCAACATTATTATCCTATTTCATATTAGTTGCCTTTGACGGACTAATACGATATATAATGTCATTAAGGGAGCTAGATTGGCATTATAGTTCTCTTAGTACATAAATATATACGAAAGTGCACATTATTATTTTTATGAATTAGGCCTGTTTAATATGTTGTAATATAAAATAAAATTTGATAAACAAATTTTTCTTTTCTCTACAAGTTTTTACACCAACTGATCTCCGTAACAGAGATGTGGTTTTTCCTTGGAGATAACTATCGTTTAAAATTCTTAGTCGAAGTTCGTCTTGCAACTGCCTAAATATGCTAATAAGTTACACATTAATGTCAAACAAGATAAATTCGATTTTTAAATAACCAATCGTTTTGTAGTAGGTTTGTGTTATGTAACGTAGTGAATTTCAGTGGGTGTTTGCTGGACTATTTACACGTAGTAGTTAATTGGCAAATAAGTGTAAAACAAAACAAAGGGTAGTTTGATAGTTCCAGCATGTATTTTAATTGTAGTTTTGGTGGTGATGCGCAATGTGGTCCGCTGGTAGTTTGGTCCATACGGCCATTCTGAAAATTGAAGGCCGGCGAAGCGACTTTATGAGTGGCAGAGATTCCTGCTTACTGCGGATCGACTGTTTAATTGTACAGATCCTGCTCTACCGTTACGTTAATTACTCATTCTCTCGCACTTTTGGTCACACATTATTCCAGTCAAGTCGACCCCTATCGCTACTAGCATTTCTAATATCTCTTATTTGCATATCCCTAAGTACGATACATTCAGACTACACCATAAACGTTGCATCGGAAAAGCTTGAACGTACTGTTATATAGAGGACGAACATTTAAGGTCTTTTCTATTTTCTGATTCTCACAACGGACTTACATTAAATTTGAAAGGAAACTAAAGTGAAAGCTCAGCTAATTTAATTCTGCTGTAAAACGGTAAACTCTATTTGCATCTGTAGAAACTCGATGATGAATTTTAATTCCGGAAACTTTCTGCAAAGGGTATCATTGTCAAAAATAAACCAAGTTCTATAACCTCTCCATGAATCATAGTATATTATATTGCAAAATATGTAGTCCAACACAACTCAATAGTTATTATTAGGATTAATTATATATATTACATTATTACTTCCGGCTACATGTTTCAGCTCTGTCTATTCGAGCCATCTTCAGGCTGAGGTATTATTTACTTAAGAATGTAGTATATACAATTGGCAATATTGCTATCGATTACGAAATCAGGTAATACAATATTGCTAATTGTATGTATCACTTTCTTAAGTAAATAATACCTCAGACTGAAGATGACTCGAATAGATAGAGCCGAAACATTTAGCCGGAAATAATAATGTATTATATACCATTAATCCTAATAGTGACTAGTAAGTGAGTTGTGATAGACTATATATATTGCAAATTAATATAATGTTTAACAACACAACTGGCATATCTCACCTGAAAATTCTCCACGAATCATGTATCGATACAGAATATTTTGAAGATAAACAAGTCCTCATACGGTAAGAAAGAAAGTAAGCAAAAAAGTTTAGAAAATTCAGTAAATCATTTCAGAATTTATTTTCCGTCACCCTCTTTTTAAACTACTAAATTTTCACCTTTTAATCTGTACGGTCGTGCATCGTAATTTCAGTCTCAAGGAAACAAATTCACTGTGTCTGAGAACATGCTGCACAGGCCAACACTTATAACTAAGCAGACGTAAGAAACATGAAAAACTGCACGATAAGGAGTTTCGTAGTTATTAACCTTCCCCACATATGATTAGGGTAATAAAACTAAGAACTGTGAGGTGAGTCGCACATGGGGCACGCAAGTAAAGCACGAGAAGAGAGCACCCAATTTTAGTCGGAAATTGTATCGAAGACACGGACAGTCACAGGGGGCTAATACAAAAAGGAAGCTCCAACAGCATGATAGTGTGTAGGAAAAATTCTTCTCTTTCAAAACAGAGGTCTTTTCAAAACAGTAATGATAAGAACTCCGACAGTGTCTTAACTACCTAAGCAACAATTAGTATCACAAGCAGAACACTGTTCTCCGGAGAAAGTTCAGCCACAGCTCTTCTATTCATTATTTATGTGCATAAATCTTTCATCTGCAGTACCTTATGAAACCAATTATCACCTAAATTAAATCTGTAAGATCTGACAGCCAACAATACAAATTAAGAAACAATGGAACAGCTAGTTTCAACACCCTACATTGGTATGTCATATTTGAATAAGGCAAGAAAAACTTTCCCAAACTACATACTTAATTCTTGGGGTTCATAAAGTAAAGCGAAATTTGGAAATGTGACCAAATATCTGTTCCTAAAATAATTACTGTGCGCCATAGAATTTTCCACTTATTAGGTCTGGTACAAACGACGTCTAGGCTGATTGTATAATTTGCTTGAATTTAAAGGTCGTTCTTGAACTGAAATCCCATGTAAGGAAAATTTTTTATTTGTAGATAGATATTCCGTTAGCCTCGAGGCCGCGGCAACTTCTCCGACACATCAGTTTGGCATACAGCCTAAATATAGAACTGCAGGCGTTTGGTCTGGTCAACGACTGAATTGCAGTCGAAGATGTTTAATTCGAAAATCTATGGAGCAAATGGCTTACTTTTTCCTTACTATACAAACCTTGACACTCTGACACAGACGTGCTGAATTTATTTATACTACACTACGCTACAGAACAGACACCCTAGATTTTCATCAAGAGACAATGAGAATTAGAACGTGCCCTTTATGACTTCTCCTAATGGGCTAAGAAGGTTAATGTCGCTAGGATAATCTCCACAGAAACCATAGTGCCAATATGAGGGATGTAACTGCATGGTAAGTCTGGAATAACTAAGGAATGACCTTCGGTAAAATTCAATGACGGAAGTGAAGAACACGACAAAATTCTTCAGTCCTTCATGCGGTTCTCGGACCCCACAACGAAACTTCCGAAAATAATCAAAACGCTTCCCAAATAATGATTTAACCAGCCAATAGTAAATGTGTTTTCTGTTTAAATATCATCCATTTTGAATACACGCGTGCAGATGAGAGAATAATATTAGAAAGTATCGTATAGAAATGTGGTGTAATGCTGTGGACCGAAGTCATTTTTCTCCGGATGTGGTCAACGCGATAATTAACCTACTGGATAAAGGGCTGATCAAGCGTCTGCTAGATTGAGCTAGGTATTGCTTTAGTAGGAGTAAAACGGAACGTACTGCAAATTAGCTATCTCAGCCTACTTTCCTGACATCATAAGGAGAGAGGCTTATTCAATTGTCACATCAGTGATTCAATGCATGCAACCTGTTTCTTAGTTACGTAAAGACGACTGGATAGCTGTAAAGTTTTGGTAGCTTCAGTGGAAAGATGGCTCGTAGCGATGAGTTGAGAAAGACGGAGAAGGAAGTTCCACTTGAGAATCAATTGCAGAATTTAACAGCAGCTGCTGAGGAAAGTAACAGACCCATCAGTTACGACAGCCGGCCTACATACGAAATTTGAAACATCGCCTCATGAGCTGTAAGCAAGGCCACCCACTATGAATGATTGGAAGTTCCTTCAAGGCAAATTTTAGAACATTCCTGATAAAAATATATATCAACATTACGACCTAAGAGGGGAAAACAATAGCGCATTTTATGACTTCCTACCATCTGTAACACCAACACAGCGGCCAACACACGAGGTGGGAACGAAAAATGCTAAGTCTACCAGAAATTTAAGTTATGTTATATGGCAAACACTCATTAACCATTGTACCTCGGCAAAAGAAATATTTTCATCAAACTCGACGTGCGTGTATGCAGAAAGCATTCATACTTGAAACTGTATACAGTTATTTCCAATCGCGGGAACCCATGGCAACAGAAACTGTATTCAGAAATAAACAAACAAATTTATACTTTCTACAGGTCTACTACTTTAAACTATAGAGAACAGGCAGCATGCTATTTCCACTAGTTGCTATCCCAAGCAGTATTATCACAAACAAATGAATAAGTAACTTTACTAAAATAGGCACACGACTTATATTATAAACCGTCAACAGAAATATTTTAAGTGCAGTGTACACTGTATTTTTAGAAAGTTTTGTAACCTGTAACGAAAAATTCGACAACGACACCAATTACTAGAGGGTTACATTCCATGCACAATTACTTCTGTGCTCCAATCAGTGTTCAGATTTAATTTTAGTGATTTTTTGAACCAGAAATCGTGTAATATGAAACATTAGCAATGCCCTACTCAGTCATGTAAATAATATGCCGACCATACATAACTGAAACTCCTGTAAAAATAAATGAAAATATGAGGCATTCATACGTTAAAACACACAATTCATGCGAGAATGGCAATTAAATTTTGACTTAAATTAAATATCACAATTTGTGCATTATTTATGAATGCTAGTGAACACGGTTCCGGTTTTGCTGCACAACAAAATCGGATTGTGCTTTGTACGGTGGACAGTTGTTCTGCATTGTGACAGTGTCTGGTCCTGGCTGCTATTGTTAAGCGAAATAATTAAATATGAAACAAAATTACATTTTCCACGTAGACTTCTGCCAACATTACCTATGTGATTCTAACGAACAGGTAAACAAAAACTGTAGTTTGAATGCCTGTGACGAAATTTTATTCGTAACAGTAAATTAATAACGCGTACATATTGCATAATTTACAACAAGCTATCGAGGAACAGAAAATAAGCCAACCAACTGTTTCTACTTATAGGTACACACAGGCTTGTACGTCAGGTGTACCTTAAACAGTTAATAAAAATCACGAATATTTTTATGCTTACAATCGATAGGGAACTACTTCATGGAAGAACGCGGTAGCACAGTGGTTTAGGTGCTGTGCTACAAATCGGAAGGTCGCTGGTTCAATCCCAACTGGTGTGGGTGGATTTTTCATTGACATAAAATCCTTCCGATCGCACTATGGCCCTGGGGTCGACTCAGCCTCTAAGATAAATGAGTACCACGAGTATTTCCTGGGGGTAAAGGCGGTCAGTGCGTAAGGCTGACAACCTACCACCATCCTGTGCCGTTGTCACGAAATCTGGGAAACTTAACTTCCTAGAACCCTCTGGGCCCCTCCGGGCCTGTAATGGGACTGCTTTACCTTTTATTGTAATTCATGACATACATACAAACGCAATAAAACTACTCATTAAGAAGTTCGGTAAACTTTACGTAAAACATGTATACTTCCCAAAATCCGCTGAAACATGAAGGCTAAGTTGTTCCTGTACTTACATTAGCTCCACACAACACAGGGTTATGGAGCAGTGCAGGAAAAGCTCCTTGAATTCTTAAGCTTGGCACTAGATGGAAATGGCTAATAACCATCACGAATCGGTCGCCCAATAAACGCGAAAACAGTTGTGGATAACATCTAAAGAGGAGGGTGGGTGAGCTTCAGAACCGATATATACTTTTGGGAGAAAATAAGATTATTTTATTTCAGCCGTAAATCGAGCAACGATCCACAGGTAGTCAAACGGCAGCTCAGTCATTATACTGCCCCAGGTAAGGCGGTTTCGCTACAGTATTTGAAGAAACCAAACTGAACAATACCGTAAATTTCTAACAATAAAACATATTCTAAGCGGAACTTGTTACTATAATCGAGATTCATTTTGAATACAGTAAACAATGTGAGGTCTTTCTGCATCATAATACGTACTAAGACGGAAATTCTTACGTTCCTGAGCTGCTGACTTAAACGAGTAATGAATACTCTTTGTTCTGAAAATATGGGAGAATATACCGGTCGAATGAAAGGACGGCTAACGGTACTTCGAAACACGGTTTGCTTTTAATAAACAGACAGGGTTATTATACAAGTGTAACCAGAGGTAATTATTTATGTGTTGTTTTGTAGTGACTTGAGACTTGGTTTCTCAACCTCAGGAAATAATATAGATTAAAAACTTCATAGCCGGGAAAACTTCAAATATTATATAGATAGGAAGTTGTTTGAGGGGGAAAAGTTAAGAGACATAAATTACTTGGCGCTGGACAAGATAATAACATCATACAATTGGTAACTATCCTTCAACAGACACTGTTAAGACGACTACATCAAGGGGAAGGAAATGATCAGGGCATAGAACACCATTTGCAATACCACTAATATTGAAAACGCAATTATCACCCCATTGAGCCAATAGCCTTACAACCCATTTCCATAATTCACTTCAATAGCCTCAGGCATAATATTTCTGGTGTGAGAAAATTCCTGGCCTCAATGCTAAAGATGATTTTTAAAGAATATTTTAAAATTTGAGTTGCATCAGTTGAAACTGCGCTCTATGAAGCGTCTATGTTAATAGAGTGAGTGTGATGGGACAGAAAGAGCAGCATTACATGTATATTAATAATTGTCCAACGAGATGCGACACAAAGCAGTGTATTTATTATTCTGCACGTTCACTCAACATGTTTCGGGTGTCAACCACATCCGTAATCAGGAATACACAAAACTGTAACTACAGCCTCCGATACTGGTCATGTTTTTTGTGCAGCTACCTCCCTCCAAGTGGCCATACTAGCTTGGCCAGCTAGTATAATAAATAGACTGTTTTGCCTTGCATCTCGTTGAACAATTATTAATATAGATCAGCGATGTACGGAACCATAAACATGAAATTCAGTATTACATGCTTATTCACGAAGACAGCCCATTCTACATTTTGACACGCAGTAATGTACAACGGAAGAGTCGGCTTAACAGTAACACGAAGGACTTGAAATGCGAAATGCCTGCAGAAAATCCCGTGCCGCGGTTATCCTAGGAGCTTCTCGAGAGCGTTCGGTAATTATAGTAAAGTGAAAGGGTGAAAAGGTGACTTGGTTCAGGTGCAATTATATTCTGTTTGTACTTCTTATTTCACCACAGAAATGCGTTTTATAAAACGAATTCTTGCTTTTGGCGGCATGTTGACACCTTCAAAATCTTCTAAGATTTATCTGCAAAATTGCAACGCCTTACAGTACTAATTTTAATAAATATAACTGAAGCAGAAGGGGCCATACAATCGTATGGCCAGTGGGTGCAATTGGCAAATGTAGACCTAAATTAGTGACAGATTTTTACGTCTTGACCGTGCGTGCCCCTCTTCCCAAGTGCATAAAAGTTCCGATACGATAAGTAAGGTGGTGTTTTCTACCAACACGAAACTTTCGACACTTTGAATTGACTGATGTAGTAGCATTTCGACATAAAATAATTTTTCTTTTACACAGAAAATGCCTCAATTCAGGATGCTCGAAATAAGACTTAAGTGGCCGAAGTTCTGCCCTTTCAGTCAATCAATGACGTCTATAAAACCCACTTGGCCAACGGTCAGTCAAACAAAAGTGTAATACTTCATCTTCAGAACGTGATGAAATGATAGTTCGGCATTTTTGGGGTTTATTTGCGAATTTCTGTTCAGGGTGTTATTCTGTCTCATTTTCAGCATTACAAATCAGGTACAAAAGCCCTGTAGTAGGGTGTGAGAAGAAGTCATACCAATAAAAAAGATGCATACAGCATATATTGCATTATCCCTACGTTGTTTTATGTACTTTATGGTACAGATAAATAATACTGTCCAACAAACAATATACAAATTACCCTACGAAGAATATATTCTAATCAGTACTTTCGTGGTGAAATCTGTAGATGAAATTTTTGGTACATACCATGTAATTTGATTTGCTCTTTGCTGAAAGAAAGAGTGCATTCAGTTGACACCCCCAGAAAAAAAATCCTTACAGTTACGTTTCAGACATCAAATAAAACCACTCATAACACACGACACTAAACCAACGTTGTACAAACTTGTGAAATCTCTTGACTTAATATCGTGAGTTATTTATCGATAATGCAAGCAATAAGCAATATAAACGCTTTTATTTATATTTAGAATATGATTATATATGAGTAGGTCCATTAGCTCAAAATGACCTAATACTAAAAATCTGGGAAGCAGTTCACACAGCTTTAAGAAGAATGAGCAAACATTCATTCATTAGTATTCAGCCCTAGAGGCCGGTCCGGCAGGAACCAGAGCCGGTTACGGAACCGATATGGCTCTTGGTACACTGCATCCTAGGCAAGTTCTTGGGGGTAGTTTCCATTGCTTTCCCCCGCCTTTAGACGTTCCCACTTTCGCCACCACGTGCCTCTGTGTCCGCAGCGACACGAGAGATCCTAGCAGCGAAAGGTGGAACTGTGGGCGAGAAAGATGTCCGGTAGTAATTTTGCCTAAATTCCGACTTACACGTAAATTTAGGGATGTTTTACATGCCGCAAATGTACGACATGGGACCGACGGCTTTACTTCCCCTCCGAAGGAAGGCGTGCTGAGGATTTTTTCGCCCTAAAAATTCGACGGCTTCGGCCGGGTTTCAACCCGCGAACTTGGGTACGAAAGTAGACCACCGAAGCCGCTTGAGTAAACATGTGTTTAAGAAAATTCAGTGATCAAACTACGTCCTGAAATGATGGACAAAGCCCTAATGCTTCACCCTTACTGAACACAATGAGAAGCTTAAATGGTCAAGGAAACAAAGAGAAACTTGCGAGATTTTAAGTTTCTACGGAGTTGAAGTCGAGGACTCTAGCCTTCTGGGATCTTATGTTCTGCAGCGGGTAAATTAAATTATCCCGACGGCTTCAAGAGAAGTAGCGCCTTCGTTGATAAGGGTTGTTAGTTTGTAAAAGAATTCTTCTAGGACCTAAAAAGACTACAAGACGAAGGCGGTAGCCACGTTCTTTCAAAATTTCGGCATATGTTAAAATACTTGGTAAACAAAGTAACATTCCAGACGCATATGATTTTCGAAAAAGGGTGGAGAATATACATATTCAGAGAGAGACAAAAGGTAGAAGCCGAGGCAGGGGAAATGCACACATATTAAGTAGTCAAATATTGACTGTTAAAGGCTAATATTGATCAAAGGGCATTATTTTGAGCAGTTACATGCATCAAATGTGTAAAATAATAAATAAATAGCAGGTTGACTATCCAACCAACGGATCAACCGACCGACCAACCACATAAGACATTACCTATCTACCTACCTACCTAACCTTACCTACCCACCCACCCATCCACCCACCTACCTACCTAAGTACTAAACCTCAAGTAGCACAGTTATTCTTTACAAAAGTAGAGTTATCTAATGTAGAGTGTGTCTACTCGTCTAACACAACTATATTTATTAGTAGAATATAAAGCACTTTTTTCTACATAAGGTACAACTGCATGTTTCGGCGCCTGATAATGGCCATCTTCAGGTTGTACATGAAATACTTGTTAAGCAGTTATACAAAACATACGTAGGCTGATTATATGGGGAAGGGAGGGGGTAAACTGGGCACGAGATCTCGTATCTGTCAGAAAGGTTGGGCGGTGTGGGTTACATGAGGGGTTCATGCTGTTACCAAGCTATGTCTAAGCTTATTATAGTTAAATCTGTGGTAGGTATCATATTATGTCTATGTGTGCTGTGTAATTACACTAAAGTATAAAATATACGATGTACAATAATATGTAGCATCTGTGACTATAATTTTAGGTTTATAAACTTACTCGAGTTGTTAGCAGTGTCTTACTGTTTTACATAAATCGTGCGAATATCACAATAATCTCATCTGTACAATTTCATATGTGGATTATAATTCTCTTTATCGTGTCATTTTCTCAGTAGAGTTCATTTTTACGACAGCCAGAATGTCACATAGCGTACAGAATATTTGGATTTTTTTTCTGAGTCACCAGAAGGGATTTAAATTATGTGTACTGTTGTTGATTACGACATCTGCACAGCTCTTATCATCTGTGGGAGTCTGAACCACCGGGTTACCGACATACTTCAGGCAGACCATTACAAGCTAGCCACACCGACCACAGCTTCGCTTCTCTTAAAGCGAAAGGCTGAGTTTCACGAGAAACTTTGACTCCCTGATGAGACGTCGAAAATATTGCTATTGTTAGTAACAAGCTGGCCAGGTCGACCCTGACCACTCTATTGTTCCCCATTGCATTGTTGACACGTTTATCATGTAGCCCTGTGGCACATACTAACGTCACGCGTTAAGCTAATTATTGGTCACATGACATGGATCCTGTTTCGCTCTCCAGTAAGCAACGAGTCTCCAGAAAGAGGTAACATCACCAACACTAATATGCGCTTCACATAATGTTAATAGGTGCCGAAGGACATGGAATTGGGCTCTTGTTTGAAAAAATGCCTACAATATCAAGCACTCATTCTAAAAATCTTGGCGATTCATTTGACATTTCTCTTAGGCAAGTTATAAATGCGTTCGTTTAGTGCGGGCAACAGGATATAGCAGTCTGAATAATGAAACTTGTTATATATAATGATTCAGTACTTCACAAAAAAACAGTGAGCTTTTTTAAAGACACCAGCCGGTTAAAGCTGTACAGGGGAACAGCCGCTGTTAGTGCCTAATTCATACAGAACACACAAATAAACTGCGAGATCAAAATGGAGAATTCTATGATGTTAAAGAAGGTTATTATAACAGATACTGGAATTTAAAAGTTAACATACCACATTTTATACGGTGACATGACAATCGTCCGAAGAAAGGATTCTAGTATCAAAGCTGGAAAAAGCGTTCCTGCGGATGATAGTGTCATGAGCCAACACAGCACACATGTTGACGTTTTGAATCAGTATTTTTTTAGAAAATGAGGAAGACACTTTGAAAATGAATTAATTTTTGTAATCAAGGAAACAGCAAATTAATGGATTAACAAACGAAATACTCAATCGTGCCACTAAATCAGTGATAATATATATAAGATTTGACAATGTTGAAAATAGAACTCCTCACAGGAACCGATCAGGAGTCAGTCCAGCCAGTTTCGTATTAATGAGAATTCATCTTTAATATCACAATAATGATCATTTAAATTTAGGATTAAAAATTTTAAAATTGTGCCTTTCTCGCACACAGTATTTACGTGTTACTTATAATTCCCAAAACAAATAGCGATTCATTTCCGTTAAAGCATTAGCTGGTTGGCCCATATTTCGAAGACGCAGAGTGATTCGTTTGTTGCAGAAATTGAATCTTTAAAAAGATATACATTAATTTTGGTTTCCAAAGTGTTAAGCTTCTACCTACATTACGGTCTTCTACTTTCCTTAATGTTTCCCAGATCCAGTATTATTCGAGTTAAGTGGATGAGACGGGTGGGAAATGTGGCACTCTGGGGGGAAAAAGAGAAATTCACACAGGATAAGTTGGATAAACTGAAAGAAAAAGAAAAATGTTAAGACCTATATGTGGGTGCTAAGAAAATATTAAGACTGAACTTAAATAAATATAATGGGATGGCGTGGACTGGATTCATATGGCTCAGGATAATAAAAAGTGGAGGCTCATGTGAACACGGTAATGAACCTTTCGACTCTGAAAAATGAGGGCAATTTCTTGTCTAGCTGAGAAGTTCTAAGCTTCTTAAGAAGCACTGTGCTCCATGGAATTAATTAATTATTCCCGAGACACAGCATGGTTACATTACTTAGCCATTCGTGCTGTACGCCGATTCCATCATGATATTCTGAACATAGTTTTCCTAACTGTACGCCTGTCAGGACAATGGTAAGCCTACACATCGCGAACTTCTTTATTCTATATAGCACACTCGTTCACTTCCGCCCCGTTACACTCCCATACGTTTCTAAGAAGTTAGTTTTCAAATACCTAAAGCTTTTTTCCTCAGCGGAACTCGGAAATTTCCTAACCACGCCAAAACAACTAATTACAGGCATATCAAGGCCGATTTAAGAGGCTCATCAATTTAAAACTATAAACGTGCAAAACAAATTATTGTAATAAGAAAAAATGTAGAGCAAAATAGATTATTATTATTACAGACATAACAATATATTATTTTTTAATGTATATGTAACTAATAAACCATCGTTATGCTTAGTAAATATCAGCATGGTGTATTGGAAGAATGAAGCACTTTGATCTAATACTGTTATTAATATTTTTCCGGATTAACCAATTTTAGATTAGTTGCTCTGTCACTCGGTTCTCTTAACAGCGGATTATCAGGAGTTCAGCGTAATTATTAATCAGGTTATTAAGAAATTAAGCTTGATTAAAAGTTTAAACACCGCACTCAATTTTTACCTTAGTATAACTTATAACCAAAATTCATTCGCACTTCAACTTCGTATAGCACAACCACACTATCTACACATAACACACAACCACAATGCATTCAATCTCCACGCACGGAATTCCTGATTTAATTACAACCATTAACTTTGTCTTGTATCGATAAAAACTGATTGATGACACCGCTTTATCTAGCATTTGTCTGCAGGAACAGCGCCATCCGTTCATTTCACTACAGACAGGATGAAGAATAACCCTCCAGAGAAGCTGCCAGAGTAGGAAGAGGGTGGCAGTAACATCCCGAAGGGTTGCCTGTACAGCGATACCATGACTATTATAGCTGTCGCAAATTAATCTCGAAGGTCAAAATGCCACCTACTTGTAGTCATCTGAATCCTCTAATAGTCATATATTTTAGATCAGACACTAAAGCTGCTGTGAGACAGTGTGGATTTTATACATGTCCATTTCCGAATCTGTGGTTTCTGCTTCAAATTGTGCAGGCGCTGTGAACCGCTCTGTCCCCAGAACACTTCGTCTTTATACATTGTTGAAGGTCTTCCCGCATCCCTACAAACCTTGGTTTTGAAATTCAACAATATTTCAGCTTCTTATAATAAAATAAACTAGATGCATTAATTTTTCAAATTTATTTTTGAAATAAACCTCTACTTGTTTCGGACAGTTCCTCTGTCTATCACCAGGAGTTTTTCATTGTACACACAGCAAAGTTATATGTCTTACAGGTTTGCTGACAACTTGAGAGCAGGGTCAGGACGAAACTAGTTTGGTTCTGCTGCAGCATATATATATTCGTCCTGACCCTGCTCTCAAGTATATATATATATATGCATATATATATATATATTGCTATATATATATATATATGTATATATTTGGGACAGGTTTACAACCATCATTGTGGGCTGGTTCTTAAGCCGCATGGAAAGAAATTTTAAAAAATTAAACAAAACCATTGTGTAATTTTTACGGTATATATATATATATACACACACAGGATGTCCCAGGAGGAAAGGACCTAACTTAGGGAGAGTGTTCCTTAGGGCAAACTATAACGATATAACCCAAAACACCTAAATCCAAAGTTCAATGGTTACGGAGATATTGGCCAGAGAAGTTTGAAACTTTGACAGCTATTACTCACTTATTGATTACCAAATACATATTGAAACTGGCAGGAATATGTGGTTTCTGTAATGT
>Ga0123352_10000592_pt1 | contig 44138 bp, 26 predicted proteins | sample TergutLab28metaG_FD_89700 | JGI IMG/M metagenome (GOLD analysis project Ga0123352, IMG submission 89700) | Labiotermes labralis P1 segment gut microbial communities from Petit-Saut dam, French Guiana - Lab288 P1 | ecosystem: Host-associated > Arthropoda: Insects > Digestive system > Gut ... | reverse complement strand
GCTTCGTCTTTCAGAACAAACAGCGACTTGTGCCACTTACAGCATAAACTTACTGGTTTTTATAACCGAGATGAAATGTGTTTACAGCGCGGTACGGACTGGGTCTTTAAATTGTCTTTAAAGGGTTAATGTAAAAACTGAACCCAAAAGCCCTTAAGACACTGTGTTTTATGAAGACTGCAGTTTTCTAGTATATAACACCGTGTTGACTTGTAATTCGTTACCGACGTATCGGAGAAACCTGCTACCTTCAACTTCAGTATAGTCCAAGACAAGCGTGCACGAATTTTCCAAAACAATCTACGAATCAACTTAAAATTCTTGGCGTCCGAAAGGTGACATGACGCAAGTTCCGTACTGTGGACGCACAAATATCACGGGCTAACCTACAAAATTTAGTCGCCCGGAATTTGTGCACCCTTGCTATACGGGGTACACGCTGCTGTGAGAAATGGGTAATCCTCTTTACCTTGAAGACGGTGGCAAGAAGCCCTTCCGAAACGTAAGTAACAAATCACCAATCTATACGGCTCATATTCTCCTAGCAGACTCATCTTCAAAAACCCCATGTAAACCTCAAATCCCACCACTGATATCAACACACCCAAGGAGGGGAGTCCTTGCATTTAATTGCATAGAAATTCTTTGTACATTCAATAAGATGGACTTGATTTTCTATAATTTAGTTCGAGCTGCACTGTACATATACACGGCAGCAGGGTCAATCTGCTTCCATCGAACTCTTAAACACACACTGAACCTGCAGTGAAGTGCAGCTACACATACACAGGGTAAACTCTGCTCCATAACTATTTCTCAATTCACTTACAATCCACTGACATGCTTGGACTATAGTTGTATAGCTCTCCCACAATAATACAGTACACTGAGCAATTAATATGCAGAAAATGAAGGCAAAATAAATAGTTACTATATTACTCTGTTCTATTACGTGTAGTTACAAAATTATGAAATGAGAGATACTTATTCCTAAGGCATTCTTTTCAAAACCCAGCATTTGCAATTATTTATCAATATTCATGGTGAAACTTTGTTAGTCCTTTTACTACCACAACCTATGAACTTCCAACACCACACTAAACTTATGTCCTTTCCCTTGGGCTAAGTGAACACACTCTCCCTTCCATATGGAATGTAAGAACTTTTCACTTCACTCCAGTATTTTAACCCTTATCCTGCTAATGTGGAGAATACGGTGAGCTCCTAATAATGCCAGCAAATGGCAGATGGGATTTAATTCGGTGTTTAAAGGGTTAAAAGTAAATACACTACATTCTTTGTAATGTCAGGACTAAACAGATTTCTATCAGCTGTTACTACTGAGTGATATCTATCACACAGCAGCTACAACAACATGAGCTGATGATAGGTTTGACATTCACAAAGTAAATGTGGAATAATAAAGGTACATAAGACAATGTAAAGTCCTTTCTAATGACCAGGGGACTTGCAGGAACCAAAATCTTGAAGCGCAGCAACAGTACTGACACGAGTGTTTGTACACATCACAGACTGACGCACGGTGCAGAACACTGATGCAATGCTTATGTAATGATCCTTAATGAACATAAATTACTGTTGACATTCATTGTTAAAAATTGCGGAAGTTTGTTCATAATGGCACGATGTACTTTTGCATCCTGACAATTATGAATACTTAATAAAATTTTATATTTAAATATTATAACTTTTGTACATAAAATTCAAACATGCAATCAAGGATAGACGTGAACATTCTCTGCATCTAAAGGAATTGAATACACATGTACTAAACAAACAACCTAAAATATAAACAGAACACCTACTGTCTAAGAATCATTATGACAGTGACTGGGAATCATATTTCCAGTAAGAAGGAAGTGTGAAAATTACCACATCTACCCCTTACACAATAAGTACAGTGGCAACAGATATTTTCTGTTCTACTGTGTAAGATCTCTATTTTTACTGGGTGTTAACATCTCTGGTATAGATTTTGCACAAATTTCTGTTTTGCAAGAAATGTGCAAAAAATGTCAATCAAATGAGAAAGCAATCTACAGATCAATTTACATCCATGCATGAAAGAAAAATTAACTTATTACTATATACGCAAAAAAATCAAAGTACATGTTAGAACAAGTATAGAGGGGTACATATTGTGTACAAAACACTGTTAATACCGATTGTCTTGAAACACTCCAACCATAAAGGTAACTTTGTATGTAATTTGTACAAAATATTAATATAGCACAACCTACTTTTAAGTTTCGAACTTCTATAATCTAGCTGTCAAAATACTTTGGACGCTAAAGTTTCTTTAACTTCATACGCATGGATATTATTAATACTGAGCAATCAATATCAGTAGCACTAGCATTTTACAAACATTCCTTAAAAAAAGTGGTATGGAATTTAAATTATATCGAAAATCTACATGTAAAAACCCTACCTTCATCCATCCTCCATGGGCAGTGACGAGGACATACAGAAGATAGAGGTCTATTTCACGGCCATTTATCTTGGGGACTTTACGAAATGGTGTCCTAAAACCGAAGAAGGAAAATATCACATCCATCAGTATCTATATGCACATTTATTAAAATGAAAGCACTAAATTCTAAACCTGTCAACAGCCGAAACAAATTAGAACTTACCCACGGGTTTCGTGGAAGTGCTGTAAGTCTCGTATAAAACCATCACGTTCCCGTTGGTATGTGACTGGATCCTTGTTGAGAATTTTGGCCATATTAACACGATATCACTGTTGTTTACTGCACCACACGTGTTCCAGCGACGCATTTATACTTTGAGAGGTCCGATACGCGTGACGCGGACATCGGGAAGAGTAGATTCACCACAGAAAGATAGCAGTTGGGCCCCAACCGACCAAGGGTATTGTTCGACTCCCGCACAAGTAGGCTAGACTCACTTTCCAACTCCCTGTGCTCTCTCGACGTTGCAACTCACTTCTGGCAGCAATAATGCGCAGAACGCTTGGAGTAGTTGAACAGTCAATTTTCCAATTGGACACATCACATACCCCATTTTTGAAAATTGTGGTATTTTCCAAATATGCTACCGTTAAAACACCTTATACCGGCACTCAAGTACAACTTGAACGTTTTCTCACAGTGGATAACGTCACTCGAGATCAAAATGGCGTCGGCCATTACGACAGAATTGTATCATATATCCAGAATTGCTTAGTGAACCTCACATCATATAAGTAGGACGCACTATGTAGGCTGAAAATATTTAAGATACCTTGTAAAATTATAAGTACATGTTAGCACTGATACCATAAAAGCTAAGGTACATACGTTGGTGTAACGTGGAACTCGCTTGACGGAATCGTAAAAATGTTTCACAAACCCACCACAGATGTCGCTAGTAACTGAAGCAGTCATATTTTGTACTAGTAGTTTCATAAATGTCGTCCAAGGAGAGGTTAGGGATTGAAATTCATTTCCAAAGATTACATAATATCGTACGTTTCGAAAGAATTATCTCTGCATTTTAGAATGCATTTACCTGACTAACATAATACGAATCAAAGCGTGTATTACAAGGGATTAATTTCCCAATTCCATATTTAACCACATTCGTGTATCTGGTGCTGCAGGACCTTGCTGCGTGACTTCAGACGCAACGGGAAGTGGTACTGAGCTACCAGTGCCAGTTCCTGCACCGTAAAATACTAAACTTTGCACGTGGTAATTCTTATTTTATGTATAGCTATTTTACAGTCCAAGAGTGGTTATGACTTATAAAAGGAAAAAGTATCATTATGGTGACACACATCTACGGAAACGGTGGCGTACAAAGCGAAGAAAGAAGGATCTAGATGAAGTAAGCCTGGACAGTGCGTAACCTGACTGCGGTATTTAAAATCATATAGTAGGGTTCTCACAGGCGGAACATTTCTATATGTTGACCGATATCATTTTTCATATTTTTTAAAATTTAGGTTAGGTAGCAATCAGTACCCTGTGAAATGCCAACGTTTGTAACATAGGTAACACGAGACATTCTGGAAGCTCCATTGTTATTTTAGTTTGTACTGGTTGGGTAAGGGAGGCAGTGTGTTTATAGACCTAGTGTGACCAAGGAAGCAACACGTTAATTTACATACGGCAGGAACTTTGTTTTTATAGACAGACACCTTACATAGGTACTTCAGTTTGTGATGTTGACTAATGATATTTAATGTACTGTAGAAGGGCATTTTGTTCCCATGTCGACATGGGGTTGTAAACTGGATAACTGGTAGTGAAGTTTACTACATTCACTGATGTAAAGACTGTTGTTCCACTGATGTACTATCTACCGAACTACACAGTGTTGCATTCATGAAGGCTAGTCCTAATAGTCACCTCCAAGAGAACCTGCAGATAGAGTAGCAGAGCTTCCAAATAAGTCACAGAAGAATGAATAGAGATCATAGAAAGTTCGCTAGTTGTCTGGATAGCTGTCTATTCAGAGGAGATCTGAGCAAATTATAGTATTTAACTCCCACTCTAATGCCCTGTATGAATTTAGTGAAGTTCAGGATGGAGAAGTTTTCCTTTAAAGTGTTAAAAAAAGTAAAGTACCTTTTTTTGCACTGAAAATGGACAGGTTTAAAAATATTGACACATTTCTGGGTACAACATCACATTTCCCAAAGTTATGCAAAGACAGAATTCAGAAGTCATCAATTGAAACAGATGTTACAGTGATGTGATATGATGAGATGATAGTCTGGAGTATTATTTTGCACTGTGTTTTCAATACACAGAGGAATGGCTCATCTGTTTCATCAAGAGTGTCTCAGTGTAAGCACCCACATTTCTCAGAGGTTTACAATGTAGTAGATGAATTTAGAACTGTTCCCCACCATATAAGAATCTGTGATATATTGTCACATAAGAGTAAAAAATTTGAAAAAAAAAAAGAAGGGTGTAACATATCATGAGTACCAGAAACAGTGCTCCAAATTGAACAGTGTACACACCTTTAAATCTGTGTTATGTTTTTAAAGTGACTGAAAAGTTGTCACTCATTAGATTAGTCTGACTTGCTAATAGGGGAGCTCTCTTGACTGCCATTAACCTCACTTATATAATGAAAAAAGTGCATAATTATGTATTGTCCAGTATGAATTGGCTTCAGCTGGATAAGCTGTCTCAGATGTTCCTTTTTATTTTCCAGATCGATGAGGACTTGAAGGAAGAGAATGCAAAACAGTTGTTGAATCAAGAAATTGATTTAGATAAACCAGGCAATGCTCAGTTCTACTGTTTGCATTGCGCGTAAGTTGTCTTTAAATATACACCTTAAATTTTATATAGGAACAGCATATAAATGGTGTAGTTACATCAGTACATACCTAGCAGTATGCACGGGCATCAGCTTGATTTGAAGTGTCCTTATGTGTTACACCACACTGAGTAGAAAGATGTGTCACGACATTCATAAAGTAGAAAGATGTGTCATGATATACTCAGGTTCATCAGATATATATATATTTTTTTTCATAAACAATAACAGTGTACATGAAAATATCATTCTCAAGATGTTTTATGCTTGAACACTTAATGGCCTAGTCTGCTGGGTTTACCAACAGCCATTTGACATAACCATTCACCAATCATACATAGTTTTATGCATCATGGCATCACCCTGTACAACTATTTAACTTCCTTAGTGAAAACATGTTTGGAAATGTTATGTTTGTATCAACTGTACCCATTTAAGATTATTGTTGCTTGTTGTTGTCACGCCTTTTTTCTGCAATTAATTTTGAATCTGAATTTCTGTAGTGGCCTGACAAATAATAAGAAACAGTAGCAATATTAAAAAGTGTAAGATAAAAAGTATAAACTGCTGTTAAAAACTTAGTAGCTGTTATGAGCTATGTACAGGGTCTGGCTGAAAAACCTGATGATTTTTAAATTAAAATAAAATGAAAAGTATACTGTCTTGTTACATGAATTTATTACTAAAATTATCTTTATCTCAAAGCATTTTAATTACAATATTTACTTCCTGAGTATAATGTCTGTGAGGTGACGTCCCTTGTTGTCAGCACATTCTCGCAAGCGTTTCATGGAAGTTCTGCATCACTCGTTGTAGCATGGTGGGAGAAATTGTTGCCACTTCATCCCTGATGTTCTGTTTCAAGTCCACCATTGTTCTTGGTTTCTTTTTGTACATCTGGCTCTTGAGATATCCCCAGAGGAAGAAGTCGCAGGTGTTGAGATCGGGCGATCTTGCAGGCCATTCAATATTCCCTCTTTGTGAGATCACACAAACTGGGAACATCTCATTGAGGACTCGCATTGCAGCCCTCGCAGTGTGAGCCGTTGTCCCATCTGGTTGAAACCAGAGAGTCTGGGTTTCAACACCAAGTCTCTGCATTTCGGTTCCAGAAATATGCGAAGCAACTCAGTGTAGTGGGCTGAATTTATTGTTACTGCCCTGCCTGCCTCGTCTGCAAAGAAATAGGTGCCAATCACCCAAAAAGATGCCACACAACACCAAACAGTAACTTTCTCAGAATGTAAAGTTTTCTGGTGAATATCGCGAGGGTTCTCGGTTGCCCAGTAGTGACAGTTTTGAGAATTGATATTGCCACAAAGATGAAAATTTGCTTCATCCGTCATGAGAACATGGTTAAGGTCGTCGTTATCCACAGCGTTCAACAACCTCACAAACAGTTTTTTGATTTACAGTGTCTTGATCATTTATTGCTTGAACCATAACCATTTTGTAAGGATGGAAATTTAAGTCCTCATGCAATATTTGGCACACCATACGATCAGACATTCTTAATGTAACGGCATTTCTGCTTGCTGATTCGCTGAGGACTTCTGACAAAAGCCTGACACATTCATTCGATGTTCTCTGGAGTTCTAAGTGACGGCTCTCTTCCTGGAGGTTTTCTTTTTGCAGCAGACGCTGTTACTCTGAAGTTTCTCACCCACATTTGCAACAGACGCTGTTACTCTGAAGTTTCTCACCCACAACAGTACAATATTTTGACTAGGGACACTGTCGTTCCGATGAATATTGAATTGCCGACGAAATATCCACTGAGTCACGACAGAATTGTTGTTTTTTAAATATGTCTCCACAGCAAAAGCCTGATGCTCTACAGACCAGTGCTCCATGGCAACTGAAATGCATTTAGTTTCACTAGAAGGGTGCTCAAGGACAAATTCCCCACACCAACGGTTCCATTCACTGCTGTGTTGCCAAATCGTGAGGTATTTCTGCAGACCCTGTAGAATAAGTACTGTTCATCTAATTAGTACTTAATTTGCAGTCTGTGTTGCAGTAGAGGTCTGACAATGATACATGACAGTGTTTTTATTGTAATTGAGAATGTAATATATTACTGCCAAAAATGGTAACCATGGTAACAAAGACTGTCACCAAAGATGACATGAATTAAGAGTTGACGTGTGTGTGACAGTCAGCTAGCTTTAAGATGTCTGTGTATCAAGAATAAGGATGAGAGTCTTTACACACCTAATGCAGTTACCCATTTAAGTTATATTAAGAAGTAGTAAGAAGTGACTGTGGATATGATTCATTCATTCATTCATTAGTATTCCGGCAGGAACCCGAGCCCGGTCATGAGACCGATATGGTTCTTGGCACACTGCATCCTAGGCAAGTTCTTGGGGGTAGTTTGCCATTGCTTTCCCCCGCCTTTAGACATTTCCACTTTTGCCGCCACGTGCCTCTGCGTCCGCAGCGACGCAAGAGATCCCAGCAGCGAAAGGTGGAACTTTGTGGGCGAGAAAGATGTCCGGTAGTAATTTTGCCTAAATTCCGACTTCACGTAAATTTAGGGATCTTTTACATGCCGCAAATCTACGACATGGGACAGACAGCTTACTTCCCCTCCGAAGGAAGGCGTGCTGAGGGTTTTTTCGCCCTAAAAATCTGACGGCTTCGGCCGGGTTTGAACCCGCGAACTTGGGTACCAAAGGCCAGCACGCTACCTCTTGACCACCGAAGCCGCTGACTGTGGATATACAGTCATTTAAATTGACAGTTTAGGAAATTAATCCGTGGGGCCAAGGGCAACATAAAGAAACACACACAGATACTAACTTTCCCACTTAATATATTATTGACCAGTATGTATTAAATAAGTTGTTCAAACTGTAAGTGTGGTTAACTTGCCTAAGAGAAGGAGGTGAACACTGTGACAAATTAATTTAATAAGTTATTGCTTCAATAAATACAGCAAAACAGTAAATTTGCTTTTCCTTCATATTCCTGTTAACAGCTTCTGGTGCCTGTAAGCTCTATGGGCGGTACACCAAATGATTACTCTTTTATTTTTCAGTTGGCGCTTTTGTAACTGAACACAGGTGAAGGACTGACTTTCTGTCTTGGAACAGTCTGTGTATACATAGACTGTATCATTATTTTAACCAGCCAATAAGGCTTCCCTAGACATATTGTACTAACATGGCCATTCAAGAACTTTGTCATTCTTCTGAGGTTTCATTGCCTCATCACAAAGGCTGGTTGGGGGGTCCTTAACTGCAGCCACTTCAATCTAGGTCATACATAAATTTTCTGAGGTTTTGTTTTAATATTTTACCATGTACAGTTTCATATGATGACTACCTTTCTTTGATAAGGTTTACGTACCAGAATTTTGGATGTGTTTAATGTTGTACCTATGCAAGCCATGGATATGGTTTAGTTCAGTCCACTTTTTAAATTACAAAGCAGCTTTAAATGACAAGTCACATTTTAGAATAAAGTTTAGAACCAACTTCCTGGGTATCCAGCTTGTAACATGTGTCTTACTGTCTGGCAACTTTTGGTTGATCACTCAGGGTATGCAACTAGATGAGAGGTTTTGTCTGCTTCTCTCAGTCAGTGAATTGCTGTGTGACAACTTAACTGCTTTAAGCCAAGCTTTGGCTTTTTTAAATTTTAATAGGCCATTGACATTTTACCTCTTATTTAACCTTCATACAGCTACATTAGTATGTGGCTGATACAAGAGACCAATGTCCTTGAGGACTAACTGACGAGAAGTGGATGCAAATAGCCTCAGCTGCTGATTTGCCAATAAAGCTCCTCCTCCTCCTATCACCTACCATCACCACTACCACAGTACTGCTGCTGTTGCTGCTATTACTACTACTACTACTACTACTACTACTAATACTAATACTACCACTACCAATAAGTAAATAAAAGTAGAGTGCACCCTTGTACAGGCACTCTGTATGGCCCATAGGGGGAGTAGAGGTAGAGCTGTACACCTTGACCACGGCACTGGAAGGGGGTGAGGGGTCAGTGTCACAGCCCGGGCGCTCTTTATCCCCGGGAAAGACCCAGTACCCATTGTACAGGAGGCTGGATGGGCCCCAGGGCCAGTCTGGACAGGTGCGGAAAATCTCGCCCCCACTGGGATTTGATCCATGGACCATCCAGCCCGTAGCCAGTCATTGTACCAACTATGTTACCTGGCCCACACTACTATCACTACCTTTCACTCTTTTTTTCAGGCGATACTTCATTACCGACCAAGCGCTCAATGAACACTTTCGTACAAAGGTCCATAAACGTCGACTGAAAGCCCTGGAATTAGAGCCTTATACAATTGAGGAATCTGAGAGGGCTGCAGGGAAAGGAAGTTACCTAGCTCCTAAGAAACGGAAGATTGAGACCCAGACACCAGTAGATGAAACTGAACAGAAATCTCAGGATGTGAAAATGAACTAAGTTATCTGTTCAGTTAGTATACTTCTATCATTTTGAATTGTTAACTGTATGTATGTATGTGATTCTCTGAAATACTGATATGGCTGTTGTCAAAAAGCTGGTTTGGTTACCATTACAGTACAGTAGGGCAGTGCGATGTCAGTGCCTCAGAAGGTATGGCTCAGTGCTGTACTTGACTGGTGATGAAGCTAAAGGTATTTTTTCTGTTCTTACTCCACATATTGATATAGAGGACAGATTTAATGACATTTCAGCTCTAAAACGAAGTGTTGAGCTTCGTGGATTGCAAATTGATGTGGATGAACTAAAGCACCTATGGGAGATTCTGAAAACAGTGGAGGAAGATAAACACACAATAGAAACTAGACGTGTAGATGTAGCAAACAGGATGAAAGAATTAAGGAGAGGTAGTGATGTTGCTACAGAAGAAATGGAGAAATTAAAATTCCAAGGGAAGTTACTAAGAGAAGATTTGAAGGCAACAGTGAAAGCTGTTTGGGAATTACAAAAGAAAGTTATGACAAAGGTTCTGAGTCTGCCAAATAATCTGCATTCTGACACTCCAAATGAAGGGACAAAGATTATTACTGAAGTTAGACATGAGTCAGTTATGAATCATGCTGAAAGTCATGTAGGGATAGGCAAGAAACTGGGTGTATTAGACTATGTTAATCCAACATGTTATTACTTGCAAGGGGATGCTGCCCTGTTTGAGCTCTGTGTGCTTGGCTATTTTGCTGAAAAACTTGGCAGTAATGGCTTTATAAAATTTTGCAATTCAGATTTTGGTCGAAGTGTAGTGGTGGAGGGCTGTGGACTTGACCATGAGGATCCCAGTGTAACATACATCCTACAAGACACTGGTGATATTTTGCACACAAAAGATGTTAATCGTTTGCATTTAGTCGGTGGAGCATCATTGCCATCTTTCTGTAGTTTTCATGCAAAACAAATTTTGCCTGTTACTGCTCTCCCTTTGAGGTTATTGGCTGTGGGACGTCAGTACACACCTAATTCACAGAAACTAGACGAGACTAATTTCTCAGGGTTGTTTGGAGCCTGTCAAGCTGCTGCAGTTGAGCTGTTTATTTTGACTGAAAATGACCTCAGTAACATGATGGATGAATTTGACAAAACCGTGGCAGCTCTCACAGACATGTACAAGGAGTTTGGGTTTCCATTTAGGGTTGTTTATGTGCCTGCAAAATCTTTGAGATTGTATGAGAGTTTGAGAGCCAGTTTCCAAATGTATTCATCATACTTACAGTCTTATATAGAGATAGGTCATGTTTCTGTTTGTGATGACTACATCAGTAAACGTCTTCTTACACGTTACGAAGTGAAAAACAAACAGAGATTTACGCGAATAGTTTCTGGAACTGTTGTATCTGTACCCAAATTGCTAGGATGTGTCCTAGAATTACACCATGAAGCTGAATCCTTTCATAGCATTCCTTTTCCACAAGTTGTAAGACAACACTTATTCTAAATGTGTTGGTGATCATGGTAATAATAATAATAATATTAATAATACTGATGACGTGTTTTGAACTGATATAAATTAAATATTCCATACCCTTTTTGTGTTACATGAAAATAATGAAACTTATTTTCCACTGTCACTGTACAGTCATTAATTTTTTGAAATAAAGGAAACTTTGAACCTTCATGAGCTTCACCCCTGCTGGTCACATACATTTCATCTTGATCTTCTAAAACAGCTAGATTGTTTACACCTTATAAATTAATTAGATAGGTTATTTAATAAAAATGTGTTTGATAGGAATAGATAAATGCCTAGCAAGGACAAAGAATATGAGGCTCAAGATTTTACAAAAAATGTGAATCTGTGTGTGAATGGAGATTGCTGTATGAGGCAGATATATGGGAGGGCTGGGAAGAAAAAGACAGAGCCCAAGGGATTTTTTTGGCGCAAAGGTTATAAGAATACCAAGAGGTGTCACATAGTAGCAGAACTGGAGATGGGCAGATAAAGTAGGAGCGGGAAGATATTTCTGGCATCTGAGTATTGCTGCAGGGTTAGGCAGATGGGTAAGGAAAGTAACTGCTGAAGAGATACAAATGAAAATGTGCATGATCTCAATTTCTGATCTCATCTGTAAGCCTTACTGTCAAAGAGAGAAAATGGAAGGACATTAGGTAAAAGTGTACAAATGATCGCCCTATACCTTATCAGATACTCAAGAAATTAATTTTCAGTAAGGCTTACTTGTGTCATCTCAGTTACATTCTGTTCGGCATTGTTCAGGGTCACACAGAATTGCGCCAAATTAAATGATGTTGATAACTCAATAAATATTCCACCTTGGCATTAACTATCTGTCCCATAATGCAACTAAATAAGTTTTATTTTTCATTACACAAGCAAGCTTACAGGAATTCAGAGTTAATTACATCAATTGAGATGTTGTGGCTTCTAGAAAAATGCGGCAATGAACCAGTCAGAGAAGTCTGAGGAAAACAGGATCCTGATATTCAGCATACAATTGGAATGCCACTGTATATCGACTCATCCTCCACTTAGTCAAACCTCTACCTACCAATAGGTGTAGAGGGTTTACAATGCTCCTTCCATCTCTCACAGTCTCACATTATTGCTTTTACTCCATTCCATTCAATTCCTCATTTCTTCAGAATCTTCTGTATCCCTTCTTCCCAAGCCTGTCGGCATCTTCATTTGGGTCTCTTCCCCTGTGTTCTAGCTTAGCAGGCCATTTTGGTGTATTTCTCATCTCCCATTCTCACAATGTGCCCACACTATCTCAATTGTGCTATTTCTATCATTTCTTTAGGATAAATAGTCCTAATCACATTCTTATTATTTGATTCCTTCTACTGACTCATTTGAGAAATTAATTCTTGCTTTTGAATTATATATTGAGGACCTGTGTGATATAATATTAAGTGACCTGACTTAACAGTAGTCTGTCAGTGGTAAATTTCTCATGACAAGAATATAGAAATATTCACCACAATAAAACACGAAATAAACGTGATATAACATGAGCAAACACATAAACGTAAAGATCATCATCATCATATATCTTTCATGGAGTTGGGCCACTTATTGGCCTGTTCTGGTCTCACGTATCCATAAGTATCTTCAAAGGTCCACCATGATTCCTTCTGCCAGTTGGGGAGTAGTATTTCATTACCCTGGGTAATCTATTTTGAGGCATTCTGTTTACATGTTGTATCTAGCGACTCTTGAATTCCAGTAATTTGTCCAAAATTGGTGTTATTTTTAACTCCTTTGCAATTTGTGCATTTGTTTTGTAATCTGTCCAAGTGTATCCTGCTGTTCTCATGTTTTTCATCTCTGCTGCTTTCATTCTTCTGGTGTCACTTGCTCTGGGCCCATAACCCATTCAGAGGAAATTGTAACCACTGGCAAGTCTCACGGAAAGAAGCCGGAGATATAAAGATTATTTTTTACTTTAATAATTCTAATTAAAGGCTTTTTGACATTACTGGCTTCTGCCTGCCCGAAAATAGTGAATAATCATTTCTGATTCCTAGAGAGTCTCTGAACCATGGAGCTATCTGGTTTACATCAAATAGTGAGGGACAGCAAGGAATGTGTTTCATGTGTCACACATAATGAATTTAAGACCTTCCAAATATGACACCAGTACATTATCCATGGGCATCAATTGGCAATCACACTTGTGCTTGTTTTAGGGGAAAAATTAATTTATAAAGGAGATGGGTACATGCCACATTAAATCTAATATACTTAAATCTGTGTCAGGGACCTAAAACATTAGGGTGATTAGTAAAAGCATTCTTAAAGTTCCTGAATGTAAATCAAAGAGAAAAATTTCTGGCTGTCCTCAGTCCCACCCACAAAATCCTGACAGCACCATTTACATGGTCTTTTGTATACTGGACTGTGCATCATTGTGATAGTTGAAGAATAAGAGACCAACTTGATGTCACCAGTTATTAAGTTTTATTTCACTTCTATGCTCAACGTGTTTCAGACATTAATACATCCATCATCAGGAGCCTGTGACTTTTCTATTGTATCACCACATTGGTTGTGTGTTCTTGTTTCGATGTGGTGATACAATAGAAAAGTTGCAGGCTCCTGATGATGGATGTATTAATGTCCAAAACATGTTGAGCATAGAAGAAGTGAAATAAAACTTAATAACTGGTGACATCAAGTCGGTCTCTTATTCTTCAACTACATGATCTTTCTTTATCGGGTGTCTGCATTATGCAATACATATTCTTGAGAATTATATGTACCAACCAACTACCCACAGGCTTTAGGGAAGGGCAGTCCTTGTTGGTCCACTTTTCAGGCCCTTTTTCAAGACAGACCCTAGCCCATATCCTTGAGGTTTGCCAACATTATAACTGCCTCTGACCGCATTTATAGAGTGAATAATATCCAGCAGTTGGTGTCAGCCTATTACCTCTTGTTCTGGAGTAGTGTTCAGTGATTCATCCTGCATCATTGGGTACATGAAGAAAGCAACAGACAGACCCATCTTGCATCACAGATATTAAATAGGTAAAGCAGTCCTGTTACAGGCCTGGACAAGCCCAGAGGGTTCTAGGAAGTTAAGGTTCCCAGATTTTGTGACAATGGCACAGGATGGTGGTAGGTTGTCAGCCTTATGCACCGGTGCCTTTACCCCCAGGAAATACTCCTGATACTCATTCCTGTTAGAGGCTGAGTTGACCCCAGGGGCATAGTGTGATCGGAAGAATTTTATGTCAATGAAAAATCCACTGACACCAGCTGAGATCGAACCAGCGACCTTCTGATTTGTAGCACAGCACCTTAGCCGCTGTGCTACTGCAGTCCCCGCATTACAGATATTAATTATGCTAATTATTGGTAGGCTGCGCTTGAGTCTTTCGGCCTTAATTGGATCTAGCTTACCAGGTGCTGATGGTAATGATAGGTATATGGAGCGATGGCAGAATAGACTGACAGGTGTAAAGAGAAATATTCTTGGAGGAATCTGTCTCATTACTTCATCCATCAGGAATAACAAGTAAATTGTCTTTAGACTGAACATGTATGATCATGATGGTGCAATAAAATCATATTCTTGTGTATGAGAATGTGACACAGAAATGTTAAGTATACAGAAAGAATAATAATAAAACAACTAAGGTATTGTAAAAAGAGTTAAAGTTTGGAAAATCATTAAGCTTGTGAACTGCTTTTGTGTGATCAGTTTCCACAATACTTTTTGAGGTTAAAATAAAAACAGTAAATTTGAGAAAGAAATTATGGTACCAAATATTCCATTCTATTTGGTGCAGCTAATATACATACTGTTTAGTACAACTGTACTGTGCATAGTTTTGACAACTACAGTTTCTGTTTGAATTTTTCCACATCTAATCTTAAAGATTCACACTGTCATTATGTTTGTAATCTGTAAGGCATGACAGAGTACTTGATACAATATTTGCAGGCATGTGTATCAGCTACCTTCATACAAAATTTGTCGTGCTTATCTTAAATGGTTAATTAAAATTCTCCATCAACTGAAGAGCTAAATATAAATTTTACATAGTCTTCATGTTACCCATTTTTGACAGGATATAGAAATTTGACGTTCAGGTGACTGTGCATCATGATAAATTCCTATGATAAAACCAACCAGATGCACTAATTTCTCAAATTTATTTTTGGAATAAAACTCTACATGTTTTGGACAGTTCTTCTGTCCATCATCAGAAGTTTTTCAGTGTACACACAGCAATGGTATATGTCAGAGAGGTTTGCTGACAGCTTGCGAACAGGATCAGGATGGAACTGGTTTGGTTCTGCAGAACCAATCCAGTTCTGTCCTGATCCTGGTTTTGCAGAACCAAACCAATTCCATCCTGATCCTGCTCGCAAGCTGTCAGCAAACCTGTGTGTCATATACCATTGCTGCGTGTAAAGTAAAAAACTCCTGATGATGGAACTGTCTGAAACATGTAGAGTTTTATTCCAAAAATAAATTTGAGAAATTAGTGCATCCAGTTGGTTTTATTATAAGAGAGGGTGTAGGAAGTTAGCAGATTGATTGCCTCATGTGGTATGATGTCTTGCCCAAAAGTTCTTGGTAAGGACAGGCATGAGCATGACACTCCCTGTCTTCTTCACTTCATGATGTAAGAAACTGACCCCATTCCAACTTCAGATACCCAAGATTCATACATTTGCAACATTATGTGAAATTTTTGAGAACTAAAAGATTTTAAGTGGGAGGTTGTAGTACCAATATACAGGATCGAGAATTAATTTCGGGCCCTAGTCTGGCAGCAAAGACCAGACTTTTGTCCTTTGATAGGATACAATCCAGGGTTATTACTGGCCTGCTTACTGGCCATAATACACTAAGAAGACATCTTCACTTAATGGGGCTAACCAATAGCCCCTTATGTAGGAGGTGTGGAGCAGAGGATGAAACCTTGGCCTACATTCTCTGTGAGTGCGAAGGTTTGGCTTCACTCACACATGTATATCTGGCTTCCTTTTTCTTGGATCCAGAGGACTTTATGAGTTTAAGTCCGGGGGCCATCTAGAACTTTAGCAAAAGAACAGGGCTCCCCTGAACTGGTATCAGATTATGGGGCACAAAGGGCCCGTTAATTAAGGCCTAGGTGCATTGGGACCATCAGGGCTGGAACCCAATATCTAATCTGTCAATCAAGTGGGAGGTTACAGGCTTACTCAGGCAATCCCCAGCCAGGAGGAGCAGTTTAGTCCCACAATATTTTAAACTTTGTTGGTGACCAAAACTCATAACACTTGCGTGGACAATTGGCAATATGAACTCAGAGCAGAAGTCAATTTCAGAAACCCTCTCAGTGTCCATCATAATGGAGTAAATGTGATGGGTAAAGGTAAAGTTAAAGTGATTTGGTGTGGCCCAGAGGGTGGGTAGAGGTATAGCTCTACTCTTCTGTGACTGCAGCACTAGAAGAGGGTGAGTGTTCAGCAGCACGCCCCAGTCGCACTTTACCCCTGGGAAAGACCCAGTACCCATTGTACAGGAGGCTGGTTGGGCCCCAGGGCCGGTCTGTACGGGCGGAAAATCTCATCCCCACCGGGATTGATCCCGGACCGTCCAGCCTGTAGTCAGTCACTATACCGACTGAGCTACCCGGCCCACAAATGTGATGGGTAGCCACTGTAAATCATTTACATGCACAACTGCAACTCACTCCCCACTACAAGATTTACAGGCACAGTCTCATCACTCCTAAATTAAACAGAGAGATGCAGATGACTTGCCTGTCATAGATGGTATCCACATTATGCTTCCCTAGTACTTCTTCACCATAGTCACAGTCTCATCCTCCTGGCTGTTTGTTGCCTCTCCCACTATGTGTGGCTGCGGAGCATAGATTGTTGCCAAACAGCTGTAAGTATCCATCAGGGGACACCTAATATCAATACTAAGGTGAAGTCCAAGCAGCTCTGGATCCTCATTCAGTGGCGAAGTACAGATTTAGACAGCATACTCTCCCAAAGACTTTGGATACTTGTAGCTGAGGATCAGAATCAAGGATTATACTACAGAAAAATCTGATTCCAGTCTCCATTACTTATAGTTTCCATTGTTCTTTGCAATCCTATGTATTAGTCACTACAAGTATGAAGAGCTTATGGCAAAGCTGGTCACATGTTACATAGTTTAAATCAAATGGGGGACAAATTCTGATAAATGTTAGTTTAAGCTCAGGCAGGAAAAAAATGAAGGTTGCAGCTTTCCCTGTGTCCTACTTCTGACATCTTTGGAAATGAGCTTCTGAAATTATCACACAAAAATAAACACAAATACAAGTAGACAATGCGTCTCTCAAATATGCTATTCTGATTTTAGTTCTTTGGAATGATCCTAGATGGCAGGGGATTGCTTTCTCACTGTTGCAGACAACTGTGAAGGTAAAGTTCTCTGTACACACCACGGAGGCATACTGGGGTAGGGAGATATAGATTCACTCATCTTTAACCTTGGCATTACATGGTAGCGAGTTATTAGCTTCATGCATCAACTGCTTTAGTGTTGGGGAAAGTGCCCATAGTATCCATTAAGCAGGAGGCTGGACCCAAGAATTGGTCTGGATGTCTTTCGGAAGAGACAAGTCTTTTGCTCACATTGGAAAATGAATTATCCTTCGCATGCCGTGCCCAGTGCCTAGTAACTACACCAAATGAACTAATCTGGCTCCCTTGTTGATCAATGTTAAAAAAAAATATAGAAAGGAACTGGAATTTTTGATGCAAACAGGGGCAAGACTTCCAAATTTGGGTAAATATTTGTCTATATTGTGGGGATTAAACACCTCCTCCCAAAAAGCTGGTCAAATTCTACATTGCTTAGGATTTTGAAGGAAGAAAGTGCCTTTCTGGAACTGTGTGTATATGGTTACTTTATCAAGTCAAGTTGTGTTAAACTCTGTTTGAAGTATATGCTACTGGACAGTACATTAAATGGCACTTCTCTACCCTGTAGATTTGTGATGATATTTAAGCAACAACAGCACAGGTACAGATAATTTATAATATGACAGTAATATGAATAGTGCATACTTTAATGAAGGCAATGTCTCAGAAAAATTTATAAAAACATGAAAACTGCACAGAATGTTTGGTGGGACTGAGATAAATTATGAATCATTTGAACTTCACAAAACTAATACCATGGACCAGACTTGTTTTTTGGGAAGTTCACAGTCACTTATAGTCAAAAAGTTCCTGGATCATATAGGTGTACTACTGTGTGTACAACAGACTGATGTCATGTGTAATGTTCCATAACATAATATTTTACATATACATGCATTAAAGGAATATTTACACTTATGTAGTGAACCACCAAATGCACACTGGTAAAATAGGCTTTAACCTATACTATCAATCATGTACATGTTGAAACATATTTTGGCAGTGGGAATTTGTTGGTTCACTGCATAAGTGAAAATATACTTTTAATGCATGCATATAGAACACATTAAGTTCATTAATGTCCAACAGACAAAAAGAGGTAGGTGATTAATAACATATATTAAAGCATATTTTACCAGTGTGCATTTCTTAGTTCAGTATATAAGTGAAAATATTTCATAACACATTCCCTTTTATGATGAAGAGTTGGTGTCCCCCAGCATACCCTCCAAGTCAGAGGACATTACTGCTTACTTAATCTATTTTGCAGTCAACCTCCATATCTGTCGGCCATCTTATCCATCTGCAACCTGAGGACATGGCATACCTTGGTACCAAGAGGCCCATGTAACATGATTAACTTGACATGACATTCTGACACATCTGCTAGAGGCTTCAGAGTTCTCACATACTCCATATCATTGTCTAGATCTTGTAACATTTTAGGGTTTGAATTTAGCGCTATCAATAACAATGAAGCAATTCATAAACCCTAATAAATAAAATTACCTGTAATTAATGTTATTAATCAGGGGATTTTGATCTGATGTACATCAGTTCATAAGAACAAAACACTCTTTTTACTGACCTTACTTAATGGTAGGTTCTAATGTTATCTTGTGCAACAGTTTCAATGCTGTAGTAGTCATGCACCATCAACACAATAACATTGGTGGTCCTGTGCATTTGTGACTTGTCTCTATTAGTAGATAAATAGCTGTTTACAGTAAGACCTGCAGAAGAGAGAGACAGAGCGTGGTGTTACACAGGGTGGTTAAGGAAACTATGTCAGACTTGATGAGTAACTTCTAGTACAGAATGTCGTATTAGCTTGGATACAATTCAACAAATTTAAGGACTCATTGTAGTTGAAAGATACAATAAAGATGCACCAGAAATAGGAGTTGTTTAATGGTAAATGTCACTATTAATTAAATGTAAACCGAAGGAAATTCTTAATTAATACTTAAATTTGCCTCTGACATAAACTGTCACTTCATCATAACATATTAATGAAGTGTTTGGCAGGATAATACACAGCAGTAACATGACATCTGCTTCTTTCTTTATCAAACAAACACTACCTTAAAAGTGTGACAAAAACTGTTAAAACTTTCTCCCTCTGACATAAACTCTCACTTCAACATAATGTATTACCATATTTACTCGAATGTAAGACGAGATTTTATCCTTAAATTTGGCACTTAAATATGCGAGTCATCTTAAATTTGCATATGAAGCGCTGAACCGGACCGCGTCAAACTGGATTGCTCTGACTGGACCATGCAGAGTCAAACCAAGGCCTGCAGCGCCAAATGGTCATGTGAAACCTGCGCTATTATGAGATATTATGCAGCATTGATTAGTAAATTCATTACCGACGTTTCGGGAGAGCCTATTGGTTCCATCTTCAGGGGTCAAGCAATCCAAATGAGAGAACACAGCATGGCTGAATTTAACTGATACAATCTTCTTTTTTGGGACTTTGTCCACCATCTAATTTTTTAAAGACGCACAGCGTTTTGGAAGCCAGCTCTGTTTCTATTTATAGGCAAAGAAGCACCTAACCTGGTGGATCCCTTAGACTCAGCTGTTCTCAGTCACTGGTCACCACAGAAACAGTAACTTGTTAAGATACACACCTGAGAACAGATCTAGTCCAAGGGTAGTAACAAGAAAATGGCTATTGAAAAATTAAAAATTAACTACTAGGATCAAAAATAAAACCTGGCCCAATCAACAAATTAAAAACCTTAACAAGTCATGAATTCAGACTGACCAGTCCAGAGATACAGCAGAGACATCCAGAACACATGTATTTAAATTCTTAACACCACCAAAACCATCTGTGGAGAAAAGTGAATCTTTATGGTTTCAAGTAATTTTATAAACCTAGAAATATATATGCATTAATTAATCGATGTGGGTCATAATGGCATGACAGTGTATCTCACCAGAAGTAACTGTGAAGGGTTTTCAGAAATGTTGTATATCCAATGCAGTGGATGAGACTGATGATTTGTTGTGGAAAATCAGTGAAAAAGATGGAAATGTTAGGAGTGAGTGTGAGGAAGATGACGGCACTGACTGTGAAGATGGAGATGGTAACACTGATTGGTAAAGGTAGAAAGAATCTGACACGCTCTGTGTGCTAAGTGTAAAAAATTAATAGTAAAATATTTTTTAGCATATGTTTTATTTTAGGGGAATCATCTTAGATTTGGATAAATACATTTTCCCTTGGCAGACATATTTTCTGGGGGGTTATCTTAGATTACGGTGGGCCGGGTAGCTCAGTCGGTATAGCAAATGGCTATGGGCTGGACGGTCCGGGGATCGAATCCCGGTGGGGGCGAGATTTTCTGCACCTGTCCAGACAGGCCCTGGGGGCCCACCCAGCCTCCTGTACAATGGGTACCGGGTCTTTCCCGGGGGTAAAGAGCAGCCAGGGAGTGATGCTGACCCCTCACCCCTTTCTAGTGCCATGGTCAAGAAAGGGTAGAGCTATACCTCTACTCCCCGTATGGGCCATACGGCCTGTACAGAGCCTCAGTGCCTGTACAAGGGTGCACTTTGCCTTTACCTTTATCTTAGATTAGAGTTTTCTTACATTCGGGTAAATATGGTAATAAAATGGTTGGTGCCACAATGTACAGCAGTAACATGACATCTGCTTCATTCATTGCTACAAATACTTAACTTTCATTGTACGTTGAAATTACTGTGAGATCCTACCAGCAAATGGTGTGATCTTAACCTTAGTAATTGAGATTCAGTACAGAAATAGATTTCAATAAATAAATACAGAAAGAAGGCGAAGCATGACTCTGTGGGGGAGGCAAAGTCTTTAAACTGCGCCCTGGTGCCAAAAAATGTCACAATGCAATTGTTCTTCATATCTGATTAAAAGAAAGAAGTCCTGTAAGAGTATTGTCATTTGGAATGTCAAACTATTACATAACACGTTTGAGACGGTAGGTTCCTACAAAAAGTTGGTAAATTATTACCAGACTATATAGCACCGCATCTCAGAAAACAGTAATGTGTGTAGTTACTGCAGGGGGAGCCTTAAATTTCACAAGTATATGTTTACAGAGTCTGAAAAACAAGTTTTCATGTCATGGGAAAAAAATCTTTAACCAGAGTTGTCAATGAGACTTTTGTCACTTTGACACCATAAACTGGATGCAGAATGATATATACCTTGAATGGTATCCCATTGTACTCTATGAAAAATATTTTCAGCTGAGAAATGCATGTATGATAATCCCATCCACACTCATATGCTATGATGAAAATCCAGAATCCAAAATTTATGACATTGTAAATATATTCAATAGAGGGGGAAACTAAAAGAGAAAGAGTCAGGTATCAAACAATAAGAAAGCGATTAGCAATAATTCTTTTCAAAGAGATGATAGAATTAACACAATTGAAATGGTTTGGGTATATTGTAAGAATGGGGGATGAGAAATGCCCCAAAATGGTCTGGAAAGCTAGAATACAGAGGAAGAGACCCTAAAGAAGACCCTGAGAGACTTGGAAAGAAGAGATGCAGAAGATTTTTGAAGGAAGGAGGAAGTTAATGGAATGGATTAGGGAGTATAGCTCAAGAGCATGAGAGATGGAAAGCTCCTTGCCAACCCTCTACACCTACCAGTAGAAGAGGTTTCACTAAGTGAAGCGAAGTGAAATGAAGTAAACACACTCTGTGGAAAGAGCAAAGAAGGAAAGCAGTTGTATGAAATCTGACACTTTCTAATGTTCTGATTTGATGACATCTTTAAACTATGGTAACTCTCTGTTGTACACATGCAACTGGCTGGCCTGTTTAAGAACAAACATCAGGTTAGCAAAAGACTAAATTTTAATAGTTTCAAACATATGGCAGTTCAGGAAGACTTTAAATCCTGCATTTGCAAGGTCAATACAGGTGCCAAGTTGCATAATTAATCGCTACAAGACATATAACAAAAAGGGGCCAATGACAGTTAAATAATTCAGTAGTGTTGCAGGACAGAAATACAACAAATACTGAACTGTTTATCTTGGACAGATGATATTGAGAAGAAAATGATACACAGTGATCCTTTAATCTACAAGGTAGTTTAAATTAAATATTAAAATGTTATTTTCTTGGAAATATATTTCTGACTCTTTAAATTTGTTGATATATGCAGCACATTTGTAACTTTGGAATAAGTATAATTTCTGTCTATCAAAAGCACTTATGTAACATTAGTTCAAGCTTTCATATAAATGCCTCACATCCATACAGGTAAATTTGTTGTCCATTATATAAGGTGCAAAATTTTGGTCTTGCATGATTTCAAACTATGGAGGCACTGTAATTTAGCATATGATAATCTTTTCTGTATTTACCAGTTTATATGTTATGCACTGGTATGTTTTACACTGGATTAGAACTATGTAGAACTTACTGAGCTACTTAGGTGTATGTGTAACATATGGCTCATATTCAAGAGGTGCCCAGTTTGTATCTCAACCACAACACTTACAATCCTAACTGAGACATTTCATGGTCTTCCTCAGTCCCTCCCTCCATGCAAATATCACATGTTACTATAAATCAGACCACGAGCGTTTCCTTCCACATCCCTCATAATTCTTTATTTATTTATTATCAATCAGTCATTCAACACTATAAAGTACAATTTGTCCACCAAATTTTTAGACAACGGCTGATATATTAAAGTCTGTGTTTACTCCCCCTGCAAATTTTAACATTAAGACTGTGTAATTTAAAATATTTGTATAAATAACAGACAATTCTTGTACAAAATTTGCAGAAATATTTTTATCGTCCCAAAATATTAACATGCCAAGTATGATTCTGTAGGGAGACACAAAGAAGTTAGAAAATAATACACAAGGACTGTAAATATAAGTTTCATTATTCAAATCTTACCGTCATCTACATCTTCCAAAAAAGTGCAGAGCAATCTTGTCTTTCAACGCTTTACAAACACAACTGCATGCTAGGAGTATCACATAGTGTAGAACTATATGTTTCCCCAAAAGACTAAAAACATGCAGCTTACCATCATTGATGAGTATATCTCCAACTAAGTTACATATGGCTACTTTGTAAATTTCAATGGGTTAAATCCATTGTTCCCTTCATCTGTCAGGACTGCAACATGCCCAACTGCATGTTCACGTAATCTTCACAGGGCTGAACTTTTGCTTCTAGCTCAGTCTTGTACTTCTATGTTCTTCCAAATCATGTTCTAGGGCAGCAAGTGGCTTGTACCTGCATGATGAGTATAACTGTTCTGTGACTTGATTTTTACACATACGAGTGCACATGTTCACTTGGACACTAACATACACACTTGCTAACTAAGTGTTGGAAGTAAGAGCAACACAAATACAAGTAATGACGTGTTGTGTTTTACAGTGTCTTAAAATGTTATGTACTGTTCTGTGGTGAAATCTTTATGAAAGGCTCTTTTTTGTTTTGTGACAAATTAAAAACAAATGTGATGGTTCTCTTTGAAATCAGTTATTTATAAATACATTACACAGACCGGATTTTTATCTTTTGTTCTAAAATACATCTGCAAGTTATGTAATGTTAACCAACAAAATGCATTTTGTTGGTTAACGTTACATAATTATATCACAATGCACAGTACAAAAAACATGAACATCTGCAAGTCATCATGATTATGTGCAAGCTGCCATCTGTGGCAATCATATGCATATAATGTAATGAAAAAACTAGTTTAATGAAATTCATAGTTAAGTCACTTTGTATTCAGTTGCATTATGACAGGAAGTTCAGTTGGGTTGGTGCATGTGTCTGTATATTTGTGTATGCCAGTTTGACCAGACATGAGCTGGATTATGATGGGTTAGTTCAGGTTGTTATCTCAACATCCTATTGCACATTATGTTGCACAGCAGCCTGTACATTTTCGTACACCTAACCACACAATTTCTTGTAAGGTTAGCAGATCTTGGTTAGGTTAGGGTGGATCTCATTAGATTAAATTCATATATGGGCATCCCACTGTACATATTAAATTCTTTGATGTTTACAGAACTGTGTATGGTAGCTTGCTGTTTTTCAGAGGTTATTACAGTTTACTTAGCACCTAGCAGAATCAGAAGTGTGTTTTGTCTCATACTGCACATTAAAAGTACACTTAAATAAAAAGAAAACATCTGAAAATGTTAAAAATTCATTATAAGCAGCAGCAAACTTTACAACCTAAATTCAAAACCTGGCTTAATTAAGGATCACCTTTGTCTTGGTTTAATCCTCATGCCTACTGCAGGAACAGCCTTCCTGGGGCCTATTCACTTGTTGGCAGGATAATTATTTACGTGTGGCACCACCTACATGCACAATCTTGTGTATGCTTTAGAAACCTGTAGGAAGAACACAGAATATTATCCAACTGTAACAAATGTGTTAAACTAAAAAATTCTGACAATATTTATCACCACATAAAAGGGGATTTTAAATATCGTTGGTGGTGGGATTTTGTTACAGTGTGAATGGTATTAGCATTGATAAAATGTAACAATCAGCCAGCATGTATCAGGAAAATAATACAAGTTATGAATAATGTTGAAGGGAAGATGAAATTTTTATATATATTCAGCGTGTCATTTTGTATTGAAATTTTGATTAAATTTGATGCAGCATATCCCACAACCTTCTTACAATTTTCAGGTTTCTGTTTTTATTTTCTTATGAGTTATGGCTGTCGCAAGGAGACACTCAAACATATTTCTGACAGGTGATGGCACAATATAGCTGTAAGAACTTGTATGAATACAGGGGACTGTTGAACTTACAGGAATTTAACTCATTTCAAGTGAGATGTCATACATGGAGATGTAATTACTGATGTTGATGTTATGAATAATACTTTAAATTCAGTGACTTAAGTTTCCTGTAACAAGAATTTAAATATTTCTCCATAATTATTTAATCTAATACAATAAGTTAGTATTATTACTAGAAGGCCCTGAACTGTTAATATTAAAGAGTTAAAAGTCAACACTGTAAATAGCATGTTGCCAACAGACAATAGCATGTTGCCAACAGACAATAGCATGTTGCCAACAGACAATAGCATGTTGCCAACAGACAATAGCATGTTGCCAACAGACAATTTACCTGGATTGTAAGTACATTTCACTGTCCTTAGTTAAAGTATTTTAACTTGTTTCTGCAAGGAAAGCAAAAGGAAGTACATTAAAGTGCACTGGTGCCCAAACTTTCAAATGACTTGACCTCAGTATAAGTTCCAAAGTCGTTAACATAAACTTTAACTGTGCCTGTGTACAGCTGCAGTCAAAAGTATTTCAGCAAGGCAATTAATCAGTATACAGGAAGTTGTAACATACTGTTAAAACTGCTTACGTAACATATATCTTAGAGGGTCATTTCCACTTGTGTATATTTTATGTCTCATGATATTTGTAAAAGCAGCCACCAGTTTTCATAAGAGTATGGACAGTTTGTCATTCATTAGAGGCCACCCCAGATTCATAATTCCCTGTTCTAAAGTTCACTACTTCTAGCATGTGGTATGGTAAAAAGAATATGCAATACTGTTTTGGATTTTGACAATGGTGTACTACTACTACTACTACTATATGACTACTACTGCTTCTACTATTGTTGCTGCTGCTGCTGCCCCCACCACCACCACAACCACCACCAAACAAGTATGCATGGATTATGTCATAGGCAGTTGTCAATGTTTTGGAGGAACATATTGCCTCCATCGTCAGGGTAAAATCAAATAAAGTGAGGCAGCTTCATCACAACATAAACAGGGAAAACGTTTTTGCCATGTGCAGGTTACAGAATCCTTATGTTAACACCTGATGAAATGGAAGGTTCTGTCAAAGAACAATTTATTGACTTGGTTTTCTCTCTCATGGCACTGAACAGGGTTCATTTGACTCCTCCATCTGTATCCTTGAGAAAGAATCCCTTTTAGGATTAATTCTATAGCTCTGAGAAGGAACCATTGACACTTTTGCTTCTGTAGCTATGTGAAGGGACCTTTGTCACTTATGCTTCTGTAGCTTCGTGAAGGGACCTTCGTCACTCTGCTTCTGTAGTTCGGCAAAGGGACCTTTGTCGAACTTGGTTCAATGACAATGCAAGGTATTCAGTAACCTTGAAAGGAGACTGCAAGTTTTTCTTCCTCACATCATGGCACAAGGCCCACCATCAGCCACTGTTCCATCAGTGACCATGTTGCCTCTTCTCATTGTCCGTTCCTGTCCTCCGTGTTCAGATTATTTCTCTGACTTCTATATATCCATCCACTTTCTTACCTTAACACAGTACCACACTGTTGATGAAGGTAACATATTTCTCTGCAACTTTGGTATCAACATGCATGGTAGATTATAAGGCGTCCTGATGCAGAAGGTCATAAATGAAACCTCACAGCCAAATGCCTCCAACCTCACTGGTGAATTTTATACTTTGGCATAAGTAAAAAATTCTTCCTTTATTTTATTTTCCATCAATCTCTCAAAGATGCTGGAGACACAGAAGAACAGTAACCAAGAGGTATGTTTGACAAAGATTCTTTTCCACCCTTCACCTCTGGTTATGGACAGAATATATTTCATGCATGGAACAAATGTAAATACAGTTTTAAAAGCTGCAAGGCTCATAGTGTTCTGCGTGGTTATTCTGGCTATATTTTTCCCCCAACATTACAATCCAGCTCGAAGCTCAATGGAGAATTACCAGATCCCACAGGATTGCTCGGCAGTATCCCTGGATGTCATATTTCAAAATTAATGCTTCTAACTACACATGCCAGTGACCACTCGTTTTTTAAAGCGCTCAATTGTTCGACAAGGACCCAGAGGTTGAAGGGAGATCACAATATGAGGCTCCAAACGAAATCAAAGTATGTTCCCATACTGAAAAATTGTATTTGTGTCAATTTTGTGCTACACTGATGTATATAAACTTGTGTCAGGTAGAGGTCTCTGCGTCGGGCTGATCACTCTTCCAGAGGAGCCCTAAAGAGTGTGATGTGCCTAAATGAGCGTGTTCATGTAGCCTCTGTAATGGGGAAACCCTGGCCATCTAGAAGCTGTTGCGTCATGACAAAAATATAAACCCATAAAATACCAATCGCATGCGAATTAGCTAATGATTTAACACGCACTAACATAACCAAAGTGATGCAGAAAAATTCTTCCTGAGCAACTAACAGTTCCTTAGCCAATCCTGTTACGAAACCCGAAAGTTCACTACCGTGTTGATAACAGCTCGCCACTTGTCTCTATCCTGAGCCAGCTTAATCTAGTTCGTGTCCTCCCATTCTATCCCCTTATGATCTATTTTAATATTATCACCACATTTGGATGTACTCTAAAGAAAGTAGTAAAATAAAAGAAAATTCAAGTAATTATTCCAAAACAAATAATAATTATTATTATAATAAGTCATTATCACAAAGTCTAACAAGACTTAACTTGCACCTGAATAGATACATACATATATACAACTGCAAAAATATGTAATTCTTGGCACATGTTCAATTGTAAGAAACTTTTTAAACTACAAATAAGAGCACCGAGCCTAATCCTGTTGATTACTGCATCCCAGGATAGGTGAATATTTCCCAGCCAAAGCTGAGAAGTGAGAAATTCGATAGTAATAATAATAATAATGAATAAAACTGCAAAGGACTCATCCATATATAAAACGTAACTAAACTTTTATATTAAATAATCCCAACATGAACGAACACCAATGTACAGAACAGTTGTGCAGATGGTCATATCATATAATCCCAAAGGAGCAATATTTGATTTTATCACCTAAAATACTAGATACGTTACGATAATTCTGATGACATAATCATAGTAATTATTATTAGTATTTGTGACGGCAGTAGCAGTAGCAGTAGCAGTATTGTAGTTGTATCTTCTATTTAGCCACTTTTTTTCCCTAAATACTGATCACTGAGTAAAAGATAAATTTATCGTACGGTAAAAGCGGCCAGAGCCTAATTAGATCACTTACATCTATATACTGCAGACGTTAAGAATGCAGATTAACCAGAAATTATCAGTAAGACTCACGTGGGAAAATAAAAGACCCTATATACGTGTAATTCCTTCAAAGCGTTGGGTAAAAGTGGCAAGATATAATATACTGTGGTCTTCAGGTTACCTGCACTTTGCTGGAACCTGGCAGGGTGGTACAAACTGTCTCTATCCTCGTGGAGGAACTGTATCCAGTACTTCCGAAACGCTGTACCAACGTAACAGACTAAAAGAGACCAAACCCAGACAACTACGATACGAAAAGTCGCCTCCTAAAACCTCAATCATTACAATGTACAAAAATTCCTGCAGTAGGTACCATATTTTCTGAACCAAGACAAAAGAGCACTTCGTGGACTGTAGCCTTCAGGTGTTACGTATCAAAGTGAATCAATGAGTATGGAAACAAGGCCGTCAGTCCTTCATCAACCGAGAAAATGACACCAGAATGGACGAACGCAAGAAAGAAATGCGAAGGTAGGAGAACCATGGGCATGTTGTAGGAGTTTAAGGTACAAAATGGATACAACTGGGCGAATATGTGAACAGCTGGATAAAGGGACATGCAGGGGTGAAATTTTCGTGTACACGGTAGTGGCAAGGGGCCTGGCGGTTCACGTCCGACATCACTACGGATTACAGAAAGGAATGCGTTAGGACAGCACAGAAAATGGCGGTCGAGTACCAATTAAAAAATGTTGCAATTTCACAAATTTGTATTTAATGCCACGAGAGAAGAAACAGTGTTGCGCACTTAGGCAGTCAGACAGCAAGCCAATAGATGAAGTTAACCCTGGCATTCGATACTTCCTAGAACAAGAGCAAGGTTGTAAGGTGTTAAAACCACCATCATTACATATTATGGCCGACAGCGAACTGGGTACACTGTTTATCGCCTATTATGGTTACCACATAAATCTGTACCACCCCCTCCACTTCCCCCGTCAATACAGGCAAAGGTCACCCTATAACACGCCGTGAAGGCTCAGGGGATTACTGGAAGTGTAGTTCTATTCTATACCGACATCGTGTGGGTGGTCAATGCCATTCCCCGAACTCTTCACCACCGGGAACAGCCCCCGTGCCAATTGTACAGGAGGATGGGTGACCAAATCACACGTGACGTAAGCAACAAAAAAACAAAGGTGGCTGAATTAAACATTCAGTTAACAACGGGAACGAAACATTCAGTTAACAGTGGTAACAAAACATTCAGCTAACAATGGTAACGAAACATTCAGCTAACAATGGTAACGAAACATTCAGCTAACAATGGTAACGAAACATTCAGTTAAAAATTGTAACGAAACCAACCAATGCACATATAAAAGTATCGCATCTTATAAACATAGTATTCCTTCTACATGTTTATAATATAAAAAACCTTTATGCATTTATGTGCATCTGCTGGTTTCCTTACCTTAACTAATTAGCTCAATGCACGGCCATGGATTGTTTAAAATTCATTTAGCTCTTCATCAACGTGAACTTACTAGCTACCTGCAGCAGTTTGACGTCACAGTTAACAAAAGCAAAGACAAAGGGGCAAGAGATAACGATTTGACCAAAATAGGGAGAATAGAGCAAGAGTTTCACTAGGGCGTGATAATGGGCGAAAAAATCGTGGGAGTTAGTGCCAAAATGAGATAGTTGCCAAGTCTTTCAGGAAATGTGAGCTCAGCAATGTCTATGCCGGAACTGTTCAGGGGTGCTGATAAGTCCTTAGCCCGACCAGGAAGGAAATAAGCTAATGTTTCTGTCACAATGGCGTGAATTTCCTTCGGCACCTTGCCTTGCAAAAAAAAACCCTTGATGGTAGCTCGCGTCTCGATGTCGTTGAAATCGCGCGCGTCCCTGACATGCTTCCGAGCTTGTCTCCTTCCTGTTCCGGCTAAGGACTTATCAGCACCCGGGTATATGACACACTCTTTGAAGAAAGTGGAAGCTCATATCACAGTACTCTCAAATGAGGTTATAACGACATCGGTATACACGATACCTCGCTATAACGTCAGATATCCTGCGGTACCAATTAATTCCTCACTGTTAAACATAACGTTACACTCCCCGGTTATAACGACACCCGTTTATAACGACACAAAATATTCAGTCCCTTTCATGACGTTATAACCGAGTTCGACTGCAATTGTAATGACGATCATGACAGCAACGACAATACATACTTTTTGGGGCGGTGGGGGGGGGGGGGGGTGGGGGTTGTGACCAGTAAACGTGTCGTTATACACGTACGGTAAACATCTGCAAAAGCACAATAAAAATTGTCTTCCCTCTTCGGCATTTTAAAACTTACTGGTGCGCGTATGTTACAGAAACGTCAGGATATTACTACTTGACATTACTTGGACAGCACTCCGATCCGATGTCTGAAACCTCAGACTGGCACTGTAATCACAGCTTGGGTTTCCCTGACCTCGACAGGTAAGAGAGTTAAATGCAAAAACTTCAGACACAACTTTAATAACTATAATCGAAGTGTTGGGCATGGCGAACTAACGTAACATGATTAACCTTCTAATGTTGTTTAGGCAATCTGCCATACATTGCCGTCAGAGAAGTTGCCGTAGAAACACGGCGAACTGCTCGAAAGTAAAATTTTTTTTTTCCACCAGGCGGGGTGGAACATTGTTGAACGTTTCGACATTACAACATTAAGTTCCAGCACACCAGAAAATAACATAACCTGCCTAATATTACTTCTACCTAAAAACCAAATTTTCATAACTGGAATGGCCGGACATGTAATGATCTTCTTCATGGTTCGACAGCCCCTAGTGGTCCAAGGCCTTTTCCATATCGAGGCTTCACGATCTTACTCAGACACACCACATTCGGTAAGACTACTCTGGACGAGTGATCAGCCCAACCCAGAAAACTCTACCTGACAACACACAACACTCACGACAGACATCCATGCCCCCTTCGGAATTCGAACCCGCAATCCCAGCAAGCGCACAGCCGCAGACCCACGCAGCTACGGGGTTCGGCACGTGCAATGATATTAAACTAGATGGTACATATATGTTTCCACAGCAATTAACTGCGAGAGGCTTTAATTGTTCGTGTAAAATAATTTGTCGCAGATGGGACATTAGACCAGCTGTAAGTAACGTCTAAAGCACCGTCACGTAACCTCCTGCAAATGCGGATCGCTCAGATGGGAGCGAGGTTATGAAGTGCCATTTAAGGGTTTTAGGCGTGCTCGAAAAATTACGAAGAGCGACTGTTACCTTCGTCATGTCTGTCTGTCCGTCCGCATGGGAGCAACTGGGCTCCAATTAGACGGATTTTCATTAAATTTGGTATCTGAGTATATTTTGAAAATCTACCGAGAAAATTTGAAGTTCCATTAAAATGTAACAAGAATAACGGGCACTTTATATATGTACATTTTTAATAATATCTCGTTGAGTTCTTCGTAAACTGAGAAATGTTTCAGACAAAAGTTGGAGAGAAAAACAAAACACACATTTTGTGTTTTCCGAAAATCGTGCCTTTTATGTGAAAGTGCGGAAAAATACGGTAGATCCCGACAGGCCACATATGACAAAACAGCGCATTCGCATTGCATACTGGACACCTAAGGCTGCAGACACACATTCAGAATATGAAACGCTTACTTCTTTTCCACTGCAACAACGGTTGTAAGAACGCACGTCAATATTACATTCATATGAAACTTGCATGCCTCGGTACAAAGCAATGTTACAGTATGCAGCATCCTATGTTTTACTAGTCTCCACGATTCACCGAAGAAGGGACTGCTTTAGACAACGGATTCTTTCTGAATCTTCACAATGTAACTAAGGGCGAGAGTTCTACGTGCAACAGATGTCAGTAATAAATCCCGATATACACACCTCAACAGCAGTACTGTTCACAGGAATTTTACAACATAACATTTTTACATACTTGAAAGCTATGGGAAGCTATTCACCCCCGCAGGAAGGGAAAGCTACACAGAGACAGGTGACCGCCCACTACTGCACGCAGAAGCCGGCAACCCTCAAAAAAAAAAAAAAAAAAAACTAATTAGACAAGACGCAACCGTCCCAAAACAGAAAGCAGTAACAGACTACAAAGAACAAGTGGACAGGCACACCCCCCACCCCTACACCATCTACCGGAAAACTAAAAAGCAGGAGAACCAATACAACCACAATGGACATAACAACCAGAAACCCAATCAGTGAACAACGGCCCCAGGAAATAGCACACGTCACGTACTTGACCCTAATGTAATTACAATAGTATAATAGATATAAGTCACGTTATGTACACGGTACGAATCACAGCACAAATTGTGAGCCATCTGGGATCCCAAATGCGCGCAGTCACGTTGTAAAGAACTCCATGGTTCTTAGCTTAGCCTGACGATGACTTTTTAAGTCGAAACATGTCGCTTTAACTTATGCTTTTATTATATAGTTATGTTGACTGAAATGTATACTAATAAAGTGAATATATAGAATCAATACACAACAGGATGACTTCGTTCAAATCAACTTGAAAAATACGTTTTTCACAAACATGAAACTTATTCTCCATAAATCCCACATCCACGGTCAAGAATAAGGTCTAATAATACCACTGAAAATTACTGTTGCAATTATACTTCGTCAAAGTATTTTGTGATTTGATAATCTGATGATGACCAAACAGGCCGAAACGTGTAGTACAACATATTAAATAGCCAATAAAATTATTTGTGATCGACGGTATAATCAATAGCATATATATATATATATAATTACGCTGTTTAAAACACCTTTTTATTAAGCAATTACAATAATTAAAAGAAAATAAAATAATTTTTAACAGCTACATGTTTCGGCTCCTCTATCACAACTTACAATTCTATAAACATTACTCCATTATTCTCCCTACATTTTAAATTTAATCATTTATAACCTTTAACCTTATTACCTACATTATTTAACACTTGGAATTACATTTATTTTAATTCATAATATACAGAGTGGGCCAAAAGTAGATATACAGAGGTTGCTATACTATACACTGTATACATACTTTTGGCCCACTCTGTATATTAATAACATGTAATACGAGATCTCGTATTCTGTAAAGCATTGCCAATTGTATATAACACTTTTTTAGTACTCAGCCTGAAGATGACTCTCTAAAAGGAACCGAAACATGTTGATATAAAAAATGATTTAATTATTTTTAATTATTGTAATTACTTAATAAATAGTTGTGTTATACTGTGCAGTTATATGTAATGTGTTGACTGTTGAACACAACGGGGAGGTCTCACCTGAAAAAAAAAGACGTTATATTCCTTGATTTCTAGCTTATTTGTTGTCTTGATTGGTCATTCCACGTCAATGCAAAGGCCCACTACGAAACAGGCCACGGCAGGTAAGAGAATCCAGAAAAACAGTCCTCTGAATAATGCATTCAGTTCCTAACTTAAGTAGCTAGGATCGAACCACATGACGCGGCATGTCATTAACCTACCGAAGCTCCCAAGATGCAGTAGTGTCCTTCTGAGCAGAAAAGGGACGAAAGTATGTTGAGCATGAACTAGTAAATAGGTAAAGTGCACCCTCGTACAGGCACTGAGGCTCTGTACAGGTCGTACGGCCCATAGGTGGAGTAGAGGTATAGCTCTACTCTTTCTTGACCACGGCACTAGAAGGGGGTGAGGGGTGAACGTCACGCCCCGGCCGCTGTTTATCCGTGGGAAAGGGCCGGTACCCATCGTACAGGAAGCTGGGTGGGCCCCAGGGTCGGTCTGGACAGGTGTGGAAAATCTCGCCCCCCACAGGGATTCGATCCCCGCACCTACAGTCCGTAGCCAGTCGCTATATCGACTGAGCTATCCCGGCCCAATGGACAAGTAAATATGCTAGCGTGAAATAAAGACTAACTAAAATAACTCAGTGGAGCAGAGAAATTATTGAGAAATTAACAGTTCATAAGATATCAAGATACTCCCTGCACTGTATGGCACAAGAAGGGTCATTACCGCTTTCAGAACAGCCCGCCACCTGTCCCTAATCCAAGCGAGATCAATCCACTTTACGTCTACAACATATTCTTTTAAGAACTGTTTACTCTGAAGACGGAGTAGAGGCTTACGTGAAACGTACTCCGAGAAAAAGAAGTAAGCTTGTCTGACACAGTCTCAGAAAACAAGGGCTAGGAATGCTTTAAATTGACTGCAACTTGGGTGAAATTTGCTGCCAGAGCAATGGGTGAGACTTGAATGAAATTCGTAACAACGAACATTGGGTAAATTTGTGCGAACTTTATTTACAGAATGACAGGTAAAATGGCGTGAAATTGACTCGGAGAACAAGGGACAAGTCTACGTAAAATGTACTCGGAGAACATTACACAGTAAACAAGGGGCAAGCTTGCGTAAAACGTACTGGGAGAACAGGGACTAAGAGTAGGCAAAATTCACTCTGTGACTAAGGAATAAGAGTGCGCGAAATTCACAAGGAAAAACGGGCTAATTTCAAGTGACATTTATTCCCAGAACATGTTAGAGACTTCCATGAAATTTTCTTCGAGGAAAATGGGTAAACTGATGTAGAAGTTTCTTTTACATTGTGGCGCAGAATTACGTGAAATTCACTTTGGGAAGAGATACGTTGAAGCGAAATTTGGCTCGAGGACAAGGGGCGATTTTACGCGACAATTACTCCAAAAACATGAGGAAGATTACATGAAATTTATTCCGACAGAGAGCAGAAAACCAGCGTGGAATTTATTTCAACAACAAGGAGCACTCTAACGTTACACTGGGAACGGAGCGTAAACTTGAGTGAATTTTATTCCGAGAATATAGGGTAGGCTTCTTTGAAATGATGGAGAATTGCGGAGAAGACGTAAACTTACACCTAGACAAGTGTGCAGGTATATGTCAAGTTTGCTCCGAGGAATCGGAGAAGGATTACGTAAAATTTACTTTTTAAAAAAACAGGGTTTATGTTTTCGTGAAATATACTTCTGTAAATTTTAAGTCAAATTTTCTCCGAGGACACGGGGGTCTAACGTGCTATTTACTGCTGCAAGAAAGGGAAGTGTACATGAAAATTTTTCGGGAAAAGAATGCAAGTTTGACGGGAAATTTGTCCCGAAAACAAGGGACGAAATTACGTTGAAACTTAAGTCGGTAAAAGGGCGCAGTCTTGAATGAATGGTATTTGGATTCGGGCCCTTCCGGGCCTGATGCACGTACACCTTAGAACAGGCCATTTGTGCCCCATGTTCTATTAATAAACTAGAGGAGTCCTGTTCCTTTAACAAAATTTCCATAAGGCCCCTATAATTATTTTCCTAATATCCTCAGAGTCCAAAAAGAAGGAGCATAGATATGAGTGTCTGAGTGAAGCCAGCGCCTCACACGCACATAAACATGAACTGAAGTTTCCTCCTCAGTACCACACTTCCTACAAATGGGGTTATTGCTCAGTCCCATTACATATAAATGTCTCCTCAGGGTGTTATATCCGGTAAGAAGACCAATAATAACCAAGGATTGTGTCCTATTAAAGGACAATAATCGGGCCCTTGTAGTCAGGTTAGGTTCAGAAATCAATTCTGCAGCCTGTCTCTGTGTATTACAAGGACCACGACACAATACGAAATGCTGGTTTTTCCATCCAGCCTTTTATGGTTCTTCTTACGTTCTGTCTCGATATTCCCAAGAAAGTTTCTGGTCCGACTAACTTCTGAACAGAACCGTCTCTTGCGAGCTTGTCGGCGATTTCATTTCCTCGCACCCCGGCATGCCCAGGGACCCAGCACAACCCCACAGTGTACCGGGTAGAGATATCATTCGACGCTTATAGCACTGTCGTAACAATGGAAACATTGTTGAGGGCGTAGTCTTACGCATTGCTTACAAAAACCAAACACATGATGCTACATGGATAAATAACCGCTGTTTTTTTTCCTGAGATCCACACAAAACACATAAACACACTCTGTGGGTAGAACACAGAATTTCTGAATGTTAAACCCGGTAGTGTATACAGTAACCACTGTGCTTTGAGACTTACTTTAATATTATAGCCTCATCAACTTCTAGGACTTCGAAGTGGTGGCTTTCCTTCAGGTTTCCTGATAAAAACAATGTACGCACTTCTACAGAGTGTCATTAAATAAACATTTGAAATAAGAACAGCAAAATAACACAACAGCCGCAGTCTCTTACACACAGACCTAATCATAAGCATTAAAAAACTGGCACAGTTACACATTTTCAAGTTCTGGTGTCATCCTTTACGTGTACGAGACATGTAACACCCTCGGAGCTGTAATAAGATGTCACTTTTGGGAATAACAGATGTACGAAACAGAAGCAGGGGCGTGAAGGCAACCAGTCACATCCATCAGGTGGCCAGATTAAGACTGTATAGTGAAGCACTTCTGTTCCCCCCCTGTTTCATGACGTCATGCTCAATTCATCAGTGTCAGCTCTCCCTTGTACACAATACATCGCACCGAGACGCTTAAATTGTCTCACAGTTGCAGTCCGATAAAAGATACGTGGCTGAAAACCGAATTTTCAAAACACCTTACACGAGTCATAGACATTACAACGAACAAAATACACTTTATTTTAGTGGGGAAAAAAACCCTGTTTGACTAAAATTTGTCTGCTACATGTTTCGGCCCCTGTTGGCTATTATCGCGCAGCTTCAGAACATTACAGAGACAAGGTTATACAGATAAAATACTGCATACATCAGTAAACCACTTATAAAAGTAAAGCTATCACTGTAAAGACCTGCACATGTCCCTAGGGCTCCAAGAAGTTAAGGCTCCCAGGATTCATAGACAATCGGCACAAGAAGGTGGAAAGGACGACAGCCCTGTGCACTGGCCGCCCTTACCGCCAGGAAATATCCCTGGTATTAATTTCCGTTATAGGCTGTGCCGACCGCCGGGCCATAGTGCGGCCGGAAGGATTAAGTTAATGAAAAATCCCAATGACTCCATCGGGAATCGAACCCGCCACCTTCCGGCTCGTAGCACAATGTCTCAGCCAACTGCGCCACGAACCATTTACACATATACAAAGTAGTAACAAAAAATTTTGCAATAAACGGTAATGTACAACGCTACATGATAATGACTTACCGCATTGGGTTTTACCGTCTTGACAATGTGTACGGCGTCGATAGGATGAAACACTCCAACAGGTGGTTGACGGCGTTCAAATCCAAAATGTCTTTCCTTCTGAGGGTCTTGAAACAGTGTTCACCCGCTCTATACTCGATCATAGCGTCACCTGAAGAGTGACAGTTAGTTGCAATTCGGATAAGGACTCATACCACTTAATAAACAAACAATTCTGGCTGTGAAAGTCATTAAATTTGGGGTGTTACTGCAAGAACTGTGAATACTCAAGCACACGGAGAAGTTTAGGAGCCGCCTTACAAGCGAGTCCTTCGTTTTTTTCTGGTTACAAGTGAGGGATTTTGCATATACCGGCAAACAGTGCGGTACTTAGGGTCAGTTATATGTATTATTTTTAGGTTCATATACATATATATACTTCACTGCAACTTTATTACATTTTCTAGATATTCTGAATGTTGACTCTAAATCATCTGCAGAAAAGATCGAGTCGCCTTTTATTCGGGCATAAACGGTATTTCGGTGGATAGGTACCAAAATTGTGGCGATCCCAGTGGCCACGCGATCTAAGGCGTGGGTCTGCGACCTCTAGCTTGCTGGGACTGCGGGTTCGAATCCGGCCGGGAGCATGGTTATTTGTTTCTTTGAGTGTTGTATGTTGTCAGGTAGAGGTCTGTGTGTTGGGCTGATCACTCGTCCAGAGGAGTCTTACGGATTGTGGTGTGTCTGAGTGTGATCGTAAAGACTCGATAATGTGGGGGCCCTGACCCCATAGGCCCTGTCTCTCCATGAAAAAAGGGTATTAATGTTGTACAGAACGCTGAACTACAAAGCGTCACAACCCTGAAGACCCTATCTCCCTATTCACCGCTTTGGATACCTGAAAAGGTGAAAGAAACACATTTGCCTCTGCACGACATGAAGGTGTATAGAGGAGAGGAGTTACGGCTCCATTTATTCTTAACCTTGACACTAGATGGAGGTAAGAGGCCAGCCTCAGTTATAGGCCGCTTTTCTCCACGAGAAAGACTCCCAGTACCAACTGAATAGGAATTCGGGTGGGCAACAGAGCCGGTTTGGATTTCTTGGAGACGGGAAAAATATTGTGCCACGTCGGGACAGGAACCCAATCACTATACCGACTCCGCTTTCCTGCCTCCGCATGGCTCAAGATGGAGATGGGCGCAGCTTCCGACGGGAATTAGTTCCGAAGGGAAATCGTATAGATTAATTTTTTGCATTAATGAAGAACTTTTTTGAAATTAGTGTCGTTACTTACTAGCCACACCCTGTATATTGCGACAACAAACAAGCTGAAGAAAACGGCATAACGGAAGCACTTGGGCTACTGATGAGGAAGTTTTCAGTTCGACTGGTGTTTTAGTTCTTATAATAAAACCAACTAGTTGCACTAATTTCTCAAATTTATTTTTGGAATAAAACTCTACATGTTTCAACAGTTCCTCTGTCCGTCATCAGGAGTTCCTCGCTGTACACACAGCAATGGTATATGTCATACAGGTTTGCTGACAGCTTGCGAGCAGGATCAGGACTGAACTAATTCAGAGGAACTGTCCGAAACGTGTAGAGTTTTATTCCAAAATAAATTTGAGAAATTAGTGCATCTAGTTGGTTTTATTACAAGAATTTTTCACGATGCACGGTCACCTGATCGTCAAATTTGATGTTCTAGTACTTTTACCCACTTTCGTCACGACGTTGAGTAGATTAACTTCAAAGAAGTCATCGGTGCTATTTTCTGTAACTTCTTATGCTGTTACTCTAACATGCAAGACCTTCCCTTTCCTACTCTCTACTGTCACCTGTTGGAAGGCGTACAAAGGATGAAACATACAGCACAGATTTAAACACATACATAAATGTGAACACTATTTTAACCAACTATTTAATTGACTGACTCCATGGAGCAGAGTCATTCTTGAGAATTGGAAAGGGTATGTAGTCAAACACAACTATGTCAACTAAAGTGTATTTAATGACTATACTAGACAACTACATGTTTCGGCTTTTACTGGCCATCTTCAGGTTGTCTTCAAGAGAACTTAAGGTCAGTAAAGGCTGAAACATGTAGCTGTCTATTATAGTCATTAAATACACCTTATTTGACATAGCTGTGTTTGACTACATACCCTTTCCAATTTTCACACACACAACGGGGATGACACACTTCCTAGATTCATTCTTGAGAAGCTAACAGTTCTTCAGCCAGTCAAAAAAATTCACCACAATTTTTTAGAACCCAAAGTGGCCACCAGTTGTCCCTGTCCAAAGCCACATTATTCTGGCCCACGCCCTCTCATCCTATTCTTGAACACAATTTTTAATATTATCCTCCTATCTACAAACAGGTGTTCTAATTGGCTCAATTTCCTCAGTTTACCCACCAACGTTCTGTGTGCATCCCATCCCCTGCCATAGGTGTCAAATGTCCTGTTTGCATTATTTTAACAAAAATCTGCTGGTTGTTTAACGAGTCGTGTTTCAACTGTAGTGGGTCCATAGACCCTAGCAACGAAAGAGATGGCACTGGACAGGAACTTGGAAACCAATTTGGTCATCGCCTCTCTAACAGTTACATCACGATATTCGGGCAGGAAGGCTAAAGGCAAACGCCAATGACACCGACACCCTGAACACTGAGGATATACGTTCCTCCGAAGAGACGGCAGCCTCCTACAAGACTACACGTTTTAATAACCCAGAAGACCAAAATCTGGATCTTACATCTAAGAAAACCTCAAATTTCAATCAGATCAGACGACAAGCTATAAAAGATTCAAATATGGAACAGGTACGTTCCGCGAACAAGGCTGAACGTTACCGCTGCACGTACGTTTAAGGAGACGCTCGGATGAAGACATCTTGAACAGAGTTTGCAATTTAATCTCGTTAACAGTCGGCCTTGTAGTGTTTCATCATCTTCTTAATAAGTGCGCGCAGTACTAACAGAGACGGGCATATTCTGCAATTACATATCTGTGTCTGGGTCACCTCGACAACTTACTTACTTACTTACTTACTTACTTACTTGCTTACTTACTTACTCACTCCATGGAGCAGAGACCTTCTTGAGAAGCTAACCTGTTTTCAGCTAGCCAAGAAATTCCCCGCATTTTATATATAATAATATTTATTTACTGTAATTGGGTTGTCACCCGGTGGCAGTGGTTATTTTACATGTATACAAAATATGAAACCCGAAGGTTCATTACTGCACTCACAAGTGCCCGCCACCTGTCCCTATCCTGAGCCAGCTCGATCCAGTCCATAACCCCACATCCCACTTCCTGAAGATCCATCTTAATATTATTTTCCCTTCTATGCCTGGCTCTTCCAAGTGGTCTCTTTCCCACAGGTTTCCCTACCAAAACCCTGTACACGCCTCTCCTCTTCCCATACGTGCTACATGCCCCTCTCATCTCATTATTCTCGATTTGATCACCCGAACAATACTGGATGAGGATTACAGATCATTAAGCTCCTCATTATGCAGTTTTCTCCACTCCCTTGGTACCTCGTCCCTCTTCCCCGACAACACTGCGTCAAACTCAGCGTACCACCAATACATCAAAAGGTAAAACGAATAGTAGTTTAATTACAAGCCACTTCTCTGATGTTTTCACACTCCTCCTGTCTACACAAGGCTGGTTTCACCATTGTCTACAGGAATAATCAATTCTATTCGGTAGTGTTGCTGTAGACAGCCTGTCATGTTGACTCGGGACATCAAAGCCACATTCCGTGTCACCAGTAAAAACTAAAGGGAAATAATTTGTAAAAAGTCTGTACCTTCAATTTAACGTATACAGTAAGTGAAATAGGGTAGTGCGAAATCCTTTTGTACGGAAGGTATAAAGTGAAATACCTCTAAATGTGCGGAAAGAGAAGAAAAGTTTAAAATGTTTTGAAACAATGTGGCAAAAAGGGGTTTACAAATAGTGGGGAGAAAAGTTTCGGTCACATGGCAAGTAGGAGGGCCATATTATCAGCGAAGCATTGCCATGGATTTAAAAATAATTTTTTAAGCAGGAAAACAGAAAAGAAATCCTATCTGTGATAGAAATGTTTGTTGGTAATAGGGAAATTTTGACTACGACAAACCGGGAAGATAATATTAAAGTGGCTAGCTTATGTCCGGTGAAATTTCAAAGGGAAATTGGTGTGATTATCAAAATAAGGCAATTTACGCACACGTACCAAAATACATTTCCTGTAAACAACAAACATGCTCGAAAATTCTTAACGTCATTAGCTCGGAAGTTGCTCGAAAGAGAGCTACACTCTGTACCAAGAAGTTAAACACGCTTAGCAGAACAACAATGTGCAGTACAAGCATGCTACTGACGTTTAAGGCAAAGCTGGACTCTGCAACACCGACTGAGTCTTAAATTCCACTACTGTTTATCGCTGTCACTCTCTGATCCTCTTCGTAAATATTAAAAACTTTGACTTGTAATACAAGAACAGACAGAACAGCAAGCGCCAGTTTTTTATATTCGGTAAAAACTGTCTTGAACGGAAAATGGGCGTAAGGGAAATCTGCTACTAGCAGAAACATTTTACAGTCCCAAGAATCTGGAGACACGAGAATCAAAATTCAAGCACCTGTATGAGACGGAACCTGCATGCACAGGAAAAACAATTCGGTCCGTAACGGTTACGTTACAGGCAGGTGTCACCCTAAGTATATTATATTTGTGCTAGTGGTTTATTTCATACAGATTATACTGAATTCTATAATGATATAATCAGTGGCGGACCCCTTTGCTGTATGTGATGAGACTGTTATCTCTGTAGTTTGAATCTAATGTCAGAACTGAAACCCCCAAATGAAGGCCCAGCTAGCTTGTCGGGCTTGACATGTATCCCAGGGACAGTAGTATATAAATACATAGAAAGGGGAGAATGACGGCCAGCAAACAGCAAATCGAAGTATTCTAAAATGAAATCGGCTTCTGTGCCGCTCTGCCCACCATAAATCCCAAGTGAGCTCTATTGGAATGGAAGCGGGCGAACGGCAGTCTCAGCTGGGGCACCGCTCCCTTATTAACGATTATAAAATACACCCCTTTCGTTGTTATCTCATGGGAGGGTTGTGTTGTTTGTAGGATGTCCGTGTTTGTTCACCAGACCGTTCAGCATTCATACGGGATGATGCTCTTGTCAAGTAACTTCAACCGTCTGTGTTTCCACATGGTGCTTTTAACTTGGAGACGAATTTAAATGTCCGGTGTTATATGTACAAGATCGGAATTGAATTAGGGGGTTTAATTTGTCACTGAAGAAAAGAGAGTAACAACGTTTAGAAGCAGCACAGATGAAATTTTTAGACACTTACTTGGAATAACAAAACTAGATAAAGAAAAGAATCAATGTATTAGGCACAAAAAAAAAACAAGAGCACAGAACATAGTAAAGGAAATAAAACGGCACCAGAAAAAGTGGCTACAACATGTACAGAGGATGGGCACAAACAGACTGCCAAAACAAGCACTACAATATAAACCAAAAGACGAAGGAACATAGGACGACCGAGGAAGAGATGGAGGGACCAACTTCATTATGAGGATCAAGGAACAGAAAACACGCCTAACCCTTCAGGAACATGATGATGATGATGATGATGAATTTTTCACATATAGTAACAACAAGGCAGACTATGTACGTATAGCATAACTTTAAGGCGCGTTCGTGCAACCAATTTTGCATTGGGAAAGGAATAAAAATTCCAAATTCTGAGTGTGTGTGTATGTATAGGCTTTCGTATCCAGCATGCAGTGTGCATGCGACAAATTGTCATCTGTAGCCCGTCCGGCTCCACAATATTTTTCCACATTATGCCATCAACGGCACGATTTAAAAAAAGCGACTATTAGCTCCGTCATGTCTGTCCATCCATCAGTCTGTCCACGTGGAACAATTCGGCTACAATCTGGACGGATTTCCATTAAATTTGATAATCAGTATTTAAAAAAAAAAATCTGTCGATAAAATTCAAGTTTAATTAAAATCGGAAAAGAATAACGGGCACTTTACATGAAGACAAATATACATTTTTTAAATAACATTTCGCTCAATTCTTCCGATAATGAAAAATGTTTCAGACAAAATGTTGTAGAGGAAATTACACCAAACATTGTGTCATAAAACTTTTTTTTAAATTCGTGCTCCTTACAAAGATAATGTGGAAAAATATTGTGGAGCAGTGCGGGGGGGGGGGGGGGGGGGGGGG
>Ga0123352_10000591_pt1 | contig 44155 bp, 39 predicted proteins | sample TergutLab28metaG_FD_89700 | JGI IMG/M metagenome (GOLD analysis project Ga0123352, IMG submission 89700) | Labiotermes labralis P1 segment gut microbial communities from Petit-Saut dam, French Guiana - Lab288 P1 | ecosystem: Host-associated > Arthropoda: Insects > Digestive system > Gut ... | reverse complement strand
TAGTCGCTTAGTTGGCATAAAAATCAACTCCTTCATACTGATTTTGACCTATTTCGTTTGTTTTTCATACTCGGTCAGGATCCGTTCGCTTAATAGTTAATTAACTTGGTGCGTTTGGCGTGGGGTAATGTCGCGGTTGCTGGGTGTACCCTCATGTTGCCCGCCGCCGTGTTCCTGTGCTGTAATTTCAACACCTTCTATCCCGTGTACTTCGGCACGTCCTATAACTTCTATTTCGTACCTCTCGGAAAGGGTCTTTTCGGGCAGGTCATACATCGCCCATGATATTTTTTCGCCCAGCTTAGGGACTATGAACCACCCCATTGTTTCTTCCCATTTTACGGGAAATGGGTCTTTGTCTGACTTTACGATTGTATAGTCCGGGAGTTTACTCGGTAATTTTTTCATATTACATGCTCCTTTTTTGTGTTGGATTGAAGCAGGCGGGTAGGGATATACGGCCTTGAAACGCTTTTTTGCCGAATACAAGCGGCTTTTGACTGTTCCTATGGGTATATTCAACCGCTTAGCTATTTCAGCTTGTAGCAAGCGTTCAATATACACAAGTTGCAATAAGTCGGCGTCTTTTGCGTCCAAAAGTGCCAGTGACTCTTGCACTGTCTCTGCGACTGTTAAACCATATCGGCTTTGCGTCAAGGCGTTTTCCAAGACTGCATCATCGTCTATTGCAATTTCCATTCGCTTTGCGTGCTTGCGGTAAAAGTCATTGCACTTATTCGCGGCTATTTGCAAAATCCAAGCTTTGAAACCATCCGGGTTTTTGAGCATATCGCGTTTTAAATATGCCGTCAGCAAAGTATCTTGCAATATGTCATCGCCATCTGCTTTTTCGCGTATTTTGAAATAAACAAACCGCTTTAGCGCGTTTTCGCAGTCTGCAACATTGCGGGAAAACTCCATTTCACACATACCATCACCTACCCTGCTTTTGAAATCGATTTCACTTCTTTAGACGAATAATAGAGACCAAAGGTTCAACAGCCTAGAAAAAACCAAATTCAGCTGGTACAAAAATCGTACCAGTTGAATTTAATTTGATAAAATTGCAATTTACGGTTATTATAACATTAGGAGCGGAGGTTGGCATATAATGCAAGACGACATATACATGCTGTGGCTGTCATCTTTTGTGCATCAAGTAGGATCGCGCAAGTTAAACTTTTTATTAGAGAAATTCGGCTCTGCACGGGCTATTTTTGCCGCATGCCACGATGAGCTAAAAGAGCAAATGCCAAACGCGCATTACGCCTTCGATTGTATATCCAAGCAGCAAAATTTAAGCTACATAGAAGTTTTGCTTGCACAGCTGGAAGCTAAAGGAATCGCCTATATTTCCCGCAATAACCCGCGGTTCCCTACTCTTTTAAAAGAAATACCAGACCCGCCCGTGGGCATATTTTTTATAGGAACCCTCCCAGCCGATAATACAGCGAAAATAGCAATTATAGGTTCGCGCAAATGCAGCGAATACGGGCTGCTTACAGCACGGTTACTTGCCATGCCGCTTGCTGCCGCCGGTATTGTTATAGTAAGCGGCATGGCAAAAGGTGTAGACAGCATGGCGCACCGCGGCGCATTGCAGGGCAAAGGCAAAACCATTGCTGTGCTAGGCTGCGGCGTGGACATCTGCTATCCCGCAGAAAATAAGCAATTGAGGGAAGAAATTATTAATAATGGGTGCGTAATGTCCGAATACTTGCCCGGTGTGCGGCCAACGCCAATGTACTTCCCTGCGCGCAACCGCATAATAAGTGGGCTATGCCGCGCAATTGTAGTAACGGAAGCAGGTAAAAAAAGCGGCACATTAATAACCGTAGACCAAGCCCAGGAACAAGGTCGCGAGGTCTTTGCCGTACCAGGCAATATCTCAAGCAAACTAAGCTATGGCACAAACCAGCTTATACGCGACGGCGCGTTTCCCGTATCCGACTATGAAGATATTTTAAGTGCACTTGGTATCTCAACCCTGCTGCAACACAATGAAGCCCCAAAAGCAAGCCAGCGTACCACTAAAATTGAAAATAACCTTGCGCCAGACGAAAAACGAGTGTATGATAACTTATCGTTGGAACCTATCAGTTTTGATGCGCTTGCTGACAAAGCAAATATCGAAATTGGCAAGCTGCACTTAATATGCACAGGGCTGGAACTCAAAGGCCTGGCAAAAAAACTCCCCGGTTCAAGATATATTAAAAACTAAAAACGAGGTAAAACATATGGCAAAAACTGCAAAGAAAACTACGAAAACTGCGGCAAAAACATTAGTAATTTTAGAGTCCCCGTCCAAAGCAAAAACAATTAAAAAAATCCTTGGTTCTGCCTACAATATAGAAGCCTGTGTTGGCCATGTTCGCGACCTCCCAAAAAGCAGTTTTGGGGTGGATGTAGACAACGATTTTGAACCTAAATACATTACTATACGCGGCAAGGGCGATATTTTGGCTAACCTTCGCAAACAAGCTAAAAATGCAAAAAAAGTCTATCTTGCAACTGACCCCGACCGCGAGGGCGAGGCTATTAGCTGGCATTTAGTACACGCATTAAATTTGAGCGAAGCCAATACAGAGCGTATTGTTTTTAACGAAATAACCCAAACTGCTGTCAAAAAGGCCATAAAAGAGGCCCGCAAACTTGATATGGATTTAGTAGACGCCCAGCAAGCCAGGCGAATTTTGGATCGCATGGTAGGCTACCGTATTAGCCCTCTTCTTTGGAAAAAGGTAAAAAAGGGGTTAAGCGCGGGGCGCGTGCAATCTGTTGTACTAAAACTTGTTTGTGACAGGGAAGAAGAAATCGAACAATTTATTCCCGAAGAATACTGGACGCTTGAGGCCGACCTGATAAAGGGCAAAAGCAAGTTGACCGCACGTTACAGTATTTCCGAAAATAATAAAAAGGAATTGAAAACGGAAGCGGACGTGCAGGCCATTCTTGCTACTATTAAAAAAGCGGAATTTGAAGTAATTGACGTAAAGCAAAGCGCGCGTCAAAAAAAGCCGCCGGCACCGTTTACAACCAGTACCCTGCAACAAGAGGCCAGCAAGCTTTTTGGTTATGCAACCAGCCGCACAATGCGTATTGCCCAACAGCTATACGAAGGTATAGATATTAAGGGCGAAGGCACGGTAGGCTTGGTTTCCTATATTCGTACAGACTCGCCGCGTATATCTGACGACGCATACCAAGACGCAAAAGATTTGATAGTTAAAAATTACGGTAAAAATTATCTCCCGGCCGAAAGGGTAGAGTATAAGTCCAAAGGCCGCGCGCAAGACGCTCACGAAGCTATACGCCCAACATCTGCCGTTCGTAAACCAGAAGATATCAAAGCCTCGCTTTCTGGCGAGCAATATAAATTGTACAAATTAATTTGGGAACGCTTCATAGGCAGTCAGATGACGCCTGCTATGTATGACACTCTGTCTGTACGTATGTCCGCCAACGGAATAGTTTTCCGTGCAAGTGGATCGGTGTTAAAATTTGACGGATATCTTTCCGTATACAGCAAAAATGAAGATTCCGAAAAAGATGTAACAATGCCGGAATTAAAAGTTGGCGACAAGCTTAAACTGGCAGAATTCAAGCCATCGCAGCATTTTACCCAACCGCCACCACGCTATTCCGAGGGCAGCATGGTGCGCACAATGGAGGAGCTTAGCATTGGCCGCCCCGGCACATTTGCGCAAACAATTACAACTCTGCTAACGCGTGGGTATGTAACCAAGGAAAACAAAGTCCTATACCCAACAGAACTTGGCGAAATAGTAAGTGAAATCATGAGCGAGTACTTTGATAATATTGTAGATGTAGACTTTACCGCCCGCATGGAAGACGCGCTTGACCGCGTAGAATTGGGCGAGGAAGAATGGAAAAACATTGTTCGTGAATTTTATCCGCCATTTGCAGAAAAAATCCAAGACGCGGAAGAAAAAATTGGCGAAATTGAAGTCAAAGATCAGGAAACCGACATTGAATGCGAAAATTGTAAGCGTCTGATGGTTATAAAATTCGGGCGTTTTGGCAAATTTCTTGCATGCCCTGGCTTCCCAGAATGCCGTAACGCCAAGCCTCTTTTCGAAGAAGCCGGAGTTGACTGCCCACTTTGTGATGGCAAAGTAGTAATCAAAAAGTCTAAAAAAGGCCGAAAATACTATGGCTGCGAAAAGTCACCCGACTGCGACTTTATCTCCTGGAACCTACCCACCGGCGAAAAATGCCCCGACTGTGGCGAATTCTTGGTGGAAAAAGGACGCAGAAAGCGCGTGATTGCCTGCTCTGCATGCACATATGCCATAGAGGCGCCAGAGCGCGAAGAATAGTCATGAATATTCACCTATTCGTCTCCCAGCTTAATCAAATATTACAAAATGAAAATACCGCAAACATCATCGAAGACGTATGCGGTTTGTTACGTATCCATATAGACGCCGCAATAACTGTAACAAACTCTAACGGGCAGCCTGTAGTTGAGTTATTGCAAGAAGCAGCAAGTGGCGAAATAAACCGCCTAAACATGCCCATCATGGCAGGGAATTTTGTCATTGGCAATTTGTCAATATGTAGATTAGGCGACCCCTTTAGCAAGGATGAAAACCTTGCTATAGAGGTCGCTTTTTCTATTATTATAGTGTTGCTGCGTCAACAAAACGCCAAAAATGCCGCAGACATGCAAACACGCAAGACTGCTGTCCGCAATCTTATAAACACCCTATCATTTTCCGAACTTGAGGCCGCAACAGAAATTTTAAAGGAACTCGCAGACAGACACGAGATACTTATGGTAGCCGGGAATATTGCCGACCGTCTGGGTTGCACCCGCTCGGTTATAACCGGCGCGCTTAAGAAATTGGAGGGCGCAAGCCTTATCGAAACCCGCTCTTTGGGGATGAAAGGTACATACATTCGCATAAAAGAACCTATTTTGATGGAGGAACTACGGAAGTTATAAAGCGATTTATAATTCAGTAACCCGTAATTTTTCGACCGTAATAGTAGAGCCGCGTCCGGGAGCTGGGTAAACGGGGCTGGTTACGCTAAATCCGTGCTTAAACGCCTCGATGTATTCGTACTCACAGCTTGCGACACGTATTTCACCATTTACTTTAAGTGCCATTACCGTTTTACCAAATATCCATTCCAAATCAACAAACTCATCAATAGGGACGCGGGTAGCATTTTCGTGGTAATGCTCGTTTTCAATGGCTAAATCATTGAGCCACAGATTTTCTCCGTCATAAAATTCGCCATTGTTGCCGGCACCGTTAAAATGCACCCATGCGCCCCAATAATTGCTTTGACTGCGTCCATAATATATCCGCAAGTTTGTGCTGTCCGTTTTTGCACGCATTTCTATTTTAAGGGGAGCCGCAAACGATTGCGGCGTACCTACCAGCCCATTACCGCTGGTGGGGGCATATGCCACCATTTTTCCATCGCTGTAATGCACCTGCAAACCCTCTTTGACTGCGTTTTCGTCTGGAATCATAGATTTTAAGTCAACGTCAACAGGGTTACCTCGGGGTTTTGCCGCTTCAACTTTCGCAAGTTCCGCTTTGGCTTCTTCAAATTTACGCTTGATGTCTGCCTCGCTGTCTACAGGCACCCACAATTGGTCAAATTCAACACCATTGGGTTGTGATTTCCCATAGAACTCCATTGTGGGGAAGGATCGTTGCGCGCGGCTATAGCCAGAGTCCGGCAATAATTCAGTATAAACACGCTCGTTTAAGTCAGAATCGTCAGCCTGGTTTTCCACTACGACCCACTTCGAGGCCGCAACTTTGTGCTTTACAAACATCTCTGCCAGCTCTTCGGACAAATTGGCATCAGATTCCACGGCAATGAGATATTCATTCGTACCAAGATAATGCCGTGTAAACATTCCATAAAGCCCTTGTGTACCGCTTTTCGCCAACGATTTCAATTTGTCCAGCATTTTTTGCGACGTTGCTTGCCACAGCGCGGGAATTTGATTTTCGTCATCTCCGTAATTGCTTTTGAACGTGTGCTTAATTCCGATGACTGAAAAGGCTGGCTTTTCTACAATTTTGAAATTCATTTCGTTCACTCCTTTTATTGAGAGTGTAAATTTGATTGCAGGATAATTTTTCAAAGGCACATTGGATTTACGGGCAGATAATGGTGCTGTACCATGCATTTCCTTAAATGCTCGTGTGAATGCGGCCGGTGATTCATAGCAGTATTTCATAGCGATGTCGATTATTTTTGCATTGCCGTGCTTAATGTCAAAAACGGCTTGCGATAAACGCCTACGGCGCACATACTCAGAAATAGACATTCCTGTCATGAACGAAAATATGCGTGAAAACTCATAAACAGAGCAACCTACTATGCGCGCCATTGTTTCGTATTCAATATGCTGCGTTAAGTTTTCTTCTACGTATCTAGCGACATTGTTCATGCCTTTAAGCCAATCCATGCAATCCCTCCTCTCGATTGATTCTGATTATAAAAGGATGTCGAAAATATTTCTTTGCATTTGTTGCTAAATTGAGGCAAGTTTAAACGATATGGTAATTATATCGCATATCTAATAAAACGAACTCAACCACAGGTTAAGTTTTAACAAAAAATTTCACACTTGTATGTATGGGATACAGGTGAAAAAACTGCTAGAATTGGCTTGTCCACTAAATTAAGCAGGAGGTACTCATGGATAACATCGGCATAGGCAATCAAATATTGCTATTACGCAAACGTAATGGCTTTACACAGGAAGAATTAGCCACGAAATTAGAAATTTCGGCACAGGCAATAAGCAAATGGGAAAACGGTCACACCCTGCCGGAAACAGCGGTGCTTCCGCAGCTAGCGCGGTTATTAAACACTTCCATAGATTCGATACTGATGCCTATTGTCATAAAAGAAGGCGCAATTATTCCATTTGGCAAGCATAAATGGCGTGTGCTTAAAACCGACGGCAACAGTGCGCTCGTTATCACCGAAAGCGTGATTGAAACGCGCCCATATCACGAGGAGTTTGTTCAAATAACTTGGGAACATTGTGATTTACGCAAATATCTAAACACGCAATTTTATGAGTCTTTCGACCCGACTGACAGGGTGCGAATCTTGGAAACAAGGCTAACCGACTGTGATAACCATTGGTATGGCACAAAATGGGGCAACCCTACTGTTGATAAAATCTTTTTACTAAGTATAAATGAGGTGCTGGAATATTTCGGCGACAGCGGCGATTTGCGAAAAAATAAAAGATGGCATTATAAATCAATGGAGAGCAATGAGCTTGTCATAAGCGATGAGGAACACTGGGATTGGGGCCAATGTATCAACGACCAATACAATGACACGCGCAAGGCCTTATACCACAAGGTATACAACGCAGGTTGGGATGCCAAATGTTGGTGGCTGCGCTCGCCCGGAATACATGTGCGGCACACCACCCCCATTGTAGGTAAAATAGGCGAACTATTTGTCTGCGGTAGTGATGTGTACGATATTGAAATAGGTGTTCGCCCTGCTTTGTGGCTGAGTATTTGATAGGAGCAGCAATATGAAAGCTTACGAACTCATGATAAAAACAAATCATCATATCATAAGAGGCGGCGAACTGACAGATGCGCACAAAGCAACAATCGCGCGCCAGCTATGTGAAAACAGGGCAACTAATGGACGTATGCGGACGTTTGATGCTTATGCATATCCTAGGTTTTACATTCCGCCATATAACAACGGCAAGAAATTGCAGACGATTATTCCCATGTCGCCAAAAACAAATATTGTAGCCGACAACGCATATGAGTTTGAGATACTTAGATTATTGCATTTATTCCGGCCAGACGACGAAGTTGCTCATATGATTGAGGTTACACTTGACCGCTTGAAAAACACGTGCTTTGGTTATCAAAGCTGTCATTATGCAGACTGCTTTGACGCTGGTATGATGGTGCTGCGCTTCCTATCCTTTGCCGTGCCGGATGACTGGACTTGGATAAAAAAGCAACTTGATATGTACAACGACCACTTTGACGATAACCGCCGCCACAATGGTGTTCAAAAATATTATTGGCCGATACTTTCCGATATGCCCTTTGATATTGCACGGCCAGAAATAATGCGTCAAAAAGAACATATCATAGACCACTTAAACCGCAGTTACCTGATAAAAACCGGCAATGAAGATGTGGCACTATGCGCAATGCGCAACGCATTGGCGTGTTTGCCAGAATATGCGTACATCAAAGACCGCAAACCTTATGTTTGCGATAAAACCGGACGTTTACGGTTTGATATTAACACTTAGGAGGTAACAACTATGAACAAACAATGGATTTCACAGCTTGCCAGTGACATTGAGGCGAAGTATGGTAAAGAATCGCGTGACCGTATTTTTGGCGATATTGACAATATTCATAATTTGCCGGATTGGTTTTTAAATTTCACAAGCGGTTTAGATGACCTTAATGACAAAGAGTTTCTGCAGCAAATGATGGCACACCGCTGCCCCTGCGGCGGGGACAACGAAAAAGACGGCAAGGAGATTCGGTCGTTTTACGATAACAGCAAAACGCTGGATGAATTTGTTGGCTTATTAAGAGAGCGTTATCCGTATCCCACAGGCGGCGATTTTATGGAACTTCGCGATAATGTACTGTACATGACAAAGCCGCCGGACGAATGCATAGAAACGGGAAGCTGCGGTAAAGGTTGTCATTGTTGGCTGGCCATGCACACAGAAAACATAGTTTCTGATATATTTTGTCATTGCTGCACCATTGGCCATACAGGCAGACCGTTCCAAGTTGCGTTTGGTAAAGACATAAAAATGGAACTTATTGAGAGCATTGTATGCGGCGGTAAGAAGTGCATAATGACCGTGCATCTACCTCCAAAAAAATAATGTAGTTGGTGATATAGTGTCACCAATTGCATTATTTTTTTGTCAAACGCGTATGAAAATAAATTTGCCTAGCCCCCGCCAATATGATAAAATTGCTGATAGAAAAGGAGGGATTTTCATCAACTCCATAGATAACTTGTTCAAAAAATGTATAAACAGCAACGAGGCAATTGTAAGTGTGGCTGCCTGTGCAGATTTGCATGTTCTGGAAGCATGTGTCGCGGCGGCCCAAATGGGGCTGGCGGATTTTATTTTGGTTGGCGACGCCAGCAAAACTAAAAAAATAGCCGCAGATGCCGGGCTTGACATTTCTGAGTTCGAGATAATAAACGAGCCGGATGACACAATATCATGCGCAAAGGCTGTGCAATTGGTAGCGCAAGGCCAAGCAACGGCCCTTATGAAAGGGCTTATAGATACCTCAGTTATACTAAAAGCTGCTTTGGATCGGGAAACCGGCATCCGTAGCGGCCGCAAGCTTAGTCACATCGCCGCGTTCGAATTGGCGAGCTATCACAAGCTGTTGTTTTTAACCGACGCTGCAATAAATATCGCACCAGGCATAGACGACAAGGTGCAAATAATCCAAAATGCTGCCGACGCATTAAATTCGCTGGGAATTATAAAACCGCATGTGGCACTGCTGGCAGCAAAAGAAAAAGCCGACTCCAAAATGCCCGTTACAATGGACTGTGCAGAAATTGCAAAAATGCCATTCACAAATTGCATTGTAGACGGCCCTTTGGCACTGGACTGTGCTATTTCTTCCGAAGCTTGCGAAATTAAAAATATAAGCAGCACCGTTGGCGGAGATGCCGACTTACTTGTTGTGCCGGACATAGAGGCCGGTAATGTACTATATAAATCTTTAGCATTTTTAGCGGGTGCCCGCGTTGGCGGTGTAGTTTTGGGTGCAAAACGCCCAATAATTATGACATCCCGTGCCGATTCCGCAGATTCTAAACTTATCGCCATTGCGTTGGCAGTGGTGTGTTAGGAGATTTTTATGAAACTGTTAATCATCAACCCCGGTTCAACCTCAACAAAAATAGGCATTTTTGAAAACGAAGTTTCTATTTTTGAAACAACCCTTCGCCACGGCATGGAGGAACTATCCAATTTCAAGAAAATGACCGACCAATACGATTTTCGCATGGGCATTATCGTAAAAGCCCTTGCGGAAGCTAATATCGACATAGAAGAACTTAGTGCCGTAGTTGGCCGCGGCGGCCTGGTGAAGCCCCTTTCCGGCGGCACATATCACGTTAACGAGGCCATGATTAATGATCTTAAAATTGGCGTTCAGGGGCAGCATGCCTCAAACTTGGGCGGGATTATTGCCAATGCTATTGGCCAAAAAATCGGTAAGCCCGCATTTATTGTAGACCCTGTTGTTGTGGACGAATTTATGGATATTTCGCGCGTTAGCGGACATCCGGCACTTAAACGGCGGTCTATTTTTCATGCGCTTAATCAAAAGGCAATTGCCCGCCAATATGCAAAAGATATTGGCAAAGCCTACACCGATCTTAATCTGGTAGTTGTGCACCTTGGCGGTGGGATATCTGTGGGAATACACGCAAAGGGGCAGGTTATTGACGTTAACAATGCCCTTGACGGCGACGGGCCCCTTTCGCCAGAACGCAGCGGAAGTTTGCCAACCGGGGATTTTGCCGCGTTGTGCTTCAGCGGCAGCCATAGCTTGGGCGATGTTAAAAAAATGATTGCCGGCAACGGCGGATTGGTTGCATATTTCAAATCCAATAATATGATGGAACTAGAGGAACGCGCCAAAACCGAGCCGGAAGTCAAGCTTGTAATTGACGCTATGGTGTATCAGATAGCAAAAGAAATTGCCGCAATGTCTACCGCCGTTTACGGACAAGTGGATGCAATTTTGTTAACCGGCGGCATAGCCCGCAGCAAATATATTACAGACGAAATTGCTAAACGGGTTAAATTCATCGCGGATGTTCATAAATATCCCGGTGAAGATGAACTTGCCGCACTTGCACAAGGTGCGTTGCGTGTGCTTCGCGGTGAAGAAACAGCGAAGGAGTATGTATAGGCATGAAGAAAAAAATCTATATTCACACAGACATGGAAGGTTGCAGTGGTATAGACCGCGCAGAAATGGTCCCGGACGAAAGCCCAGATTACCCATACTGCTGCTCACGCCTAATGGCAGATCTAAACGCCGCTATTGACGGCGCGTTCATGGGCGGCGCAAGCCATGTAACTGTTTTAGATTCGCATCATACTGGCAAAAATTTTGATATGTCAAAGCTTGACCCCCGCGCGGAATACGACCCTAAAGCCAACAAAAAATGGTGGGGTATGCTGGACGAAAGCTATTGGGGTTCGTTCTTTATAGGGGCGCATGCAATGGCTGGTACTATAAACGCATTCCTGAATCATACCATGTGCCCGGACGGCATTTACGGCTATGCGATAAATGGGCGCGAAATGGGCGAACTTGGCATTTGGGCAATGGTATGTGGGCATTATAATGTGCCAATGCTAATGGTTAGCGGCGACCAAGCCGGCGTTAACGAAGCCGTACAATTTTTTAGCGGGGTGGAAACAGCCGTTGTAAAAACCGCAACTTCCTACACCCGCGCAAAGTCATTGCCGCTAGACGATGCCGAAGAGGCTATTCGCCAAGCCGCTAAACGCGCAGTACAAAAAGACGAACGTCCCCTGCCCTTTAGGCCGCTTCTGCCAATGGAGATGAAATTGGAATTTACTAGGGCGGATTATTGCGACATGGAAATGGGCAAAGAGGGCATGGAGCGTATAAGCGCGCGCTGCGCCCGTAAGATATCTCACACATATTTAGATTTTTGGTGTTAATCATACAGGAGGGTTTTAAATGGACAAATTCGGTTACATGGAAAAGTACGGCTTCGAGCAGCTATGCTTTTTCCATGACAAATCCACAGGCCTAAAGGCCATCACATGCATTCATAACACTGTACTTGGCCCTGCGTTGGGCGGGTCGCGTTTTTGGAACTACCAAAACGAAGAAGATGCGGTACTTGACGTCTTGCGTCTTGCGCGTGGTATGACATATAAATCCGCAGTGGCGGGCCTTGCTCTTGGCGGCGGTAAATCCGTTATCATTGGCGATGCCAATGCACTTCGCAAAGACTCGGTAAAAACAGAATCGTTCTGGCGGGCATTTGGGCGTTATTTGGAAGGGCTAAACGGCCGTTACATCACTGCCGCAGACGTGGGAACCAGCGTACAGGACATGGTATATATCAACATGGAAACAAACAATGTTGTTGGCCTGCCCGGCAAGTCTGGCAGCCCTTCGCCGTTTACAGCACTTGGAGTATTCAAATCCATTTTAGCCTGCTGCAAGCATGTTTATGGTACCGATTGCGTGGATGGCAAAACCGTTGCCGTACAGGGCGTTGGCGCAGTTGGAATGCACCTTTGCAAACTGCTTCATGAAGCCGGGGCAAAACTTATCGTAACCGACACTGTTCAAGCAAATGTCGAAAAATGTGTAGAAGATTTTGGCGCAACAGCAGTTGCACCTGACGCAATCTATAGCGTAGACTGCGATATTTACGCGCCATGCGCACTTGGCGCAACTGTAAACGACGATACAATACCACTATTCAAATGCAAGATTATTTGTGGCGGGGCCAACAATCAGCTTCAAGAAGCCGACATCCATGGCAAAGCCATTCGCGAGCGCGGCATTGTATACGCACCAGACTATGTGGCAAACGCCGGCGGCGTAATAAATGTGTCCTACGAAGCACGCGGAACTTATAACGAAGAGTCTGTCCTGCGTGAAGTTGGACTGATATACGTACGCATGTTAGAAATTTTGGCAAAAGCGGACAGTACAGGGCAACTTGCCCAAGACTGTGCCGACCAAATGGCGGAAGCACGTATCGAAGCAATTAAAAATATCAAGGGAATTTACCTTCCGAAGTGACACACATTGTAACCGGATATTACGGCAGCGGAAAAACGGAGTTTTGTTTAAATCTAGCGACCACTCTTGCCAAAACAGGCAAGGCAATTACAATCGCCGATTTGGACGTAGTTAACCCGTTTTTCCGCAGCCGTGAACGCGAGAAAGCACTTACCCCCCTTGGTATAGAAGTCATGGGTTCCGCATTGGAAAATCATGTAGCGCAAGACGTACCTGCGCTTAGCTTTGCATTTTTGTCACGCATACGTGCAGGGCAGGACGTGATTATAGACCTAGCCGGCGGCGAAGTTGGGCTTAGATTATTGGCAAATTGTTATGCAGACATAAAAGCTCATAATTTTTTTTGCGTTTTTAATCTGTACCGCCCAGAAACCAATTCACCAGACAAAATGGCCGCTTTCTGCAGGCAAATAAACGCTGCCAGCCGCTTATCTGTAACCGGGCTTGTAAACAACGGCAATTTGCTTGGGCAAACGGAAGCAGAACATGTGCTGCAATCACAAAAAGCGGTGTTAGCTACTTGTGAAGAGCTAAATTTACCGCTTGCGTATACTTTGGTGCAAGAAGATATTTATAGTGCAATTGCCAATGAGATAATTTCTGAAGAGGTTTTGACATTCCATAAACCACAGATGCGAGAGAGCTGGCAGGGGTGAGGCGTTCAACATCCATTATCATCCGCCACGCAGAGGGAGACGGGTAGTTGCCCTGACGCTCCGAATCGCTAATCGCCTTCGGCGATGATCGATAGTCGCTACAGTTCAATTACCCGACTCCCTCCTATGGCTGGTGTATTGCAGGTTTGAATTGCCTTCTCACAATTTAATATAAATAAAGGAGGAAAAAATGAGTAATGTGACTGATAATGTTAAGCAAATTGGTACAGCCTTAATTTCTGATGGATTGAAAAAGTTATCGCTAGAAAATACAGCAGACACAATTTATCAAAAATCCGGAGCTTTGAAACAAAACAAAGAAATATCAGAAATACACACAGGGTATATGGAAATTATAAACGAACTCATGCAACAAAAACAAGAGGCGATTTTGATTGCTGAAAGCTATAAAAGTGAATTAGAGCGTGTACAAATTAGCGATGAGGATATGCAACATCTTAATGAAACAGCAAAAGCCTTATTGAATACATTGTTACCATTAATTCCAACGACGGATGGAGAAAATCATGATATTGAAGGTATCGAGATTTTGCTAAACACTTTTATCAGCACCAGTACATTAAGGACATTGCAATTATTAGGCTTTAATTTTAAAGAAGCTATTGGAGAGCCGCTAACAAAACTTGTAAGCGGATTCATACAAGGTAAAGAAAATCAGGTCAGTAAAATAGGTAAAAGGAATAATCGATAATCTTTACAGTATTAAATCGAATTAAAACTCAAAGCATGAGCAAATTTCAACGCTCAATATGTACGGAAGCTCTCCTTCGTACAGCCAACCACAGCAGCCACGGGCAAGAGGCTGATATTTGACCTAAAGCGACTATCGATCATCGCCGAAGGCGATTAGCGATTCGGAGCGAAGGGGCAATTATCAGACTCGTACCCGTGGCGGGGCTTTAATATATGCGCCTATTATTGATGAAGGAGTCAAAGGGATGTCTATAGCTACCAAAGTAAATATACCCGAAACCATCTTGCTATCACTTAGAGAGTCTGCAGAAACAGTGGGGCTTGATATGAAGCGAGCATTAGCGTTGCGGTATTATACTGAAAAAAGATTGTCATTGGGGCAATGCTCTGAGTTTGCAGAAATGAATGAAAAAGCCTTCATTGCCTATATGTCAAAGTACGGAATATCTATATTTAACTATGATTCACATGATGAACTTTTGGAGGATATTCGAAATGCTTAACGCTGTTGCAAACTCGACCCCTTTAATATCCCTACATGGCATCGGCAAACTGGATATTTTGAGCAAATACGATGATGAAAATATATGGCTTGCGACATCATCTTCAGATAGTTTTGCCATGACCTTAGATCACGGCTCATTCGATGCTTTGCTTGAAAGAGTGAAAATTGCAATGTACGACATAGCAGAAAATGACCTGGGTTATAAAGGTGAGGTAAAAATAAAACTGGAAATAGACCGCACAGTTAGTATTGACGTAGAAGCTGTAGCATAATGGCCGATTATACAAAACAAGTATTGGACTTGTTATCCGATAGCGGATGTTATTTTCTTCGACGTGGAAAAGGTTCGCATAAAATGTGGTATAGTCCAATTACCAAAAAGTCAAACACAAGAATAGAATAACCACACCACCACAGCGCCACGGGCAAGAGGCTGATATTTGACCTAAAGCGACTATCGATCATCGCCGAAGGCGATTAGCGATTTGGAGCGAAGGGGCAATTATCGGACTCGTACCCGTGGCGGGGTATTCGCACTTGCTTTATAAATAGAAAGGACTGAATATATATGGCAAAATCAACTCTAACCTTCGACGAAGCCGCCTGCAAGGGCTGTCTGCTATGTGTCGAAGCTTGCCCTCCCAAAATTCTTGGGCTGGAACTTGCAAGGGTTAACGCCAAAGGCTACAACCCAATTTTTTGCAAGGATATCGAAAAATGCACGGCTTGCGCAATTTGCGCACGGGTTTGCCCGGATTCTGTAATAAAGGTGGAGAAGGCATGAAGGTTCTAATGAAAGGCAACGAGGCAATTTGTGAAGCCGCCATGCAGGCTGGTTGCAAACTGTTTTTTGGCTATCCTATAACGCCGCAAAACGAGATCCCGGAGTACATGTCTGCAAAAATGGAGCAGAACGGCGGCACTTTTGTTCAGGCAGAATCGGAAATTGCCGCCATTAATATGGTGTATGGCGCGGCAGCGGCGGGCGGCAGGGTCATGACAAGTTCGTCCTCACCGGGGATCGCACTTAAGCAAGAAGGTATTTCTTATATGGCGGGTGCGCAGTTACCTGCGCTTATTGTGTCCGTGGCACGCAGCGGCCCTGGGCTTGGCGGCATTTTGCCCGGCCAAGCAGATTATTTTATGACAACCCGTGGGGGAGGCAACGGCGACTACTACATGCCGGTTTACGCGCCCAACTCTGTGCAAGAAGCTACGGATTTAGTATTCACAGCGTTCGATGTGGCAGACCAATACCGTACGCCCGTTACCGTTCTAATAGACGGTATGCTGGGGCAAATGATGGAGCCGGTGGAAATCAAGCCGACACCAAAAGTCAATCACGATAAATCCTGGGCAACGGACGGTAATGCAGACAAACGCCCGCGCAATATCGTAAACTCTTTGAGCCTATTGGGCGACAAGCTTGAAGCCATGAATCACGAGCGTTTCAAGATATATGACCAAATCACTAAAACCGAAACCCGTGTAGAAAATACTGTAAGAGACGGCGACGAAATCGCAATTGTGGCCTACGGAACACCTTCCCGCATATGTATGTCCGCGATTGAAGAACTGCGGGCAAGCGGCATAAACGCTGGGCTAATTCGCCCGATAACACTTTGGCCATATCCATACGACGTATTCCAAAACCTGCCTGCATCCGTTAAACATGTTTTGGTGTGCGAGCTTAGCATGGGTCAGATGATAGAGGACGTAAAACTTGGTGTAATGGGTAAATACCCTGTACATTTTTACGGGCGCACAGGCGGCGTGGTGTTTGAGGTAGAAGAAATCGTTAACAAAGTGCGGGAGGTGCTGGCATAATGGTTGTATATGAAAAAAGCAGAGGCCTGACAGATGTTAATCTCACATATTGCCCCGGTTGTACACATGGCATAATTCACAAACTGGTTGCAGAAAGCCTTGTAGAGCTTGATATACTGGAAAAAACCATAGCAATCTCGCCCGTAGGCTGCTCTGTTATGGCGTACAATTTCTTTAACTGTGATGGTATTCAGGCAAGCCACGGGCGCGCACCGGCGGTTGCAACCGGCGTGAAGCGCACTGTTCCAGACAAAATTGTGTTCACATACCAAGGCGATGGCGACCTTGCGTCCATTGGCACGGCAGAAATTGTACATGCTGCCCACCGTGGCGAAAATATTACGGTCATTTTCGTAAACAACGCAATTTACGGCATGACCGGTGGCCAAATGGCCCCAACAACGCTTATTGAACAAAAAACTTCCACCAGCCCATATGGCCGTACGGAAAGCGGTGCTGGTCTGCCGCTAAAAGTTAGCGAAATGCTGGCGCAAATCCCTAGCGCGCATTATATCGAACGGGTTTCTGTTCATGACATGCCAAACATCAACAAAGCGAAAAAGGCAATAAAAAAATCTTTCGAAAACCAAGTGCTGGGCAAGGGCTTCTCTATGATTGAAGTGCTTTCCACATGCCCAATTGGCTGGAATATGACCCCGGTAGACTCCATGAAATTTGTAAAAGAGCATATGGCGCCATATTATCCGTTGGGTGTTTATAAAGATGGGGGTGCGGCCCAATGACACACAGAATAGTATGCAGCGGCTTTGGCGGGCAGGGAATTTTAACACTTGGCAACGTTATTGCAGAAATTGGCCTAAACAAAGGCCTGCAAGTAACCTGGATGCCGTCTTACGGTGCAGAAATGCGCGGCGGCACAGCTAACTGCTCGGTTATTTTGTCCGATAAAATGATTGGCAGCCCAATGGTGCAAAACAACATCGACATACTGTGCGCTATGAACCGCCCTTCGGTAGACAAATTTTTGCCGCGGGTAAAACCTGGCGGGCTGGTACTGGTTAACACATCCATTGTCACAGACAAAATTGAGCGCAGCGATGTCAAAATTATAGAAATTGACGCGACAAATATCGCAGTAAAGGCTGGCAGTGCCAGGGTGGCTAACATGGTTATGCTTGCCGGTTTCTTGAAAGAAACTGACCTGTTTACACTTGAAGATATTGTACAAGTACTTGAAAAACGCTTTGCAGGTAAACGCGCAGACTTGATACCACTAAATATCGAGGCTATAAAATTAGGAATGTAATAAAGTTTCAAAAAATGAATCCCCCAAAATCGGCTAATATGACAACCGATTTTAGGGGATTTGTTTTTATTACATAGCTGAAACTAACTCTATTCGCGAATGGTGCCCCCTGCTGAAGTTGTAAGCGTATCACGAATTGCTTCAACCATGGCATCAATTTCTGATAGCTGCTCCATTTTTAACGACGACGTTATGCTAATCATGTTTTTAGGGAAGCGCATATTTTCGCAGTTCTCAAATTTTTTGAGAATCAATTGGCCGCTAAATGGGGACCAAGTACCATTTTCGATAGCAAAAACAGTGCGGTTTTGGATATTATGAGCCACAAGATCATTAAGCAGCGCGTCCATAGTCACAAATATGCCAGAGTTATATGTGGTGGAAGCAAACACGAAATGGCTCCATTTAAAGCATGCGGATACAATGTCAGGCCCAGCGGTGAAGGAAACATCAAACATCTGTGTTTTTACACCCTTATCCCGTAGCCGGCTGGCTAATATTTCTGCAGCCTGCTCTGTATTTCCATACACAGACGCATATGCGATCATTACGCCCTGCTCTTCTGGCTCATAGGTGCACCAATGCACGTATTTGGATATAAAATCGCCCAAATCCTTACGCCATACAAAGCCATGCAACGGGCAAATCATTTTGATTTCCAGGGTGGATGCTTTTGCAAGCAAGGCTTCAACATCTGGCCCGTATTTGCCAACAATATTGGTATAATATCGCCTTGCTTCATCCATATAATCTTTTTCAAAATCTACCTCGTCTGCAAATATGGCACCATTCAAAGCACCAAAGCATCCGAAGCCGTCGGCAGAAAACAGGATTTTATCTGTAGAATCGTAAGTGACCATAACTTCTGGCCAGTGCACCATAGGGGCCATGACAAAATGAAGCAAATGCTTTCCTGTATTTAGCGTATCCCCTTCTTTCACAAGTAGTACCCGCGAATCGTCGTCAAAGTCAAAGAATTGTTTGATATATTGCAATGTCATTTCGTTGCATACAAGCGTTGCTTCGGGGTACTTCATAAGCACTTGCTTAGTTACGGCAGAATGGTCAGGTTCCATATGCTGCACTACGAAATAGTCCAGAGTTCTTCCTGCTAGGGTTACATCTACGTTTTCAAGGAATTTATCCTGAACAGACCGGTCTACTGTATCCATCAACACAGTTTTTTCGTCCAGCAGCAGATATGAGTTATACGAGACACCGTTTGGAACATTATATACACTTTCAAATATCCCCAAGCGTCTGTCGTTTGCGCCAACCCATGTCAAATCATCTGTTATCTTTTTAGTGCAATGCATTGTTCCTCTTTTGCGGCCAAACTTTCTGCCAACAAAATCTTCTTTTGACACACCGCACACAGGACATGTAAAGTGTTCTGAAAGCACACCTGCATGTATATGGCCACAAGGCGCACAGCGGTATTTTGGAGGGGATACAAATGACTTGTCCACCATGCCTTCCGGCCCCAAATCACCACTGCGGTCAATATAGGCTGTATGCAGTAACCGCTCTGCCAAGGCACTGCCAGGCTTTTCGTAAAAAGTTTTGTACATAGCTTGTATTTCTTGGTTATCATGACCGCAACGAAGGGGCATGCTGCTGTCCTTATCGTAAAGGGCACCTATACGAGCTTTACGCACTTTATCAGACATTGGCACTTCGGTTTTGGGCTGCCCGCCACCGCCGATACAACCGCCGCGGCAAGTCATAACTTCGATGAAGTCATACTCACATTTCCCAGAGATTACATCCTCAATTATTTTTTTTGCATTATTTATCCCATGCGCCACGGCTACCCTTACAGGAGTTCCGGCCATGTCTACGGTTGCACTGCGGATATCATCCATATTACGCACAGGCTGCAAATCCAAGCGGTTGTCAGACAGGTTTTGGCCTGTTACCAGTAAATAAGCGGTTCTTACAGCAGCTTCCATTACACCGCCTGTATTGCCGAAGATAACCCCTGCACCCGATGCCTCACCCATTAATTTATCGTAGGCACTATCCTGCAAGCTATGGAAGTCTATGCCGTCTTCTTCAAGCCACTTTGCCAATTCTCTTGTAGTAATTACGTGATCGGTGTCGCGCATACCAGAAATATTATGTTCTTTAGACGCCGCATTCATTTCTTCCCTGCGAATTTCGAATTTTTTTGCAGTACAAGGGGTTACAGCCACATTTACAATTTTGGTTGGGTCAATTCCCATTTGTTTTGCAAAATAAGTTTTTACTGTAGCACCTTGCATCCCTATCGGGCTTTTGGCAGAAGAAATATGCGGCCGTAAATCCGGATAAAATGTTTCAACAAATTTTACCCACGCGGGGCAACAGCTAGTAAATTGAGGAAGTGGGGCCGTATTTTTTGTGACCCTTTCCACCAGCTCTGTTGCTTCTTCCATAATGGTAAGGTCTGCACCAAAATTGGTGTCCAAAACATAACTGGCACCCAGCGACCTTAGTGCCGCAACCATTTTGCCTTCTACAAATGTACCGGGCTCAAGACCAAAGGATTCACCCAAGCCTACCCTAACAGATGGAGATGTGCTGAAAATAACCACTTTGTCCGAATCCATAATAGCTTTTTTTACCGCAGGATACTCATACCGCTCTGTAATAGACCCGGTAGGGCATACATTTGCACATTGCCCACAGTTTATACAAACCGGGCAATCGCCTGCGCTTTGTAAATCGTAAAGCCTGCCAACTACAACCTCACTATCGCATACCCGACGGCAAGCACCGCACTTAATACATGAGTCTTCATTACGCACTATTGCAGGATTGTTTTCCTCAATAGGGACTCTTAGATCCGTAAACTTGTGTTTGCTCATAAAGCACCTCTCCTATTTTCTATTTTGGTTGATGTATAGCAATTTACGTTGAAAACAGTTGAAAACAAGACGAAAAATGCGCGGGCAAGTGACTTTTGTGAAACAAAAGCACAAAATGCGCCTTTTGGCAAAGTTTGAAACTATTTTCAACTTAATTGTCTATATTGGCATAATAATGTACTTGATTAAATTTGTCAAGTATGGTATTAAAAAAATTTCGTACTGTTCCGCTCATATGGATGGCGACAATTCCCTATGTCCTCACTTTGAGGACACAGGGAATTTCAACTCACGCCTGTTGGTACTTCCAGTTTGTACACTCCCTGTTCCCACTCACCTGTGCTCACACATTTGACAGAAATATATTTTGCGGCACATTATTGTTCATATCAATGATTCTTCTTCGGAAAAAACTCCGACAACAAATTTACATAGTCAGGCAGCTTCTCCATAGACGGCTTATCAAACCAAAACGGATCGCATTTTTGCATTAAGCGGCCATCGATAGTGTACTCTTTGGGCGTACATTTTGTTTTGCATTGTCTGCAATCGCTGTACGGGCCGGTAAAGGCTTCTTTTATATGGTGCGGGGCAGCTTCGATATACTGGCGGCGCGCATCAATTTTGTTAAGGAATAATCGCAGTGCGATTTCGTTTTCACTGATATATATGCGAGCCGCGCATGGTCTGCTTTTTGTGCCGGTTTTCCCATATATAATCATAAACTTGCTCCACGAATACCCGCTACCGATAATGCCGCCAAAATCATATCCGAACTCGCTCATTGCTTTGTCAAAAGATGTGATGAATAACTTGTCAGATGGCGACACTGCGTCAAACCTCTTTTCCTGCAGCAATTCTTCAACATTTTTTGACCCGGACGGGTTCAGGTATTCTTCCACTGCTTCGCCTAGGGTTTTGCTTGTTTGCGCAAGCAGCCATGTTTGAAATTCCATGTCGCCCGCTTTAACGGTAAAATCTTCGCCTATGGCTTGCTTGAAATAATCGCGATAATCGCTCATGGGGATTTCGTTCCACACGACTACAGTGTCGCCCATAAGAAGTTTTTTGCTTTTACTCATGTAGCACCTCTACCAATTTTTTTATTATGTTAAGTGCGGTTTCGTCCGCAGCTTTTGCTTCATACTTTTTTGTTACCTGGGAACGACTGACCATCTCAAACTCGCAACCAAGGGATTCAATGCCCAAACGGAAAATTTTTGTCGGGTCGTCGAATGTGAAAAAAGTACCTACCGCACCACCATCCCAAGTTTGTGTGTTCCAAGTCAACCTGAAAGCCGCCCCACATGCAGCCATAAGATAATCGTAGCCAACATCAATTCCAAGATAATTTGCACAAGATTTTAAGCACATTGGAAACGGGGTAATTCCACCCGCGCCATATTCTACTTTTGGTACGCCCAGCAGAATTGCTTCATTCATTTGCATCAAGTCCTTTCATATGTCTGATTTCGGCTGGTGTAAAGCCAACACTATAAACGCCGACACATAGTTTTATCCTGCCGACAGATATTTTCTTTTTTCTGAACGCGGAAGGGGTTAGCCCGATTATCCGATGAAATGCCCGCGTGAAAGTATCGGGGTTCCCAAAGCCGTATTTTTGGGCAATTGCCAGCAATGTTTCTTTTGTATGGGATATTTCAAAGGCGGCGTTTGCGATTTTTCGTTCCAAAATGTAGGCCGATAAGGGTTGTCCTGTTTGCTTTGCAAAGATGTCCCTGATGTGCGCAAGAGAAAATCCGATTTCCTTTTCCAAGTCGACATAGTCAATTTTTGTTTTGACGCGTTTTTCTACGTAGGTCACCACCGACCAAATTGCAAGATAGTATCCCAATGGCATCACCTCTATTCCATGTTATATCATGGCCCATGAAAAAAATCTCGACTTTTTTAAGGAAGTAATTATGTAAAATGGGTAAAAAATTTACCCGTGAAATTTGTTACGGCTTTTTTATCAATGCACTCTCTGCGATTATTGCATTTGTAACTCCACAAATTTCATGTATTTTGTCCTCCCCTATCTTTTATGGCTACATACACATGCTTTTTCGCCATGCCTTCTTTTATTGCATGTCGCCTTAATTCTACCAATTTTTTTGCGCATTCAACTTCTTTGCTGTTAGGATTAAGAAAAAGAATTGAGCCTTCGCAAGCGATGTCAAACTTCTTGCCAAAAATATTACTAACTTGCAAAGCACATTGGCCGCATGTTTTGCACGGCTTTTTGTTTGCCCAAACAATTTCCTTTAGCTCATCGCTTAAAGAAGTATCTTCATATTCACCGATAAAAGGCAGTATATGCCAAGCTCCTGCTTCTAAGTTATGATAATCTGCCGCCCCATGCAGTCTGATAAAACACACTCTAAATGTTTTGCTGCTAACTGTCCACGCATTGGCCGCCGACCATTTGGGATTAAGTTTATTTTCTCGTAAATAGGCAACAAAATTTAATGCATTCTTTTGTTCGTCACCACTAAGAACTTTGCTGATGACATCTTCAATTTCTGGCTTAGCATTTTTTCCGTCCGACATTAATTTACCCACCATTCAACAATTTCCTTAAACTTATCCAAAACATCAGCGTTTGGATTAACAATTTGTATTTCTGACGTACATACATTGTCATAAACTTTGCCGAAAATATTCTTGCTCGCACCCAGCTCATTGCCGCAACCACAAGAATTGCCCTCGTGAACACTGCATATTTTGATATTTGCAATGATAAATTCCTTCAAATCGGTGCTTAATAAATCCCATTCTGGTTCGGCGGTAACAGGCAAATCGCATATGACCCACCCATTATCTTCGCCAATCATAAACACCAAACATGGTGATTTTCCATTTTTGACAAAACGGCAACCACTATCCCATTCCATTTTTGGGGTCAAGCCTTTTTGGGTCAAATAATCGACCAAGCCCAATGCGTTCTCTAATGCCTCGTCCTTGAGGTTGTTTCTGATAGCATTTTTAAATTCCATAGTAATTCAATCCTTTCGCAATTTTTATTTTACCGGATACCAGCAAAATACCGTATCCGAGCCTGTTCTGCCAATTTTACCATCTGGAAAAACTTGATGAAAGCTGCCGGAAATAAGGCCGTTCCATGTAAAGCCAAGTTTAGGGCAGGTGTCGTGACCATCCCATTCGTGGCCGCGGGGGTACTCAAATATCAGCCATTTCGACGCATCGATTGTACGCACATAGGGGGCGTGTTGCAAAAATACTTGCGAATCGGTGATATCCGGCTGGGCAAGGCAGTATGTTACCCGCCAGCCGCCGCGTATTGACGAGTCCATATCGTAGGACCCAAAGCACAAAAGCGGCGCACCATTTTTGCGGAATTTGTTTAGTATTGCCAGCCGTCCGTCGTTTGTTAGTTCTTCCTCAAATTGCTGGGGGGTTACGCCGCCGCTGATTATTTTTGTAAAGCCCATGATCTTAAATTTATTTCTTGTAATTAAACTGGCCTTGTAGCCGCATTTTTCTTGGCTGTCTGGGATTTCTACCGGGGCGGTCTCTTTTGCGGGTGTGTACTCCTTGATTGGGAATAGTGCGTCCATTTGCCGCTTAAACCGTGGATTTTGGAAATTGTAGATGTTTAACACTTCCTCCAAACCGGGCTGTATGCCGCCAAAACTATCTATTTCTTTTATTGGCGGGTGGAAGCGCGTAAGATCGCAGTCATATTGGTAATTTTCGCTTTCATTTACCCAGTCCTGCATCCCCAGAAATGGCTCGATTCCGTCTTGCACGATAAAATGCGCAACATACATGCCGCCGCGGAATGTTTTTTTGACAAAGGGTGCCGGCACAACAAAGTCTTCTGGTATGGATAATAAAATTTCGTGACCAAAGCTTTGCCCCGTTGCATTGGAGTGACCCAGCATAAAGCACCGCAAATCCGGCTTTATTTTTGGCATGTTGCTTTGCTGTAAGAAGTTTTGCATTGCCTGCCATGCTTTTTCTTCTGGGTTTTCTTTGTTGCAGAAAATTGATGCGAAAGTCATGGGCGGCAGATATACAATTCGTACATCTGTTAGCTTGTTTAGCACGTCAGATGCCTTATCCAGTGCGTCCATTGTCAGGCTTTCTTTTATTTGATGCTTTGTAAATGACAGCGTATCCAGCGATGACAACATTGAATCGCCCAGCGCATCTAAGTGAATGACAATGCTTGCGCGCTCGCGAAGCTCGTCCACAAACTGCTGCAAAATCTTTTTGATGGTGGACAGCGCGGTCAGTTCGTCGTCCAACTCATTGATATTTTGTTGAAAAAGTTCGATAACCGCAGATGCATCTTGGTTTTCCAAAATAGCCTTGATTTGCTTAACCGGCACACGTAGTTTGCGCAGGATGATAATCTGCCGCAGCCGGTTTATAGCCATTTCGTCGTATACCCTATAAGCATAATCAGCTTTGCGTTTACTTTCCAGCAGGCCTTCTTTTTCGTAATAGCGCAGCATCCGTAAAGATACCCCGTGCACTCGCGACACTTGGCTTATTGTTTGCAGGTTCATGCGTGACCACCTCCTTCTTAATGGGGCTCTGCCCCAAGCCCCGCTTTTTATGTATATATAAAGCACGACACGATGTCAGAGTCAAGCTAGTAATTTACAAAATTTAAATGACATCCCTCATCACCAAACATACGTTTGCTTTTTGCACAAATCCAATGTATAATAAGCAAGTAATTGCGCACACAGTGCGCACCCGCAGCAAAGCGGAGGAAGCGGAAGTGGGCTTTGCCCACTGTAGCGGCGGGGCTTGGGGCAGAGCCCCATTGAAATGTAAATGAGGGCACACAATGGACATGATGAAAAAACTTGAAATCTTAGCGGATGCGGCAAAATACGACGTAGCCTGTACATCCAGCGGCAGCGATAGGTCGGCAAAGCAAGGCATGCTTGGCACTGCGGTGGCATGCGGCATTTGTCATAGCTTCACGGCAGATGGTCGCTGCATTTCTCTGTTAAAAGTTCTGCTTTCCAATACATGCATTTACGATTGTCAATATTGCCATAACCGCCGCTCCAACGACGTCCCCCGGGCATCTTTCACGCCGGACGAAGTGGCGGAACTTACAATCAGATTCTATCAGCGCAACTATATAGAAGGCCTGTTTCTAAGCTCTGCTGTGCTAAAAAGCCCGGATTATACAATGGAACTTCTGGTATCTACTCTGCGGCTGGTGCGGGAAACTTATTATTTTAACGGGTACATTCATGTTAAGGCCATCCCCGGGGCAGACGAGGCGTTGATTCGCCAGGCAGGCCTGCTTGCGGACCGCATTAGCGTAAATATCGAGCTGCCGAGCCAAGCAAGCCTTACGCAGTTTGCACCAGAGAAAACGAAAACCAGCATTCTGCTACCAATGAAAAATGTCCGCGACGGCATAGTCCAAAATAAAAACGAGCTAACCTTGTATCGCCATACGCCCAAATTTGCGCCGGCGGGGCAAAGTACGCAAATGATTGTTGGCGCATCGCCAGAAAGTGACAGTAAAATTGTCACGCTGGCAGAGGGGTTGTACAAGCAATACAAATTAAAACGCGTGTTTTATTCCGCGTATATACCCGTTGGGGCAAACCCGCTGCTGCCTGTAGCCGGGCCGCCCCTTAGGCGCGAACATAGATTGTATCAGGCCGATTGGCTTCTGCGTTTCTACGGCTTTGCCGCGGGGGAACTATTCGGCAACCCAGACGAAAACTTGAGCCTTGACATGGATCCAAAATGCCATTGGGCGTTGCAAAACCTGGAGCAATTCCCGGTAGAGGTTAACAAAGCGGACTATTTGACATTGCTGCGGGTACCAGGTATTGGCCAGCGTTCGGCAGAAAAAATTGTGGCTGCACGGCGCGTAGGCACCTTGTCGTTCGAGGATTTGCGAAAAATGCGTGTCGTACTGAAACGGGCAAAGTATTTTATACTGTGTAACGGCAAAATGTACGAAAAAATAAAAATGATACCAGAAGTTTTGTCTGCAAAATTGGCAGACTCCACCCCGTTTGCGCAAATGAGCTTGGCCGATACCAACCCAGAGGCGTTTAATATTGAGCGCCCAGCACATCTAAATCCCGAAATTTTTGCCGGGCGTTTTAGCGAGATAAACCGCCCATTACTAACAGAAACGGCACAAGCGGCATGGTAACCTCGGGAGAAAGGGCTATAGTCATATTCGACGGCAGTTTCGACGGCTTTTTGTGCGTTGTATATGCCCATTATTATGACAAAGTATCGCCCGTACTCATCCAGCGCACAGACCATGCCCAGCTTACCTTAAATGAAAAACTACACACCATAACCACAGATATCACAAAATCCACCCGCGTTTTAAATGGCATTCGCGAAAAAGTGTCTATCGAAGCGGCTAGCCGTGTATTCTACGCGTTTTTATCGGAAGCTTTAGCCACCGATGAAAACAAATACATGACAATTCTTAACTATATCAAGCTGGGCTTTAAGCTTGGGCATATGGTAGACAGCCACTTACAGGAAGACTGCGTGCGCGCGGTACACAACTTTGCGCGGCATGTTGGCAGGGAGGCTCACTTGCTGCATGGTTTCTGCCGCTTTGCGGAAACAGAAAGCGGCGTCTTTTATTGCGCCGTCACGCCAAAAAATGACGTACTTGCACTGCTTGCCGACCATTTTTGCCAGCGGCTTGCAACCCAGCCCTGGGTAATTCATGACAAAGTCCGTGGGCAGGCAGCCGTATTTGACGGCAAATCGTATGTAATAACAGACGTCCCGCGCGATGCCAAAGTTGTTTATGCACAGGGCGAAAAGGAAACCCAGGAATTGTGGGTAGTTTTTTTCAAAAACCTGGCCATAGAGGCACGCAAGAACCCAAAACTGCAACGGCAGTTACTGCCACTGTATTTTAGGAAGAATATGACGGAGTTTATGGACAAAATCTAAACAGTATGTTACATTTGCTTTGATTATAAAGGAGGGTTATATTATGCAACTTCCATGGAACAAACAAGTACCAACAGACAAGGCCGCCATATGGTTCTTAGGACAGGCGGGATATTACATGAAAAGCGGCGACTGCACAGTTGTAATCGACCCGTATTTGTCGGACTGCGTAGGCAAAGTTGCACCAGATTTTGCGCGGACATACCCTGTACCCGTACCGCCGGAAGAAATTAAAGCCGACATTTTCATCGTCACTCACGATCACCTTGACCATCTTGACCCAGAAACTATTGAAGCATATGACCATAAAGAAACTACGGCATTTGTATCACCGCGCCATGCGGCAAAGCATTTGATACAACTTGGCATACCACAGGAAAGCATCACCGTAATAGACCATGGCGACACCGCAACCATATGCGGCGTTTGCATAGAGGGCGTTTTTGCCCTTGCAACCAGCCCCGACGCAATTGACACAACAGGCTACAAGCTTACATTTGCAAACGGCAAAAGCGTTGTGCACACCTCTGATACCGCCTATTGCGACTTGTTGCTGCAGGCCTACCCCCAAGCAGATGTTTTGCTGACCTGCATCAACGGCAAATACGGCAACATGGGCGTTGCCGAAGCCGTAAAACTAACCACCGCAATGCAGCCTAAATATGTAATCCCTAACCATTATGACGTTATGGCGTTAAACAGCGAAAACCCCGAAAGTTTTAGATTTTTTGTTAAAGATGCCTGTGCTGAATGCGTGATTTTGCAGGTGCTTGAACAGTTTGAATGGTAGTACCAATATGTAAAAACGGTGTAGTCTCGCTAAAAAATTTTTAACAATTCCTTAGCGAGACTACTCTTTATGCAACATTCTAATGTCTCCGTAGCTTTAAAAATAAGAAAAATACTGCACTAAGCGATAGTATCAACCCCACTGCAGACACAGCCAAGCGTGTTATGGCAAAATCATCGCCGGTTTGTGGATTAATTGTAGCATCGGTTTGATGTGTAGGTTCCGATGGTTCGCCATCGTCGGGCTCTGTTAATACATAATCGCATGGTTGGGCCAGGGTATCATCCAAGAGTACATATGCAACATATAATGGCGGCGGTAGTGGCGGCAGTGAATCTGGTGAATCAGCTGACGTGTATTGTGGTGGGGCTGATGGGATGTATGGTGGTGTATACGTAGGTGTGCGCGGTGGCTGCGATATGCCTCCTCTGGGCGGATGCCAGAAAGGAGGAAATCCGCCGCCGTCATTGCCGGTATCGTTACCATTGCCATCGTCATTGCCATCATCCGGCGGCATATTTGCAACTGCATAACATTCACCAACAGGATATTCCCCACGATTATGGTGGCCCGGGTCAGGCATGCCCGTTTCTGGGTTCCATGGCCCGGGTACCCATATGGCAAACCAAATGGTCGCCTCGTTTACAATTTTGGTGTCAAATGTTACGCTTGGCAGCACACGCGACTCAAATGTTATTATTGTTTCGCTTAAAGGTGGCAGCCCGTAAAATAGAACTTCAATATTACCATCGGTAAGGCAGTAACCATAAAGCAAGAAACTGTCAGCCACAGTATGGCCGCCGGTTAGCTGCACACCGTCGCGCATTACCGTAAGGGTATCCATGTACGGTCTAATTTTATTTGCGGGGAAGCTATCCCGCATAATATGCTCGCCCACCCAAGCATCGTTTAAATTGCGTACAATTATTGTGTATTGCAGTATGTCGCCTGCCTGTGCAATTGTTGGGGTGACCGATTTTTCTATTGTGGGCGGATTAGGTTTTTGTTCTTCTTCTGCAGCAAATATGCTTAATGTAGGGGCATTCAATAATAAAATGACCAATGCACAGATGTAAATTCTTAAGTTTTTCAAAAAATCATACCCTTTCCGATTTGCGCCTTTTTAGTTTCAAAAAAAATCTAATAAATATGAAAAATAAAAATAAACACAAAATTCCTGAAATAATTATTATCCTCATGTCTAAAGCTATAATTTCTTCCGGCAGTATTGACTCGATTCGTTCTTCCATGCCAGGCTCATAAGGGATTCTTATGCCCCGCACCAGCAGCCGATGGCTGTTTATTGCATATGGAGTACAAGTGATTAGCGTAACATGGTCGGCATCTGGTGTTATCCTGATATCGTCAATTTCGTGCGGCAGTACCACTCTGCGCTGGTCTACTTGATATGCCAAAGTTTCGCCCAATACTTGTATAAAGAAAAGCTGCCCAATGCCAAGCTCTTCTAAATCCGTAAAAAGCCTGTGTGCCGCTAATCCTGAGTGTGCAGTTAAGACAGAATGTGTACTTACACCACCAACCGGCAACGACGTATTTTCTAAGTGTCCAACACCCCTAAGCAATGTTTCATGAGAAGTAGTGTGGAAAACCGGCAGCCGTACATTAATTGCAGGTATCTCTACCAATGCCATTACACCGCCAATGTTTAAAATTGCTTCATATTCGTCGCGTTCTACAAGTGTACCATAGCCATCAAAATGATCCTGCATGGTTAATTGATTAAGTCTTTCGTTAAACGCATGCGCACGTTGCCAATGGCCTTGAATGTATTCTTCCTGCATTCTGGCCAGTTCTTCGTTGTGGTTAAACAATAACTCGGCATGTACGCGTGAGTTATACCAGTTGCTTATATCCGGGTAAAATAAGACAGCAAGCCCCGCAATTATAACTATTAGTATTATCGGAATTCTTATTGCTGGTCTCATGTTCCCTCTTCCCACTCCTGCCGCAAACGATTTCTAGCAATTCTGCGCCGCACCGCGTTAACCCTAAAATTATTTGCCACAACAGTAAGTGCGAAAATGCTCAACATTGCCGCTATAAGGATAAACCGAAAGTCAATAAAAAATTCTTCTGGTAATACTACAAGTATTGTTTCTATTATACCGGGTTCGTAAGGAATTCTTACGCCACGTACCAACAACCTGTGACTGTTTATGGCGTATGGTGTGCAGGTTATAAGTGTTAATAAATCTTCACCCGGTACCAGCATAATTTCTTCTATTTCGTGGGGTAACACTATCCTGCGTTGGTCTACTTTGTATGCAAAGGTTTCACCCAGTATCCGTACAAAAAAAAGTTCGCCTACGTTAAGTTCTTCCAAATCAGTAAAAAGCCTGTGGGAAGCCAGCCCAGAGTGAGCCGTAAGCACGGAATGGCTTGTTTCACCGCCAACGGGAAAAGAGGTGTGCTCTAAATGACCTACGCCCCTAAGCAAAGTAGCGTGTGTTGTAGTATGAAAAACGGGAAGATGCACGTTGATTGCAGGTATTTCTATCTGGCCCATCATACCGTTTACATACAAGATTTCCATATAGTCTGGGGATGGTGGCAAAACAACGCCGGAGTTGGGTACGAATGGGTCTGCAACATATATGCCGCTAATCATATCGTTAAAATCCCGTGCACGTCTAAAGTGCTCTTCTATATATTCTTCTCGCAATAAAGCCAAATCTTCGTTGTGATTAAATATCAAGTCGGCATGAACTTGCGAGTTATGCCAATTACTTATATCGGGGTAAAACAAAACGGCAAAACCTATAAGAAGAATGATTACAACAAGCGTTATTTTTACTGATTTTTTCATAAGCATCCCCTCCTTATAATATGTAAATTCAGTTGGTCAGAGAAAGTCTGACCAACTGAATGCTAATTAAGCAACTGTTTCTGCTTTGTTGCTTTTTTTCTTTGGTGTAAATATTAGAAGTGCTACAGCACCGCCAATTAATACAAGTCCGCCAATGGTGAACATAATTGTACCTGCACCACCAGTCATTGGCAGATCGAAACCACGTTCGTTAGGAACTATGATTTCAAAAGTATAATCCCCTTCTACATCGTTTCCAACCACTATTTGTAATGCTCTTGTAATACGGCGGTAGCCATCCGGAGCTTGAACCTCGTACAAGTACCAAGTTCCTGCAGGGATACCATAAACATAGGCAATACCCTCGTTGCAGGTTGGGCCCAAAATTGCAACCGGAACCGCTCCGCTAACAGGAAGGCCGTTTACGATATCTTCCGGACAATATAAATGGAATATAGCGCCCGCCAAAACAGTGTCTGTGTCAACAACGTCTACTTTTAGAATGTAGACAGCATATACAGTTATACTAGGACTATCATTTTCACCAATTTCAGCATCTCTGTCGTTACCAAACTCTAGTTCACCATCGTTGTAAATTGTACCTAGATCATCTTCATCTTCTATTGTTGCAAGTGTGCTGAAGCTGACATAGAACATGCCTGTATCGCTAGTTTGACGTAGTGCATAAATCCATGCTGCGCCATCTTCGTTGATTAGGAAACGAACGATTTCTATTTCAGGTGGTCCTGCATAGTCTTCAACTGTTACTGTAAAGTATGCAGAAGGCATGACTACCCTGTCACCATCAACCAAAACAAAAACTTCGGCAGAATCCACTACATAGCTTAGTCTTGGGTCAAGTCTGTCTGTGATGCGGATAATAACATCATCATGGCCGCCTACACATGCCTCATATAAAGGACAGTCGCAGTCTACCGGACGCAGGGTATCCATTTCTTCAACAATTTCAACACCAAAGTACCAATTTAGAATCAGCTCCATAATGTGACAATCACATGGGTCGGTACACTCACATTCTGCCGGCACAAATTCAAAACCATCATCGCCTTTAACAAAATCGATATCATCATGTGGAGTTTTTGTGTAAGCATGAACATGGTCAAGCCATCCGTACTCTAAGTCGCAATCACATTCAGTAGCTTCGTCGTCACATTCACAATGGCCGGCCCAAAGAAATGGCAGAGTAACCAAGAAAGGAGGATGAAGTTCTGTAAGGTCAAGATTAGGGTTTAAAGTTGCGTCAATCGCAGAGTTTATAGCCAGAAAAATGCCACTATCTTGTGTGGTAAATGTAGCTGCGCCTGTAGAGCCGGTTGTGATTGTATCCACATGGACAATATCAGCACTAGGCATTGCCGCAACAGCGGCAGCTGCTGCACCACTTGCAGGGTTAAGGAATGCGGCGTCACTGGCTACACGATAAATGCGCCATTCTGCGCCTTGAACAGCCTGGCCCATTGGGCTAGGTGTTGGATTTCCAGATGGGTCACCAGGGGTAACATCACCTGTTCTTTGTACTCTGTGGTTAATGGTTAGCGCATAGCCATCCGAGCCGTTTAGGCCAGGCACAACTATTGGGTCGCCGTTGTCGGCAAATGCTACCGTTGCCATGCTAAGTACCATTGTCAATGCGATTAGCAGTGCTAATGCTTTTTGGATTCGTTGTTTCATTCGAATCACTCCTCTTTTATTTTGTTTTTCTTGCTTCTTTATCTTAAAAAGTGTAACTACACTTTGAAAGCGCGTTTGTTTTGTTTTTTGATTATTACATACGTACCAAAGCCCAATGTGACAAATAGCAACAGCAAACCTGCAACATAGAAAGAATGTGAACCTATGCTGCCGGACATTGGCAGGTCAAATACCGGTCTATTACCGACAAAGTGTATGACGCACTCGCAATATTCGTCACTTTCGCAATAGTGCGGGCGTGTTAAAAATGCAGGTGGAGAGCCTATGCCAACAATTTCAAATATAAATTCGCCAGAGTCTGCAGGCGTTTCTACAGCTGTAATGCGCCATTGACCGCTTGGTCTTTGCCAGCCATCCGGGGCGTGAGTTTCTACCAATTGATAGTGGCCGCACACCGTAACCGGGAAACGTATTGGATTTCCTATTGAGCCAGTGCTTATAGCTGTTTCAACCAGTGTCCACTGGCCGTCGCCATCGCCTGTCATGCTTTCTGTAACAATAGCGTCAACAGGAGGCGAACCGGGGCCGTTATAGCGTAACAGTGCAAAATGCGCATCCGGCAGCAGAACACTTTCTAACCAGCCAGATTGGCTCCAAAGCTGAAGATTTACATCATGAGTAGCCTTGTAAAATTCGAAATACACTGTTACAAGCAGATGGTTGGGCAGTAATATACGATAATAGCAGTCCTCACAGCCTTCTGGATCTTCCGGGCAATATTCGCAATAGTAATACTCGCGTATCACCGGCGGGTTGAAGTTACTATCTGCTTCAATAACAAACCCATTTGCCGTAGCACACCAGTGTATCAGCCAGTAACCATCCGGGGTTTTAAAGCCATCTGGTGCGCTGGTTTCTACCAGGCGGTATTCACCGTCAGAAAGATCTAGCTTAACTTGACCCTCTGTATTGCTTGTTACGGTTCTTACATAATGCCATGGAGGGTCGCAGTCATCATCACAGTCATCGCAGCCACAGTCACATTCATCATACGAATTTGGGGTACAGCGGCGGTATAAACGAAACTCTGCATCGGGTAGACGGCTTACAAGGTCGCCATACTCAATTTTATAAAGGTACAGTGACGCAATGCCGTCTCCCGGATAGTTGTAGAGAATGTATATATAGTGATTGTTACATGGCTGGATTACATTACAGTAAGGGTGGTCACATTCAGCGCAGCGGACTATGCAGTTGTCTAAACAAATGCCCGTGTCTTCGCATGGGTCATCGCCGGGGCATACGCATTCATATATACAAGGGTTGCATGTGCATCGCCTAATACATTCGTCGCCGTAATCATCATAATCTTCACCATCGCCCGGGCTGCGGCAAGCATCGCAATTGTAACAATACCAGCACAGGTAAATGCTGGGGAGGTGGCAAGCACACCATTCTGCAGTACATGGTACATACTGCCTAATGAAATCCGGCATTTCTGGATTTTGACCACGGCTTACAAGACTTTGTGTGTCTTGGCACCAGTATATAAACCAGTGTCCAGCCGGGGCGTGGTAACCTGATGGCGCAAAATATTCGCGTAGGCGGTAAAAGCCTATGGGACTAAGTTCAAACTCTACTATACCGTAAGCATCGCTTCGGATAGATTCTCTAACCACTTCCCAGTATAGGCAGTCGTCGTATTCGCAGTTATCGCAAGTTGCATTTACATTTTTGCGATACAGACGGAACCCGGCGTTTGACAGGGGTATACTATCCGTACCACGTTTAAAAAAGCTGAACTCGAAAGGTTGCGGTTCATGGAAGTTGGGTACGATGTAGGCGCGCCTTTGACCGGGTCTTGCGCCGGGGGCAGCACCAGTATGAAAAGGTGGGTTACCGCCCTGTGGCGTAACAACAAACTGACCGTTTACAACTGTAGTTAAAGAGTTATTGGCTTGCGGCGGGCCGCCTACCCATGTAACAGTCCAGTGACCTACCGGGGTAAAAAATTCGCCGGGGGCATGGATTTCTATCAAACGGTATACGCCATTGTGAGTTACATGCCATGAACCAACAAAACCGTCTGAACTGCGGCTGGTTGCGTAAAAGTCTCCATATGGCGGACCAGGGCGTTCGGGACGAGATGGTAGGGTTCGTATAGGAACCCAAGTACCGTTTTCATAGCGTTCCATGCGGAACACTGCACCAGATAGCGGGTTACCCGCATCGTCATGTTTGATAAACCAGAACGGGCGAACCCCGCGATAGTTTATATCATAATTATTGAGGGAGTGCTGGACACCTTCGTTATGCAGGGTGTTGGAGTTGCCTGCCATATATGGGATTCTGCTACTGGCAAAAGTACCTGCATTAACTGCCGGAATAAACCAGCCGTTGCCCGCCGTGTTGCCGCTAAAATGTATATTTGGTTCAATATTAATTGAGCGTATATTGTATGCGCCGCCTGGCAGCGGGTCTCCATATGTGGTGGATGATATAAACATACCGCCACCATCTTGCCCAGCGTGGTTGTTGGTAATTGAAATAGGATTGCCGCCAATGCCAAGATGGGAACGGAAGCCATGCCATGAGCCACCGCCAAAGCCATTGGCGGTATTGCCTGTAAGAAGCGGTGCGGGGTGGCCTCCCATATAAACGCGGGAGTCCCTGCGTACCCATATACCACCGCCGTCGCGGGTAGCGTGGTTGTTGCGAATTTCGCCGCCGCGGAAAAACAACCTGCCGGGTGCGGCACCTATACCAAGAATGATACGACCGCCGCATACACTTATGCCACCGCCAAGCAGAGCTGTATTGTTTTCGACAACACCGCCATACATGTACATTCTGCCTGCATCCTGCAAATAAAGTCCATACATCCAAGAATTAAAACCAATAGATACACCGCCTCCGCTTGTTCCACTGGCACCATTAGCACTGCCCGGCATACCGCCAGGGCTACCGCCAACAGTACTGCCCGTAGCACTGTTGCCACGTATGGTACCATCAAACATACGAAATACAGATGTTCTGTCTACGCGTACACCGCCACCTTCGCCGCCGCGGTTTATAACCACACCACGATGAGGAATTGCACGGTTGTTTTCAATAATGCCGCCATGCATTTCAAAAACTACGGTTGGTGTAAAAAGATCCGCAATTCTCTCCACATCTTGTAACATAACACCACCGCCATACACTGCGGTATTACCACGTATTATGCCGTCACGCATGTATAAGCGCGACCTGTCGCCTATAAAAATTCCGCCGCCAAAGCCGCGTTGCGGGCGTCCCAAGTCCAAACCGCCCCCAAAGTCAAAACCTTGAGCTACATTGTTTTCAATAACGCCGCCACGTAGTTCCACATTTGTACTGCCGCTTGCGAAAATGCCTCCGCCCATACCGGCCTCTGCACCCATCGTAACAAGCTCCCAAAGCACACGAGAGTCATTGGCCCGATTATCGCTGATATAGCCACCAGATATTATGAGAGTTGAATCGGGATTCAACCAATTTGTAATGGCATTTCCCGCACCACGTATAAAAATTCCACCGCCAAAATTTGCCTCGTTGTATTGGATACGTGGTGGAGGTAGATTGAATACAGGAGGTGGGTTTTCAGCAACAAATATCCTGGAACCAGTACCGCCCCAAACACCGCCGCCCCGGCCATCGCCGGAAGATGGCATAACGATTCCCGGTAGCCATTGCAGCATACCGCCGCCTGCACTATTATTTTCAATTGTGCCGGCAAGACGCATAGTTGAGCCATTGTTACCAAATACACCGCCGCCATCTGAGCGTGCAAGGTTGCGATGGATATTGCTTGTTGGATGCGTGGTTAATACGCCGCCTTGCGGATCAGTGATACTGCCGCCGCCTTGCAAGTTAACGCCGCCGCCGTCTCCAGCAATAGCATTTCTAATTTCGCTGTTGCGGCCTACATATAAACGACCTGGTGAGCCGCCAAAGTTAAGAAACCCAACGCCCTCTACCGTTACGCCGCCTCGCCTGCCTACGCTGGCTACATCGCCTATAAAGCTAGGGTCCCCGCCACACAGGATAATATTGTCTAGTATTAATGTGCCACCAACAGCTACGTTAAAAAGAGTACCGTCAAATAAATCTGGCAAGAAAGAGTTAAGTGATATTGTTCTCTGCTGGGGACTATGGTTGTTGTCACTCACAACCCCTCGTAAAACAACAGTGCGGCCACTTGGCACGCGTGCAGTGAGTGGAATTGTTATGCCAATATCATTGGTAACATTTATGACCAGAGTATCTGCATTAACCGGAACCCAACCCATAGTAATGTTACCAACCGTAGTAGAAGGCCACCCTACCGCAAGTCCACCCAAAAGTGTGCTGTAGAGCATACCAAAGGGCCCTGCTATATCATTCCAGTTGCCTGCATTTCTACTAAGTGTACCCCCAATATGATTCACACCTAAAACGCCAGTACGCTGACCCGTATGCTCCGGCGATGGTGCCGGTGTCCAGGCAGGCGGCCAGTCCAGCCTCCATGTTTGATCTATCATTAACATCATTGGCTGTATCTCCATATAAGCCGGTGCGATGTCTATTACGTGGCGCACAATGTAGTCTGGATTTTGGTATTCATATAGGTATACGGCGGTTGAAATAATGCATGGTGGATACGGGGCCAATACTGCCTGTACGGTAATAATTGTGCCATAGCTTGGTATGTCGCTTAAAAATATGCGCAAAGTGCAATCGCTTAGCTGAGTTACGCTATATGTTTGCAAATTAGTTGCCGCAACTGTATCTGCTGCATAGGTCATGTATTGTGCGGGTGCTTGCAAATCTATAAAGAAGCCAAGGCCACTAAGGTCTTCTTCAGCCTGGTATTGCGTGGGCAGTATCTCTAAAGCTAAGGTAAAGACATATGAGCTGTAGTTTTCTAAAATGTCGTTTAGCTGCGTGTATAAGTGGGATGGTATTTCCGCAAGTACGTCATTGACAGCGGAAACTCTTCTTATTCCGGCATTGCTTTTTTCGGCGGCAAAAGCCTCTAGTGCACGATTGCGCATAGAAAACAGAGCAGTGGCTAGATATGCCGCTTCTTCAGACTCCAAATAATCGCTCAACAGGTTTTCAATTTCTGTTTGGGCTGTATATATGCGGGAAAATATCTCGAATGGTGATGCGTCTGATACCGGGGGCTGCGAAATTTCAAAATTTCCCCAATCCAAGTCTTGCCATGCTGCTATAGCGTACAAGTTTTCTTTAATTAAAGCGTGCAGTGCGTTGAAGCGCGACGCTAAATCATGCATCACATTTAGGCTTTGAATATACGCCTCCAGCTGTAGTGTTATTTTCAGCAATTCTGCTTCCTGAGCTTCCAACTGGAACGATGTAGCAGGGGGAGGTTGCGGCGTGCTGGGTATCATAACATCGATACCACCAGGGGTAGTAGATGACGCGCTTGCGGATAGCGGGGAGAATATTGATGCAATAGAACCCCATATAGTTGGGGAACCTGAGGATACCAATATATCAGAGTAGCTACCATCATCGTTGTATTCCTCATTGCGGTTGTCATTATAGGTACAATCATAGCTGTAGTCTTTTTCATTTTCATCATCGCGGTCTTCGTATTCGTAATCCCGTTCGCCGCCCTCCAGGACGTCTGGTGCGTTTTCATATGGAACACTTCCGCTGGGAGTATGTTCAATTGAAACATATGTGAGTTTATTTATTTCTTCCTGCAACCAGTAGTAACGAGCTTTAAGTAAATGAGCTTGCTCCGTTCCGCTTGCGTTGAGTTCGTACAACAGATACAGTGCCACATCAATATATTCAAGCTCCACTTCCAGTGTTTCTGATATATATGAAAACAGCAGTAAATACGCTTCAACATCTTCCTGCAGCACATTCCATTTTTCATAAAATATTTGCAGTTGCTCGGCATTGTCATATATATCATACTGCCAATATGCTTCCCACATCTGAATGTACTGCTGTCTGCGGTCGGATAACTCGAACAACCGGCCAAATACAAAATCCAGTTCCACTTGTGTGTACGACAGTGTAGTATCGACATTTTCTAATTTATATTGCAAATAATCCAGTTCCGCTTCAAAGGGACGATAGATTTCTACCGACGACTCTTGTGCGTAATTAGAGTAGTCATTTCCCAAAAGCCGTATGACGGGTATGCTGGATGATACAAGCAACATTGCCAACAAGACAGCAACGCATTTTTTTGCTGTTAAAGAGCAAAAGAAATTTTTCATTTACATCATCCCCCGAAATTTGTTCATTTACATATTCTTGTGGTACATTTTGTCGAATTTACGCTATATTATCACACATATTTTTTTTGTCAAGTGTATTTTCACATATTTTTGCATTATTTTTTCTTTAATTATGACAAAATTAGTATACATTGATTCACGTCAATGCAGCGAATACCCGCGCTCTGCTTGCATTATTCTCTTGAAAAACACATTAAAACACACAGCCGCACTTGCAGCATCCAGCATCCTTGCAATGCCTAGAATTTGCCACAAACAAGCAACAAAAAAACTCTCAAGCTTGTCGCAACAAAAAAAAGCCAGTTAACACTGGCCTTCAAATTAGTTTATAATAAAAATTTACACGCTATAAACTTCCCTGCCCTGCACCATTACATATGAGACATTAATATTTTCATCAAATAAAATTACATCCGCGTCACAGTCTGGAGACAGGCGGCCTTTGTTGGTGGCACCAATTATATTTGCCGGGGTCATAGACGCCATTTTTACAGCTTCCATAAGCGGTACATCTGCAAGCTGCACCATATTTCGCACAAGGCGCGACATGGTTGCGCAGCTACCCGCAAAGGATTGGCGGTCTATAACTTTCATTACGTTATCTTCTATTATAAATTGCTCGCCGTTGCGCTGGGTTAGTATCGTGCCTTCCGCAATCTCGGAGGCAGACGGATCAAGCCCGTCTGAAATTAGGGCTATGCGATCCGGCCCTTTGCATTTGTAAATTAGGCGCAGCAATGACGGCGGCAAGTGCTTCCCGTCGGCTATAACCTGGGCGGTAAGTTGGTCGAAATACAGCCCGGCCTCTACCACGCCCGCGGTACGGTATGCGTTTACCCTGTGTACAATCGAGCAGCCGGAGTACAAATGCGTGACGTCGGAATAGCCGTAGTCCAAAGCCCGCTCGATATCGGCAAACGTGGCGTCGGAATGGGCAACGGAAGCAACTATGCCGCGCTTTACAAGTTCTGTGCCAAGTTTTAGCGCGCCGTCAATTTCTGGGGCCGCACCCATCATACGAATGCCGCCGGGCCATGTATCAAGTAGCTGGGCGGTATTTTCTTCGTTGGGGCAAATTATATATTCTGCCGCTTGCGCCCCGCGCTGTGCCAGCGAGAAGAATGGGCCCTCTAAGTGAACGCCCAAGATTTGGGCACCTGGGGTACCTTTTTCCGCCGCGGCGCGAATATTGTTTATTGCCTCGCAAGTTATATCCAGCGGCGCGGCCACGGTAGTTGGCACTATGGATGTTGTCCCATATTTGCTGTGAGCAAAGCATATTTTGCCAATGCCGTCCGGACCTTCGGCCATGAAGCCAAGCCCGCCGCCGCCGTGTACGTGGATATCTACAAACCCGGGGGAAATTGTCCTGCCACCGGCGTCAACTACAGTTGTATCTGCGGGGATTTCCGCAAGAGGTTGCTCTAAAATTTCTACAATTTTGCCGCTTTCGATTAGTATCCCGCCCGTCGGGATAACGCGAAACGGCGTTATTACCGGGCCGTTTTGAATTAAAGTTCTCATGAATTACCTCCAAGTTTTGAATTTTCTATAAATGCATCCCTTGCCCATTGCTGCCACTCCGGCAACACGTTTAAATCGTGCCAGCTGCCGTAATCCATTGCAATTAGCCCGCCGCCGCTTTTTTTGAAATTTTCGGTCATGCTTTTCGCGGTGTTTACGATAAGCTCCTTATCGCCGGTGGCCATAATTTTTTGGATATCTACCGGGCAATAGAACGCAGCCTTGTGGCCAAATTCTGCCGCCAATCGCTTAGTTCCATGCAGTTCTGGCTGGTCAAATTGGAAAACATCAACCCCAGCCTCAATAAAGTCGTCGATAAAATGTGTAACTTTGCCGCAGGAATGCACAAAAAAGTCCATTCCACGGCTATGTGCCTCGTCTGCAATTTTTTTATAGAACGGTTTAAATATTTTGCGAAACACTTCCGGGCTAAAGAACGACGCATGCTGCATCCCTAAATCGTCATATATTGCAACGCCGTTTACACCCTTTTTATGGAGCAAGTCCATGCCAGCTATTTGGAATTTAAACGCCCGTTCCAAAAATACTTTGACATTCTCTTCTTCTATAAGTGTATCCATAAGCGCGTTGTCCATAAGCCTGATGTCCCGCAACACAGAAAAAACCGCGCAGGGCAAATTGCCCAAAATGTATTTGTCACTGCTGCTATAATCCGGCGAGCCGCCATCTACAACCTGCGGGAACTCATATGCCTCCAACAGGTGCCAGCCGTCTTGCAATGCGCCTTTTATGCATTCGCCAGATGTTTTTTGATCCAGCCGCCCATAGATATTTCCAATTGATGTTACTCTAACTTCGCCCGCAAAATGGGGGACTTGCTTTACAATTTCGGGATAAAAACCCCAATCTGCGTATTTGTCACGCTCTGGGTGCACTAATTTGTAAATGCGGTCCCAGTGGATGTCGTTGGGGTTATCACCCATAAAACTAAAACCAATTCGCGGCGGTGCATCACGCTTGATAACCCGCTTGATAATCTCTTTACTGGTCATAATATACCTCCATTATGGTGCGCTTTTTAGTAAGCATACCAAAGTTGTGTGCAATGTCAATGAATAAGTTTAATAAATTCTGTTGGCGCTGAATTACTGACTTAAATTTCTTGACAATTTTCTGTTACTTGTGTATCGTAATTAATATGTAGCAACACAAATATATCGTGAAAGGACAAGCGATTGCTATGTTCAAAAAAGCGGTAATAACCGATGAAATCAGCCAAAATTTCGCAGAGGCATTGGAGCTTGCAAAGCGTTATAAACTTGACGCGGTAGAAGTGCGCTCTGTATACGAACTTGGCCCCTTTGAATGGACGGACGAGACGGTGGATAGGATTAAAGCCGAGGCAGACAGTGCCGGGTTACCTATTTGCTGTGTTAGTTCGCCATTTTTTAAATGCGAAATTGACGACGAAGATGAAATTGCGCGGCAGTATGCTAACCTGCGCAAATGCGTTACCCACGCGAAAAAATTGGGCACAAATTTGATACGAGGCTTCACATTTTGGGCCAGCGGCGATTTTGACCAAAACTTGCCCAAAATAGTTGAGTATTTTAAAGAAACGGTAAAAATTTTAAAAGAAGCGGACATGATAATGGTCTTGGAGTCCGAGCCCTCTGTATATGCCGCCAATGCCGCAAAACTTGCAATAATCATTGACGCAATTGGTTCGCCCCATGTAAAAGCAGTGTGGGACCCAGGCAATTCTGTTTACGACCCGGGCGGTGAAGTCCCCTATCCCACTGGTTACGAGTTTATAAAAGACAGCATGGTTCACATGCACTTAAAAGATGTAAAAATAGTAAACGGCAAGCCCAAAGGCGCGCCGGTAGGCAAAGGCGATGTGGACTTCGCAGGGCATTTTCGCCGCCTAATTGCAGATGGTTATACGGGCTACGTGGCCCTGGAAACCCACTATAGGCCGGCATCTCTTATACCAGAAGATTTGCTGCGCCTGCCAAAAGGCTCTGCATTTTCCGAAGGCGGCTACGAAGCCACAGAAGAATGCCTTATAAACTGGCAAAAACTAATGGAGGGATTAGAATGAAAAGACTTGCAATTCTAGGACAAGGCCGCAGCGGCCGCGACATACATGGCGCGTATCTGCAAACGGTTAAAGACAAATACGAGGTAGCGTACATTGTTGACCCAGTTCCCGAACGCCGCAAGCGCGCAGAAGAAGAATTTGGCTGCCAGACATTCGCCTGCTATACAGAATTGTTTGGCAAAACAGATATCGATTTTGTGGTTAACACAACCCCAAGCCACTTGCATTTCCCCATAACATTAGACCTGCTTAACAACGGCTTTAATGTATTGTGCGAAAAGCCGCTGGCACACACCGCTGCACAAGTTGACGAGCTAATTGCCGCGTCAAAAAAGAGCGGTAAAATGCTGGCCATTTTCCAACAATCCCGCTTCGCGCCTTTCTTCGAGGCGATTAAAGGCGTACTTGACTCTGGCGTTTTGGGCAGGCTCATTCAAATAAGCGTCCAGTACAGCGGGTATCAACGCCGGTGGGACTGGCAATGCTGCAAGGAATTTGGCGGCGGAAGTTTGTATAACACAGGCCCGCACCCAGTAGACCAAGCACTTAACTTGCTGGACTACGACGGCAACCCCAATGTTGTTTGCCACATGGACAGGGTCAACACCTTTGGCGATGCAGAAGACTATGTAAAACTGCTGATAAGCGCACCAAACAAGCCAATTATGGACATCGAGATTTCGTCCTGCAACGCGTACCCCGGTTTTACATTTAACATAATGGGCGCGAATGGCGGGCTAAAGGGTACCCCCAACGAAGTTAACTGGCGTTATTTCAAGCCGGAAGAAGCACCCCCGCAAAAACTTATCAAAGGGCCACTTCATGATGAAAACTGGATGGCACTTTATTGCAGCGAAAATTTGACATGGTATGACGATAAATGGGTCGTCGAAGATTCCGGGCTGTTTTCCACAGCTACAGGAAAATTGTACGACAGTGTAAACGCCCATCTTACAAATGGTACACCGCTGGTGGCAACGCCGCAGCAGGTACGTCAGCAAATATGGGTAATGGAAGAAGCGCACAGGCAAAACCCAATGTAAAAGCGGGCAGCGACTGTGATAATCAGGAGACAACGTCGTCATCCCGGGCGACTTTGTCATTCTAATTTGGCGAGAATACGCACCAGCTCCGTCATTCCGGGCCTTGACCCGGAATCTTCAGGCTATAAATCACTAAACCAAGTTTATCACTATTAGTACAAATGACGCTTAACGGTGGTTATTGTTATGAACTTGGTTACAAGGTTGTTGCATGAAGATTGCGGGTCAAGCCCGCAACACGTCATTCTAATTTGCGAATATTTATGCCGTTTCATGAATAATGAAGCCATTTTTAGACCGAAAATGACCTTTTATTAGGCTAAACCAAAACGGCTCAGACTGCTGTTTGAATATTTAT
>Ga0123352_10000590_pt1 | contig 44221 bp, 19 predicted proteins | sample TergutLab28metaG_FD_89700 | JGI IMG/M metagenome (GOLD analysis project Ga0123352, IMG submission 89700) | Labiotermes labralis P1 segment gut microbial communities from Petit-Saut dam, French Guiana - Lab288 P1 | ecosystem: Host-associated > Arthropoda: Insects > Digestive system > Gut ... | reverse complement strand
TTTCTGGCACTTCTGTCGTAAACAATGACATATACTCTTTCTTGTATTCATGTCGTTAAGGACGCTATTTCATGACCCCAGTATTTGCCTCGATAAAGGAAACACATTTAAAGACCCAGTTGTTTCTTTTTCCTCATTTCTTACCTCACGGAAATTAATGTGTGCGCTGGAATCATAATCATATAAATTTACTTAGGTCTTCATGTAATGATTTTATACTTTTTCGATTTTAACCAAAAAAGGACGGAGCCGACAAATTTTATTAAAAAAATTCATCATCATCATCATCTTCTTCCTCCATGGATTAGGTCGTTTGACCTGTTCCGGCATCGACGCATTGCCATCGTTTCCTGGGGCGTCCACGGTTTCTTCTTCCTCGAGGTTTGTATTTGAGGGCGTGTTTCGGAAGTCTGATGTTGTCCATTCTTTCAAAGTGATCCAGTTTTGTTTGTATTTGAGTCTCACGTCTTATATTCCAGAGATCTCTAGCTCTTCCATACGACTTCGCTTCTTATTTTATCCAGTCTTGTGTATCCCTTAACACTTCTTAGAAAGCGCATTTCTGTAGCTTCTAGGCGAATCATGTCTCTCTTCGTGGTTACCCAAGTTTCGCTGCCATACAGTAGTGATGGTCTACCTACAACTTTATAGAATTTCATTTGGGTATCTGTAAAAAATTCAAAACACAAAATTTCACAAAAATCAGTGAATCCAGTGGGATTGGCTTTGATTTATGTGGGCAGACGGACGAACTGGCATACAAGGCTGGCAGACGCTACTGCTTTTAGCAACACACATGACTATATGGTGTACATTTACGAGACATATACAAATAGTATAGATAAGATGTTTCTCTTTCACCTCACCGAGAACACAAATTGAAAGCGTTCGAGAATGGGGTGCCCAGGGGACTGATTGGTCCTACATAAGAAGATGTAACTAAAGGCTAAAACCACATAATCAAGAATTTCATGTATCTTTACTTCACCATACATTCACAAAAAAAAACTCAAATTAAAAAGGGACGAATCTGGCCCATATGTTGAACGAATGGGAGAAGTGAGTAGTAAAACTGTTGTTGGCCAAGCGCGAACATAAAGTATCACTAGAAAGATCTAGACATAACGGTGGAAAGTATTACATTTCATGTTACGGGAATTGGGTGGGAGAAGGTGGACATAACTTTACTTGCTAAAATTTTGATTCGCGGCAGTCTATTTCAAATAGCAACGAAATGTCAGTTTACAAGACGGCAAGAAATTTCTTGATAGGCTGAGAGGCTATCAACTTATCAAGATGGAACCTGGTCTAATGATTCAGCCAGATACCCATCTGGTTGCCTCCCTGTCAGTTATATGAGTATTTATTTCGACTATTTTCCACATAGTCGTTTCCTTCATGTTAGTTGCTGCTCGGGTAGGTGTTTAGACAGCAGGTTGGAGAGGAATGTCAATATTTTCATTGTCCTGATAAACGTTCACTTACCAAGTGGCGCGATCATGTTCCGCTTAATGACGGACTGTCGCTCCTGATCCAGATGCATGTTTTACATAATGATTGTAGACCAGGGTGTTTGAAGCTACATGATTTTGTGCACTAAGCAGCCACTAAAACCTATGTGGAATGGTCAAATATTGGGAGGGAAATAGATTCATGGGTTACACGAGTAAATGATCCGACACTTCTACCCTTGTTTCGGTTGTAACATTGTGGTGTTTTGGAACTGTTACGTCATCACGGGTATTCGCGTATACAAATATTTGTTATTTTAATAGGATAGAATATAAAGTTGATACTGTCATATTATACATTTTCGTACACTTAACACGAATCTAAAACTTAATCTAGGGCCACGGTAACCAATAAAACGCAACGAAGAGCTTTTGTTGTAAACTGCCGAACACGTCACTTTATAACGTGCATTTTCACTACATTATTCGTCTCAAGATTCACAAATTGCAGAGATAAACAAATTTTACCAGCCTGACGAAAAATGTGGGAAGTCAAAAATTGCAGAGATAAACAAATTTTACCAGCCTGACGAAAAATGTGGGAAGTCAGCCGAATTAGTGAACCGAAAATTAACTTAACATTTTGACACACAAAATAAAATCGGTGATTGCAGCCAATTCCGATTCCGGTCGGAAAACCATGTATAATAGATTGCTGAAAAGCTGTGCACATTGTCATAAATAATATAACTCTGTGATCTGACACATATTGTTGCTCTCGACTATAACAAAATTATTTCCGAAAATATATATTTATATATATTTATGCCTTAAAAGAAACTCTTACGAAATTATTCTTAGCATAACTTCAACTCCTAATTCGAAGTTAGTTCGCTAAAGAATCACGCGTGATAAACATGAAAATAATATGAAGGGAATTGGTAACGTAATTTAATTCACGTTTAAATACAGAACACTAAAACAGTAAACAAGGAATACAGACGTAGTCTTTAACTAAGCTTTGTTAAATTAACTGCAAAACCGAAGAGAATTTTGGAGTGAATTACCTAACGTTACACAGTATACGTCAGCACAATCTTTTTTATTCTTAAGCAAGGCTACATGTTTCGACTAAAAGTCAAAACATGTAGCCTTGCTTAAGAATAAAAAAGAATATGCTGACCCATACTCTGTAATGTTAATTGAATTACAAGCACATCGTGATGCCTTCATTCAGAGAATTACCTAACACTTAGTTTCATATATACCATATATATATATATTGTAACGTAAAATATACGTGTGTAAGTGAATAATTACAGTAACTCTTACAACACCATGAACTTTCAAAATTCATGATACTCATGTAATGTACCAACACGGAATATTATGGGAGCGTTCGAATTATAGAAATTGAGGTTGGTAGGTCGCGCAGCAAACGGAGATGCCTCAGAAGTGAACAAAAGTTTTAAATAACAATCCCGATGGAAATAGACGGTTGCGGGGAAGTAGACGTAAATGAGAAGACAATATTAAAATGTGATTAAAATTACTATACTGCAAATTCTTCGGCTGGAATCAACGTAGGAATTTTGTGGGCTAGAGAGTTCGCCTAGTAGGCCTATTGCGGGCAGAATATGTTACGGTGTGCATGTGATTTAAATAAGGACTCAAAAAATGTAAATAAGATTTTGGTGGGAAGCCATGTGGAAGTAATCCTCTTGGTATAAATAGAACATGAGGATTTGGCGATTAGATGAAGTTTAGGGATACATCCTATGTTGTGTGGATTTAACATAGTTCGGGATCCTTCTATTTATGCAGTCTGATATTATCAGTTCTAAACTGGAGCTTTAAATTTGAATGCTAGTTAGCGGGTTTTCCTGTAAGCGTGACTTGCGTGTTGTTAATACTTAGAAATACATCTTTATATGTTAATGTGCAGAAGACAGTATGTTCATCTGTGAAGCAAAGCTCGTGCAATCAGATGTGAAAGCTGTGGGTCAGACTTAGCCTTAGTGTCTTAAAATTAAACGTGAGAATATTTCGTTTTGCGAGAAAAACAAAACATTGCTTATGAAGAGGATACCCATGACTAAACGTATCTAACAAACATATTTTAAATTTAGGATTTATTGACTTTGTACTATGACCAACTAATGCACAATTAACTCACAAAATATCGTGCTGGCACGAAAGTAGCATCAATATAAGGATTGTATATACGACAACCACACACATTGAATTCATGAGAATTGTAGCAACGAACAGATTTTAGCTCATTTTACTGAACGCAGAATAATGATTTAATGATTTTATAATATTGAGATTTCAACGACTATAATAAAAGAAATTGCATAAAACCTATGTGAAATATCTTAATTATAAATTATATTACCAAGAGCTGCATTGAAATACTTGAGTAACTTAACTGGCATTGATCCCAAACTCACTGTAGACTACACGATAGTGTAGAAAAAAGTAGGAGTTGTGAGTTAATTTTGCAATTGTTGGTCATTGTAGCAAATAATAAAAGATGCAGATTACATATATTAAAATTAAAAATAATTAGGATTTATTAACTTACCACAAACCAGGTACAGGTGTATGTTTCAGCCCACACACGTTACTTGCTTCTGAAAAGAAAAAAACACACACATGTCATGCATTTACATGAGCCAAAAAAACAATCAGCGCGATTCGTAAAATTTCAATTTACGAATGGAACGAGCACAACACCAGAATTATTGTTCTGGGGGGGTCGCACTTACTGCTGTAATACTGATAAGTGATTGTGGGTGTGTTGGTGGTGATGATGATGATAATGGTGATGGTGACACAAAAAAATGCTAATTATGCTAAATATTGCGGATAGTCATTTATGTTATAATCCTTGTTCAAGGGAAGTTACCGTTGCTTTTTATATTTTCCAGTCCGTGTATTGTGGTTCAATTGAGCTACCACAGTGTACACTAACAAATGCACACAATTCGTCATAATCACAGTAATGTTATAATACGTCAACTGCTACATGTTTTGGGCCTCGCTGACTCATCATCAGGGAGTACACAGTGGCATAAAACAGTCGTTTGACATTTTTGTCATTTCCAGTCTGTAGCAGAATTGTCGTTAATTCGCCAATGTGTAATTTTCAGTAGCTGGATCTGTGCAAAGTAATTGGAGCAGCCTGTCGGTTTGAATGTATTTATGGTAGGGCAGAATTGTTACATACTGGAGATGATAATAAGGCCTAACGATTGTCTTGTGCAACTGTGCACTTTCCGATGATGGGCCAGTGAGGCCCTGAAATATGTAGCAGTTGCATTATGTTATTGTGTTTCTAAAGAAATCTTTGCATTTGTAGGTTTACAATGAGGTAAATGTTACCACATTTGTTACTGTTTCAACAGTATTTTTTGCTGAAATAAATTAAAGTTGTTAATGAGTCTTAAGCACATTGTTTACAGCCGATCCGCGTGGTCACGCGGTCTAAGACGTGGGTCTGCAGCCGCTCGCTTTCTGGGGCTGAGTGCTCGAATCCCGCCGGGTTCGTGGATGTTTGTCTCTTGTGTGTGTTTTGTGTTGTCAGGTAGAAGTCTCTGTATCGGGTTGGTCACCGTCCAGAGGAGTCCTACCGAGTGTGGTTTATACTGTGAGTGTGATCGCGAAGCGCTTTAAGGAGAGGCCATGAACTGGAATCGGGTCGCAGCCCCAAAAGGGGAAAAATGTGTTATCGTCATTAAATCTTATTCCAGTTCGACAAATACAAATTAACAGTCTAATTCAAAGTACTCAAATTGAAAGAATGTTAGAAGTTAATGTATATGGAACAAATATAATATAACATATTTAATTTTACGTGTCCTAAACAAACGAGGTAAATATAAAGGCAAATAAATATTACAAAATGTAAAAACCTCAAAATATTTTAAGGTTTTGTACATTTTGTAAATAACAATTTTGTGATATTACATAACAGATGTGAGCGTATTTATTAGACTAAAGTCTGTTAAATTCTTTGAATTCTTCCTTCTTAATAATGTCTAATATGAGTCACAGCAACCAAAATGGAAGTTCTCACACGGTGTCACTGTCAGATGGGTGCCCGACGTTTCGAATTATCGTAATATTTCCATCTTCAAGTGTGGAAGACTTAAAGATATGGCATATTCTACCACTGAAAATGAGCCCACAACGTTACATAGAAACGTAGGTCACAAATCACCTGCACTGCCCCGCAGTACTCAAGAAGAACGAAAGCCGAAACTGCAACGCTGTTAAATCTAAAAACGTGCAACTAAATGGAATATTATCTGCACTTCTTTTCAACCGACACTCTTATGTATGTCTTGTATCCCTCATCTCCACCCCACTCTACAGACTAGAAGAGAAACTGTATCAGCATTCAATAGTACATTGTATTTCAGTGTTTTCACGATTATGGAACTAATTTCATGGACTTATGTTGCGATTCTGCAAACATTATAAGCGGCTGAAATTCAATATTACGAGAATATGTAAACTGTTTACGTACAGATCCCTAGGGAATTTATACACAAAGATCACTTTGGGAAGGAGATGCAGACATTTTATAAACATAAACGTATAAACCATAAGCTAAATAGTATATCATGTTACGGGCAATTTTGCACATTTCAGTTGTGAAACTTTGTGTTATCTACATACACAGATCATTACTAACGGGGCAAAAAATGTAGACACGGAACTATACAAAATATAAACAGGTAAATAAATCTTACGAAGAGGGCTAAACAAAGAGTCATTTCCTCAGTAATATGACGTGGTGTCGCACCGCAAATGGTTTTCGACGTTTCGGAGTGGGAGAATATTTCCATATTTAGGGTCAAAGAATCCCCAAAAACACCTTGGCCAAATGACAGAGTAAACAAACTCCTACGAAACTCCTGTAACTTTATAGCCATTTAATGTGCATTTTATCCCACGAGAATTGAAAACTCATCAACACTGCTTTCGTAACTTCAAATACCGCAGGTAAGTGTATTTTTCGAAAGGAATTCGAGACAACTCAAAAACAGAATGCGGAAGGTACCTGACGTAAGGAACTGTGTACAATGTGCCTAGAAACATTTTTAAAAACGTCCAACCTTACTTTTACCCATTACGTAAAGAATGTAAAGCTGTGACGTACAGAAAACTGTCATTTGCCTGTATTTCGGCAATTTTTCTCATTATCTCAACAGCTGTATCAGACATAACTGCTTTACTAAGCGACAAACTTCCGAAGTTCTACTGACACAGAACTTTACATAGCAAAGTACTGGATAGGATTTGTTGCTGGCTTTGTAGAAACAATAGTGCCTGTTAGTTCACGTAGCATTTACAGCTAAAACCTACAAATGCGGAATTCATACTCATGTCCGAAGCACTAAAAGCCATTTGTAGACAATCTATAACTCTAGCAGGCCTATACAGTACTATGTGTTTTTTTTATCAGCATACGCAAATCTTCAGCAAAAGCGTTGTAATTATCACAAATCTCGCAGTTCATTTTGATAAAATGTATTTATAACAAAGACGTATATAACCCATGGAGTATATGTAACCGAAACTAATTAACCTCATGCGAAAGTCAAATTTCGCTCAGACACAGAGCACAAAAAGCAATTGAACTGTTTTAAGGTAGTTTCGGAATAGTTATGGAGGACAGGATTTCTGTCAGCCCCATAAACATTCTCATCTCTGTGTAGTACATAATTTTCAGTTTACTGTCTAAAATCCTTATATTGCCAGTTCATTAGGCGACAGGTTTCGGCTAGTTGTAAACCATTATCACGCCTTTCCTTAAGAACTTTCACCGCAGAGAGGTGTGAGATGTCACCCTTAATTATGCAGTGTAAATATTAAAAATAAATATTAAAAAGCTTAAAGGTGCATCAAAAGTTTACAGTAAATGAAACGTATAAGGGGAAGAATGAGTAAAACATAGTAATAAAAGTACTTTAATTCTCTGGTCACCAGTAAAATCTAGTAAGTGATTACTTACACCGAGTAGCATTCTTTGGAGGCATGTAAAATCGTCGTAAAGATGCGAAGTATTGTTGCTAAGAATACTAATGGAAAGTAAAACTTCCAATATTAATAAATTCCTAAATATCTTGGTAGTGTACTTTTGATGTTGTAATTCTTGTTCGAGTTTATAGTTTTATTATACAACGGCACCTGTAAATTAAGGAAGACTTTTATAGTATTATATTATTAAACAATATTATAACTAGGACAATGTGAAGGAATATAAACTGTGCTTTAAATACTTTTTTTCGGAATCTATTAGTATTGGAAATTTTACTGTCCAGCATTATTTCTAGTCACAATACTTCACACATATACGAAGGTTTTTCGTGTCTCCGAAGAACGCGAACCGGTGTATGTAATCACTTATCACATTTTATAGCGTGACAACAAATTTCAGACCCTTTTATATTTCTTACTTATCCTTCTCCTCATACTTTCCATTAGCACACATTTCCTTACATATCTTTAAAGGCCTTTATTATTTCTTTTCAGTATTTCATTACGAATTTTGTGGTAGCGCAGCGGTTAATGTGCTGTGCTACAAATCGGAAGGTCGCTGGTTTGATTCCAGCTGGTGTTATTGGAAATTTATATTGACATAATCCTTCCGATCACACTATGGCCCTGGGGTCGACTCAGCGTCTAAGAGAAATGAGTACTAGGAACATTTCCTGAGGGTAAAGGCGGTCGGCGCGTAAGGCTGACAACCTTACCATTATCCTGTGCTGTGTTGGGAACCTTAACTTCCTGGAACTCTCTGGACCACTCCAGGCCTGTAATGGGATTGCTTTACCTATATTACGAATTTTGTAAAGGGCGAGATCTTACACATATTTGCAGTTAGATTTTTATGAAGATTGTAAAGAAAAGGCCTAATGACAGGTTTTAACAAGCCGAAACTTGTAGCCTAATAAACCTCCAATAAAAAAAATTATAGCGAATGTATAGAGAGTTAACACAAAGGAGAGAATAATTTTAAAATAATCTCTGTGGAGTTAACTGTTAAAGAAAATGAGAGAAATTTGAATAAAAGGAAAAACTACATAAACTAAGACAGACGAGTACCTGACCAGTGGATGTCCCCATAGAGTGGAGTATAAAGACTCGATTCTTCGTGCTGGTTAGTGCCAGGTGACTATTTATATATATATGTTAAAACATAACATATGTGCCCTACATGTCAGAAGCACTGTTGCTGACGTAATGGAATTTGAGGAATTTGGGAAGGTCTTTTATGAAATACCTGCGGTTTCTTGTCCGTAACGTCAATAAAATTCTGGGCCTCGCCAACTAGTCCGATGGTTCAATTTAAAACACTATCTGCAGCACTTCGATGTCCCCGAATCGGAGCTCCAGTGATACCCAATGTACCTAGAAGTGTTCACCTTTTCCTTTCTGCTCTCATCGAATTCCTGCCTTTTCCGGTGTAACGAACGCGCAGCACCTGACGATGTTATTACTCTATTGCGTATTCACAGTCCCTACTTCACAGGAAGCAAACTGTACCTCCAATTCGGAAACCATTCATTTAATGCTGTCATTTATAATTCGGTTGCGTTCGCAAAACATTTGAGAAAATCGAAGCGTCTCTTAGCTTCGTCACGTCTTTCCTTCCATCTGTCCTCTTCTCTACATGCGACAACTCAGTTCCCACTAGAAGAATTTTAGTGAAACATTATTTTGGGGGGAGTTTTTGGCGAAGTCCATTGACTAAATCAAATTTTTTTCAAGTCTGACACTGATAACAGACACTTCAAATGAAGACCTAAAGAAGTTTATTAGAGTACGTTGTTTAATTTTCGTTGGACTCAAATGAGCTTAAAAATGTAGTAGAGCAAATGATATTGAAAATTTTACAGCATACATATCTTTACAAACTTCGTTTCTTTTAGGAAATAATGAACACAAATTCACATGAGCCAGGAAGCCAAAAGAAAGAGGTGAGTATCACAACAGGATATGCCCTCACATAAATTCGATTTGGAAGCCAGGTATAGGTTTTTCGGTCGGGTTTTAATATACTGAAAATTAAACAAACACATAAATCTTATTATAATCTGTTAAGCCGCAGTGTATTCGAACAGCAAGCCACGGAAGATGGAAATTTATTCAGTACACTGATTCCATTATGGCGATGTTGGTGCGGTAAATATAATAAGAAGTGCAAAGACACTGTAAATTATATGAAGTATTACTCTCTTTCGCAACACGCATTTAGTGTTTGGTTCAATGAAACTGTGGCTGAAGAAATGTCTAAGAATAGCTTATCTGCACACCACTCCTGATAACTTAAAATGTTGCCAAAAAGTAACAGGGGTTTAAAAGGTCAAATGTAGAATCTAGTGAGCGCATGTGTTTTCATTACCTATTCTTTGATCCTACGAAATGAGGAAGGAAACATTCCACTTGGGTTGAGTTCATCAATTTGTTAGACCATCAGCAGTCGGAGGAGTTTGCTTTTCTAGTATTCGTGCCAGGTTTAAAAGGAATAAATACAACTTTACCAGATCACGATGCAACGTAAAAGTGAAAAGACCATTATCAATATTTGACATTAAACAACAAATAAAATTAGGCTAAAATAGTGCAATATATGTGTTTTTTCTTTGCAACTAAACATCTAAGCATAAAAAGTTATGTTCGATTCTACATGGATCACAATCCAGTATAACACAAAAAAAAATGTGTACTTTAAGGAACGCGAGAGTAGAGAGGGATACACAAACAACAGTGACAAGCATCTGACACACCTTTCTCATTCCGGCAGAGAAAGACAACGAAATTCTAGAACTGATGAGGGAATAGCTTTCTTCGGCATTTTCAATTTAAATTATAATTAAAAACCCTCAGGCCGTGAATATATCTTGCAAAATAAGAACACTTCAGGAGCTCACAGAGAATTTCTCATTGCTGATAAGACTATTCACTTTTAAACTCCAACAAGCTCAAAAGTTAAAAAAGCACGGAAAACAAAAGTCAATCCGTCAGCAAAATTGGGACTTAAAATTGAAGTCGAAAAATAGATATCCAAATTTGGGTTTTTGAAACTGAGGTACTTATGGTAGCTATAAGAATCAAGGCCCATCTCAGTGGTCGCGATGTCTAAGGCGTAGGTCTGCGCCCGTTTGCTTGCTGAGATTGTGGGTTCGATTCTTACCGAGGGCGCCGATGCTCGTCTCCTGTGTTTCTTGAACGTTGTACTGGTAACGACGGCTGCGACGAACTGAACACGCGTGTACAATAGTCCTACCGACTGCTTGTGTCTAATTTTGTGTGGTCTCGAAACCTCAAAACGATACGCCCTAGGCCCTACTGGCGCTGTCGCTTTCCAGAAAACACATTCCGTCAATCTGTATGATTTTACCATCATTTACAAATAATACAAAGTACAATTATATAACTAAAGAAATTGACTGGAAATCTTTCTGGAAACAAATTAACAAGAATTTCGTTCCAGTGATTTAAACACAAACCAGGAAGTACGAGTGGCAGTAATAGCAGACGACAGGCACAAAATGTTTTGTGATCGAATATTTATGACTGATAAAGAAATACAGATCTGATAGTGAGTTATTTGGCAATATAACTTACACAGCTCTCCCTGGAACAGACAATACGGCAATAGTGTATAACAATAAGAAAGAAATATTTCAAATTAACACAACAACTCGAACAGCAGAGTCAATGTGCAAACAGATAACAATAGTATCAATAGTCATGTCAGCGACTGCTGTAGTGCCGAAGACCAAGGAATGCAGCTTGAAATCCTTAAACCTGAAAGACAGCACCTCAAGAAATCTCTAGTTCTTGGAACATACCACACAGTCTACAAATTTCTGTACTCAGCTCTAACTGTATACAACATTTGTAATTACTTTAGTAAAAACCGTATTTACATATTATACTATAAAATGCAACACATTACAGAAAACATAACAAGAACAATAATAATAATTATTATAATAAACTCAATTTTTACAAAATGCATGTATTTAACAGAAATGTTTCTATTTTCTCTAATTTAGTAAGTTGGGTGGGAAAATTCTCCCCATTTCCAGCTGATATATATATATATATATATTTCCGAAAGAAGGGTTTTTGAAAACTTGTCTCATTTTATGACTGTACATTGTTTCCTACGATGCAAGTTAAACATACAAAAACAGGCAACACCTACACTACGACAGAGGAGGGAGGTATTGTGCTGAAATTTCTGCTTCTACTTACTTCTCTCGCGCGTTTTGTCCTTTTCCTTTGACCTAGTGCTCTACTCAGTTTACATTGCTATTCCGAAGGGATCTTGGATGCAAGTGAAGCGTTTCTAAAAGGCGATTAATGGAACCGAAGTCCGGATCGGAAAACGGTTGTTATCCATCATTATTCCGCCATGTTGATTGCACGAACTACATGTAAGTGGTTGGACTTTAAAACTTTTTTCGATCACAAAATTTCAAGACACTTTCCTGTAACTACGCCGTACCTCTTCTGGCACTGTGCTGTCTTTCCAGCAACAGGGATCCTGCATGAAATTTTCAGATATCTTGCTATACTACGTAATAACTCTTAAAATTCTTACACTTTTATTGAGTGGTTTTATTCGAATAAGTTTTGACACTTAATTTAGAGTCCTAACTGCATTTATGTCGTGAAATCTGAAGTTCTATCACCTTCACCACTCTCAGTTTCTCCTTCAAATACTGTACAAATTGAGAGAACCGCTGTATCGATAAATCACATATGTTAGTACCCAGTCTCGTTGTGCTGAAAACGTTACTTTCTACATCGCATAGTGCAGACACATTTCTTGAAATGTTATACTACACGGACTGTGGTATGGCTTAATTCGCAGACCTATAGCTTCGTGCTACATTATTACATAAGATGAAATAACAAATGTAAACTATCGTAAAATTTATCCTTACACAAAAAAGACATTATGTTTACCTCATTTACGGTAACATAATTAGTGGTTTTCACTAAATACTATTGCAGCCGATAATATGACGAACTCTGTGACATCTGGAGGACAACACGTACGTGTTTTCGTAGAAGGAATTTTGAACAAGACAGGAAATTAACGTATAGCGTAACACTGAGGCACGCTTTTTCAACCATTGTTGCAGTGGAAAGTAGTACGTATTACGTAATCTGCGTGCGTGTCTGTAGCCTTAGGTATCCAACATACAATGTGCATATGCCATATTGTCGTCTGTGGCCTGTCCGGTTCTACAATATTTTTTCACCTTATCTCATAAACGGCACGATTTCCGAAAAAAAAATTTGAACACAAAATATGTGTTTTGATTACCTTTACAAATTTTGCCTGAAACACTTCTCATTATAAGAAGAATTCAGGGAGATATTATCATAAATGTTTATGGGTATGTACGTAATTTAACAGTTACTTTTGTCAGACTCTAGTGAAATTTGAATTTCCTCGACAGATTACAGAAAAATACTCAAATGTAAACGTTGATGAAATCGTGTTCAGTGAGAGCCGCGGACGGACGTACGGGCAGACAGACAGGCAGATGACGGACATTACGAAGCTAACAGTCACCTTCCGCAAATTTCGCGAACGCGCTTTAAAACTACGCGCGACATGGCTGATAGACAGTACGTCTAAATTAAAGGGCAGTGCAGCAGGATGGCAATGAATCATCAGGCTCCATGAAGAACGAGAAAAACGTTAGTCTAACAAGCTGTTCGTTTGTTCATTAGGACTGGTCTCCATGGAGTTATGTAATCCAAACTGCTTTTACACAGTCGAAAAATTTTCAACTCCTAAACCCGCGGACGTTTCATGTAGAGCGCTCTCTATTCCTTATTTCTAAAAAACCCATTTTTAATACCAATCTTCGTCCCAATAAACGAAAGTGCAATGTAGGGGATGAAGAAAACCGCAAAGGAATATGGTCTGAACTGTGGATCAATTATGCTAACTACCACACAAATCCAACTGTTTTTGTATCAATCGATATATATAAACAGCAGCCTGAAAGAAGTGACGTAAGCGCATCACGGATCAATGTAGCCCTTAGCAAACGAGAAGTGGGAAGTTGAGTTGATGGTTCCTTCACATTCAACACAATATAATGGAAAAATTACTAACCTTCCTTAACTTCCTTTCGTAAAAACAGTTTTAAATTCGGCATGTTATTTTGAGGTAAGAGTAAAGATTGAAGATATTAAAAAAAACTCTAAGGCAAAGACTTTTAAGGAGGAAGAATAAGAGTTAAATTGAGAAACTTGTATAACAGGGGAAGCTTCTGATATACACACACTCTCAATATCGCTAGGTTAGTAACTTTAAGAATGAACTTACAGAATGTAACCAAACTGCGAAAGTGAAGGTAAAGTGATCCCGTTACAGGTCCGGTGTGGCCCAGAGGGTGGGTAGAGGTATAGCTCTACTCTTCCATGATCATGGCACTAGAAGGGGGTGAGTGGTCAGTGGCACGCCCCGGCCGCACTTTACCCCCGGGAGAGACACGCTACCCATTTTACAGGAAGCTGGGTGGGCCCCAGGCCCGGTATGGATGGGCGGAAAATCTCGTCCCCACCGGGATTCGATCCAGAGCCGTCCAACCAATAGTCAGTCGCTATACCGATTGAGCTACCGGGCCCACAAACTGCGCAAGTAATACGTAATAATCATGAACAAATTTGGTGAAAGGAAACAGCAAAGCCCTGCCTTTGACCATTCGATTTTAGGAGCCTTGAAAAATTGATCCATCATCAGAGTAACTTCACACGTATACTGATAACAATTTTATCAGTATTCTTATAAAGGTACCCTGATGACAGTAGGAAAAATGACCGAAGCATACGGGTATTAATAACATATGGTAAAGCATATTGTGCTATTATGCATTTGTTTGTGTACTACAGAAAATTAAACATTCCTCTGATACACGTATATGGAACACAACAACTTTAAATAAATATTAACTTTATGAGCAGCCAAAAGTTTCGTAAGTCAAAAATATTTGCTCTGACATATTTGGCGAAGTTTGTAAAAAAAACGTACGCTTCTCCAAGTGACGTAACAGCTAAGATATTCAATGCAGAATAAATATATTTCGGAAAGCAGATGCTTAAAAATTTCAGTACACAGCGAACTTAATACATAAAGACAAACCTACGCATGTTGTATTGTTAATTTAATGTAACAGTCATATATAACAAAAATGTACTTCGTTTAAAAAATACAGGAGGTTTTAGTGTTACTCTTGGTGGCACACACAGTAACCACTAGAATTTCAAGTGACAGCTACAAGCGTTCAAAGTCTGTGTGAAGTAAAGAGTTGATGAAGTGACATTTAGTTACGTTAGGGTTCCTTCTGTCTCTCTGAAAGCAAAATGAAATGGAAGTCTCTGCATATTTGTGCAAATCTGAATTAGCCCTTTGAAGCCTGGAATTCAGCTAGCTAAAGAAAAGTATTTGGATCTCCATTTCCAACATCACAGCATGCAATCTGCGCGCCTGTTACAAAAACAGTCAAAGACTATGTACAGTACCGAACACTCTACAATCAGAGAATGATCAGGAATATTCAAATAAGTACGTTGTAAGGGAAAATACAGATCTTTTAAATCCCAATGCGCGCGATGCGCGCAGCGCTTAGCATCCGCCGTGCTAGGGTTGTGCAGCAGTACCGACTGCACAGAATTTTTTTTTCTATATACAGAATGTTTCAGGAGGAAACTGCCATAATTCTGGAGAAGGTACCTTAGGTTAAATTACATCGATATAACTACAGGTGGCGGTCCCAGTGGCCGCGCGGTCTAAGGCGTAGGTCTACGGCCACTCGCCAGCTGAGAATGAGGGTTCGAATCCCACCGAAGGCATAGATGTCTGTCTGTTGTGAGGGTTGTGTGTTGTCAAGTAGAGGTCTCTGCGACGCGCTGATCACGCGTCCAGAGGAGTCCTACCGACTGTGGTGTGTCGTTGTGTGTGATCTAGAAACCTCAGGAATGAGGAGGCCATGGCGCGCGTTGGACTGTAGCACCACAAAAAAAAATACAGGTGTCTATAACTAAATCTAAACACTTATGGAGACAATGGGGGGATATGTTTTAAAGAATGAGAGCTGTTACATATTTTTGCATTAGAAATAAATAATAAAACGAGAATAAGTTTGTGATTCCTGTAATGTTAGCATGTAAACCTAATATCTACTTAACACATGAGTGACATGAAAGTATTAATTAAGGAAGAAAAAGTCGCACTTTTTTGTAAACGTTATCCCTATTTTTCCAACTATTTTACATGACACACTTGCCTCCGTATGGCTTGGCTTGGCTATTGACTCAAGGACGGACCGACAATACATCACGTTAAATAGGTACAATATGTGGCACCGCAAGAAGAGCAACTTTTTCTACCCCAAATTTTTCCGTAACCGTTCAACGTCAGAATAGAAAATTTCTCCTATAGACGACACAAAATATTTTATATACAAAGTGGGTGCGTTGCGACTTAGAACATTGGATGAAATTGTTTAACACAAAATTTTCAAAAGCTTCGTTCTTTTATTCAGTAACAACAGTTGATATCGCATAAGCAAAATTGTAATACGCCAGCAGTTATGGTGCTGTTTGTGTTCCATAAATAGTCATGAAATTCTGCGTGCGACCTCAGCAATTCAGTTGTTCGCATTTTCGGGTTTGCTTATATAGTGTTAGGTAGAGTAATGACTAATTCTGAGAATGAAGTATTTCCTGGAACCGCAAACGTGAAGGCATGCTCTAAGATAAATGGCGCTGTGAGTACCGCACTATTTAGTAACCAATGTGGCAGAGACCTGTGCACAAGGCGCTTTCGTTATTTTAAAAATTTACCGAAATAAAAACATTTGCGCTCTCGGTTAGAGGACGTTCTGCCAAAATTAAAAAAAAAACAATATTCCTGTGCCAAGAGTTTAGTGCTTCAAAAATGGGGTTAACAACTTCCAAGAAAGAAGTTAGGTCCTAAACCGACAGCCTACCCGGAAATAAAATATTGTATTGTTTAATAGGTTCACAGCCCTAGTGGTGCTAGGCCTTCTCATTGTTAAGATTTCGGTATCAAATCCAAATATATCACACCCAGATATATCACACTCGGGATGACTGCTCTGGACGGGTGATCGGCACATTCACATGCTCCTGGCGGGGTTCGAACCCGCAATTCCAGCAAGTGAGAGGCCAAAGACCGACGCCTTAGACGGTGCTTGCGTGCAATGCAGACTGTTGGCAATGCTCAGACGCAGATGTCGCGGTTTCCACGCGGTGTCTTGCAGCTACAATGGACGTCTCAGACAGGAGTTTTCTTGTTTCCACGGGCGCGAGTTTCCACCCCCCAAGTTGGTCCAGTCCAGACAGAACAGGAGTTGCAGGAGAGCGATTCAGACAGTCCGACAGAGTTAGATCGTTAGTTAATTTCTGATTCGTATGGACAAGGATGATTCGCACAATCTGTTCACGAGCAACTGAACTCATTTTAATCTTCTAGAATCCAATATCAAACATTATTGCCACTACTGGGCAAAAGAAGACCCCCCCACTAACTGCACCAGTAACCATTTCATTACATTATCAATGTCACAACGTGGTTGTACGATGTCATTTGTCGGGGTTAATGGCCCCTATACTTTCGAAGATGATAATTAAATTACATCAACCGTAATATCAACCCACTGTGTACACACGATTCACTTCTTCTTCGCATAATATTTAATTCGATTTTCAAAAATCAACAAGAAGTCCTTGTTTCAACAAGGTCGGGCGACATCGCATAAGGTCAGGTGTTCAACTAAAGCCAAAAACCAGCTGCTTCCTAAACACATTATACCCAGTTGGCGATATTTCTTGGTCATTGAGGTCGCCTAATTTTTCGGCTTGTGACGCTCACATGCGTGGCTCTGCGGCCGCTCACTTGCTGGGATTGTGGGTTCGAATTCCACATGGTGCATGGATGTCTGTATTTTGTGATTGTTTTGTGTTTCCAGGTGTAGGTCACTGCGACGAGCCCATCCCCTGGCCACAGGTGTCCTAAAGATTGTGTGTTTCATTGAGTGTGATCAGGGGTGACAATATCCTGTACACCTAAAATGAGTAGCCAGACAGAGGTCGAAACTAAGAATGAAATAAATAAATCAATAAAGAAAGAAATACTTGCATATGGAGCTACTTAAAAAGTATATTTTATGCCAATCGCTGACAACATATCGCCGAATTTATATCGAGGATTTGAGCATAAAATGCCACGGTCCCAGAGCATGTACTGGATCGTGTGATGAGTCATACGTACTGAAGACCAACGGCTTTTTTGCACAAGGACGAAGGACATAATAGAGGATATCGTGTTCGAAGTAACAGTGCTGCTGAATATTCAAGATAATATTTTTCCAATTTTTAAACACGGTACTTCAGGTCATTATTGTCGCTTTCATAACGGGACCATCGCACAGCAGTTCCGTATCGAATACACGCTTACAGTTAACCTTAAGTAACTACAACTACTCTAAACCTTAGAACTGTTAATTACAGCCTGTACAGTGGCATGTATCTCATTTAATATTGAGAACAAATTTTAATAACTGAATGGATATTAAGCATTCTGTGATGTAAAGTTTTGTAGTTAGGTATAAAGGCGTAAGGATTTCGGAGATATCTGTATGTCTAAATACAAGGCGTCATACAGAAGGAAATTATTTTGCTTTATTATTTCATTTTCTTCCGTAGTAATTTACACTCTCCATCATATATCAAAAGGCATAGTGTCGAATTATGAAAAGGTTAATAATTAATAAATTAATTAATTTAATTTTTCTTTCTTTCGTGGTTTATATATTAAAGTCGTTTATTCCAAATAATACGAACATAAATACCGTTCAATGATGTGAAGAGAAGCAGTATTTGCCCAGTCCTAGACACTATGGCTGTATCGACTAAATGAATTGTCAGTTTAGGCCGGTCACCGGGCAGATTATGAACCCAGAATCTCCTGACTATGAAGCAGCACGGCTGCCCATCGGCCTCCGATGTTCAGTATGATAGCGCTGTATGTTGACATGCGGCTGCATCATCAGTAACTCGACACGGACTTGTGACAATGTGCGCTGTGTGATGCTATATGTGGTGGGAAGCGACTGTATTGTCGCGTGGTAGTTGTGACGTACCCAATAACAGTAACTGATTATGCACAAAAAATACATGAACATTAATACGTCACTGAATTATATTTTGCTACCAATATCGTCTTCTCCCACGCCTCTTCCACATGCAGATTCCGTACAATAGAAAAATGGCGGCGAAACATTCTCGGCGGTGCCAGGTTTGGCACCAACTATAATATCAGTTGGCAGGCTCAGTCTTTATTAACATGTAGACCTTCATAATTTAATATTTCATGAAGCCACAGTTTCTTTTCTTAAGGTACGTTATTGCTCTCACTTTCAAGGTTCGAAACCCACATCAGTTGTGTGTTTCCTATGGAAAGACATTTAGAGGAAAACACAATATCGTTATTCCGATTAATTGAAAAAATTCACTACGTAAAAAGTAATATAAGAAGCAGTCTTACAAACGAAACCATTTTAGTATGTATCATTCTCCGTATCACATCCAAACAGAGAACAGAACTACTGTACCACAAATATAGAGCGATGGCATTTAAATCAAAAATCTAAGTTTTCTTTCTCTCCCAACAGTATTTGCCTTTCGGACCCCCTAAATGGTCAGTACCTATTACCAGTAATATTGCCTTCAATACGGTGAGGTCTCTATAAACTTGTAAACTGACCGCAGAGCAGTCTTTCAAACACAACTGTCATGCAAAACTTCTGTTGCCGCAGTTTTGGTATTTTTAGTGTGGAAGCCTAACAAAAATGACACCGAAGAGCAGTCCAGAAATAAGCAATACATAGGCAGAATATCATATTAATCTTTCCCAAAATTTTGCGATCTGCTAAGATTGGATATTTCTCTTATTTACATATTATTCGTTGAACGATTCTGTATTTTTCTTTTTTACTTGCAAATAAATTGCTGTTGACGCACATCCGTTACCTTCTCTACGTACAAAAGGGACAATCCAAGCCCGAGGCAATTGTAACCGTTTCGTAACACGGCCAGTTTGTAAGGTAAATAGAGGACCCCCCTTGTCAACTGTCCGCGACTGCTCATTCAAATTATTCGTAGATACACTCCGTACTGGAGGAAGTTCTTATATCCGCAGCCAGAGGACGGGACATGCCGTGGTTAGAGGGACCCATTTACCTATAGACATGGTCTTAGTGACTCCACATTAGGATATTGGTGCTATAGGAGGTTCATGTCTATAGGTACGCACAAATGTTTGTCAGGAATCCGCTGTTTACAGCTTTGAGAAGTCGGCGGGTTCGTCCGAAATGTTGGTAATCATTTGAGCCTGCCAAACTATGCGCACGTAATGTGACAAACATAAACTCCAAGAACATATAAATAACATTGCTGTTACATTGAAACTATGCGGGGAATCCAGCAGACAAATGGAATATATTGGCCTCAGTTTTAAACGTATTCTGTCAGGAGTATGAATAGAAGAGAAATTTATACAACATTTTTGCGCTGGGAACGTAAGCTTAGACAGAAAGACATTATTAAAATGAATCTTCTGTGAACTGGGTGTGAGAGCGCCAGATTGATTCGGCTGACTAAGTGCCCCTTCTAGGGCAGAAACGCACAACCCGCAGCTCGCGGGAAAACGTATGCCCGCGGCTTAGTTTTATGTTTCCCATGGAGACATATGAACTGATCAAACGTCTTTTAACCCTTAATGTGGCAAAGCCGAGACAAAACGCCGAAACAATTTTGAATTCTTATGAGCTGTTTGTATATGGAGACATAGTGTACGTTACTAATTCATTCTGCAAAAATGTGCAAAATAGCGACACACTAGCATGGCTTGTGAACTGTATTTTTACACATTTTTTGTAGTATTATACATATATTTTATTGCATATGATGAACAGAAAAACACACAGGTAAATTTATACAAATAATTATATGTACACTTATTCATTCTTCATTCTGTACATTGAATTTCATGTTGTCCGCATGCAAACCAAATTTTGCCGAAGTTTTCTGCACCACCCAAAATGTTGAGCAGGCCTGTTCTAGGTGAAGTTCAGCGTAGTGTACTCAATAATGCCTCATGTTGACACAAATGGTATCGGACTCGTTGATCAGTTGAGGCATTTTCTGCAGTGCAGTAACACTGTACTGGGGTTATTTGTTCATTTGGATAGTTGTGTAACTCATGTATTACCAAGGAATCTAACAAATCGTAAATATAATTATTAGTACACGTAGCATATAATGTGTGACCAGCAACAAATACATTTTAGGGTAAATAAAATATATATATTGTCGCCCGAAAACAAATCTTACAAAACTGGACACAGCACAAATAAGCATATGAAAAAGGGTGGTGAAAACACTGAGATCATTAAAACAATTAACAACGCAGTACATATTTCAACAATTAGCGTTGAAAGGCTAATATATCTGCTTTAAAACAATGATCCGACAAAAGATCTTCGCTTTCTGCGTTGGTGTGTGTCTAAAGCCTAAAATCTTGCAACGATCCAAACATAAGATCGAACAATATGTATCGACTGTCGTTCGTACGGAACTACAAAACAATGTTTCAGGTACCTGCCAATTTTACAAATTTAATTAGATATTTGAACAAGGAAATTTGCTACCAAAGAATAACTTGAGAAAATGTAGAGTCTAGGTTTAACTCGCAATAATGAAAAAGAGCATCTTGAAATCCTTTAAGTAGATGTCGGCTACACTGAAGCTCCTTAAAAGGAACTCTGTGATTGTAAAAACATTGAAAATGTGTCCTTTAACTTGAAAGCTTTGTAAGCAGCTTAAAGACTCGAGTGGATTTTCAAATGTGACTATCAGTAAGTCTTGAAATATAAATCAATTTGACACGAATACCGTCCCTTGGCGAAGAAAATGGACGCTGCTACCATGTTGCTCTGAAGTCAAACAAGAGACCCGAAAAGTAAGATACAGTTTTCTGATAAGGCATTACGTCAGTAATATCACAAACATTCGCAAGAAATTTTTCCATTTTATGTTCATGGTTCCGTGCATCGCTTATCTATGTTAATAATTGTCCAACGAAATGAAACACAAAGCAGTCTATTTATTATTATGCAAGTTCACTCTACATGTTTCGGGTGTCAACCACACTCATCATCAGGAGTACACAAATTTATAACTTCAGCCGCTGGTACTGTGCAGCTACCTCCATCCAACGTGGCCAGTCTAGCTTTTCCACGTTGAAGGGAGGTAGCTGCACAAAAAATATGACCAGTACCGGAGGCTGTAGTTACAGTTATGTGCACTCCTGATGATGGATATGGTTGACACCCGAAACATGTAAAGTGAATCATAAACAGATTGCTTTGTGTTGCATCTGGTTGTACAAGTATTAATATAGACTTTTTCAATCTTCATCAATGTTTAAAACAGACACTACATTTCGGAAGCTACCTGTTTCCGTCCTCACCTGAGGATCGAAGCAGGTAGCTTCTTTCCCTGTGAGTGTTAGTGAAATTGCTCAAAGAGCTGAAGAGACTGAAAAATATTTCATTTTTATAATACAAGAACAATTCAAAGGAATTATAACAAACTTTAAGACGGATCATTTGTATTTATACTGATTCCATTCATTTCTTCATTTGTGTACTGTTTCGTTTACGATGCTGTCAATGTCTCTGAATTCACAGAATTTACAGCGCTGAGTGACAGGTTAACTGGTCAAATATAAACCCGAAGCGGCTTAGAAGGAAATGTTATGGATTAGTCGAGGTTGATATCGCGGAATTTATACGCACTCTCTGAGGAAAAACTCTAATCCCCTCAGTCAGGACAGACTTATTCCGTTCAAGTTCGAATCAGACACTTCCGAAAGCAAGTCAAAATCGTTATCGCTTCACCCACACCGCCCCGTTTCCGACAAAGTGCTAGGTTTCAGCCACAGTCCCCCACTTCAGCCACAGTGCTCAGCATCAGATGGAGAATTCAACTTCAGCCAGAATGCTCAACTTCAAAGTGCTCAGAAAGGTAAGTCGTCCACGTCTATGTTTTCACGAGGCACTGCTACAATGGCGCAAAGACTTACTAGAGCTAATATACAAAATAACGTCAATTCATATGATTCAAATTACAAAGTTGTAAAGTAAATTTTTATCTTCAAGTCGGAAATTGTTTCTAGTTGTAAGAATAAAGGTAAGAGAGTATTCCTGTGTTTTTAGGTGAGTTGTCTAACTGCGTGCTTGCATGTAAAACCACTTTAATTATCGGGCACAATTATGTACACCAAAGGACTGAGGATTATACGGGTTAGGCACAATTTTTAGTTTTCTCATCACACAGAAATATTTAATTTTCTAGTTCGTATTTCATATAACCATTTATTCCGATGTTTCTCGGCTTGCACCAATTGGTACTGGAACCTCAGTCTTACAGCATAGGCAGCGAAAATGGCATCCTATATTAGAGAACAGAGGGTGTTTGTTGTGAAATATTCTTAAACGTACTAGTACAGTGCAGTGTCTGGACATTACTATCAATATTTTAATTGTTGTGATGTTTCTTGATTAAATTGTGTAATGATTTTGGGGCAGAAATTGACTTCCTGGCCTTTAATGAACCACGTCCTCCACATGTTGAGCGATTTTATCAGTCTCTTCCTCCAACAAAACTTGTGATATTATCCGATACTCCATTTCTCTGAACAACTCACTACGCAGCTTCATGATGAGCCCTGGAAGCAATATGTCCTTTTCGGAAATTTCTTTGCACTTGCGCAACAGTTCATATCAATAGAACATTTTTACATTAAATATCACGTGTCCGGCAATGCTGGACGCCATATTCACAAACAGTGTTGTCAAATTTCATTCACAGCATTCCTGTACCACATCGCATTGGTTTCCGCAAAGTGATCCTTGCTGGTCACCATGGCTGTGCCTGTAAGCATGCCGCCATTCTTCATATTCGCACGAAAGAACTATAGGGATTACTTAAATGCAAGGGTACCGGACGGCAGTGCTGGATTTGCCAACAAGTCAGGGTCGATAACAGCAGATAACTTTGCATCGTACATGGAACATTTCATAAAACATACTAGGCTTACGGAAGACAAACCTATGTTTATTTTACTGGATAATTATCAGTCATATCTTAACATAAAAATTCTTGATCTTGCCAAGGAAAATAGAGTGGTGACGTATTTTCCACCTCATACCTCTCTCAAAAGCAACCTTCTTTTTTTTTTTCAAATGCCACCACATGTCCTTGTGGACTTCATGGTCCTCCCTCCTGGGCATGGCAGGAGTGTAACCGACTTCTGAGGTTGGGACGCCCATGAGGCACAGTTACGTTGTCCCAATGATGTGTGTGGTGATAGAGGAAGATGTAGTGTCAGGAGGGCCCTTAAACCTAAATTCTACTAACCTATCCAGACCATGGTCACCGCGGGAATCCTCCCCTTCAGGAAAAATTCCCACGGTAGAGCCGAGAATCGAACCCTGGACCTCATGATTAGTAGTTAGAGACTCTGACCACTAGACCACGAGGCTGGTCTCAGAAGCAACCTTAAACACACCAGTTTACGAAACTTATAAGAAGTTTGTGTGCAGCGCCTCTGAGGCATGGATCAGAAGTAATCCTAGAAGAATTATGACAATCTCCGACATTCCATTCATGCTGAGTCAGTCACTGCCAACTGCACTTATAATAAAGAATATAGAGTGAGGGTGTTCAGTGACAGGAATATAGCAACTTAGTTCAGCCATATGTAGTGATGAGGATTTCTTGTCTTCTGCTGTCTGAACGTCCACGTCAAGGTAGTAAAGAGAAAGTACAATTCATGAAGCTTCAACTTCAAACTCAGGTGTTACGTGTTACCCTTCTGCATCCGACTTAAATGTAACAACCTCGACTTCAGAAGGCAACGAGCATTACGAAAGACCAGTTTACATCAGAACCTTCCCAAAACCAGGAGTACGTAAAGAGTCCCGTCAGAGAAAATCCAGAGTCAGTGCTATTTTAGCTGACACTCCAGTAAGGCTGCACTGGAATCGGAAGTAAAGGCACACCGTAAGTCTGCTGAACGTAACGAGATATTCAGAGCGGTAGCCAGGAGAAGTCACGGAAATCTAAGCAGTTAAGAAGGGGCTTTGGAATAGATGAGTCATCTGAAGAGGGAGATGACTGTACTGAGCCCTACTCAGTGTAACAGCAACCACAAATGGGTTCCAGTGCACTAAGGGTCAAAAATGGGCCCATGACAGATTCACCGGTTTTAGCGACTTTTATGTCTGTAGGAACTGCAACTCTGATGACCATAACGAGAATTTTATGTCTGAAAAATGATGTGATGTTCGTAACGTAGTCATTTTGACATTTATCTTACTTTGGTAAGCAGCACCAAGACTTGAAATTTCTGTTTGTATTCTAAATCCAAAACACTTTAATAATTCTTTAACGAACACAGATTGATATATGTTAATTCAGGTACGATAATTCAAATCACACTAAACATTTTAATAATAATAATAATAATAATAATAATAATAAAGTAAACTTAAAAAATTACTTTTCGTATATCTTTATGCTACAAAGACACGTAAAAATTAACCCCATGCAGTGTAACAACGTACCCCATACCGGCGCAGATTATTACTTTGCGCATCCCCATGAACAGCTTAAAGTAAAGCAGTTCTTAGAACTAATCAAAGGCGCCAAATAAAAAATGAAATTTTAAAAGGCAATGATGTATCGTCGTGCATTAGTGTCATTTCAATACATACACAAGTGGCAGAACAAAAAATTTGGGAAAATTATAACAATTAAACAGCGTGTCCCCTACTTTAATCCGCGTTCAGGTGTTTTTAACTGGACCATAAAATTCAATCTGAAATAAATGGTTAGAATTTTGATTTGCAAAACAAAACATAACAAGAGGGCTATATTAACTTGCAACTTTCCAGTTTGTTAGTATAGCAATGAAGTCATCAGGATGAAACTAAGTTTCCAGCAAAGGATTCTATACTCAGTGACTGTGGATAAACAAGCGATGGACTTCCAAATACCCACTTCTACGCCTCTTTCAATTACTTCACAGTGTTTAGACACTATATAGTGAACTGAAGTATGTAGGCCTACACGTAAAGGTCACGATAAAATTGTCCCCACCTGTGCTATGGACACATGTGAGGGAGTGGTTGTATAGTAGCACTCATTTTTACCTTCGGCGCTGGGGTACGTGGTTACCTTCACACGTCCAAGTCACGACTATCACTTTCAAGTGCTACTTATAAACTGCATAAGCAACTGTTAGAGAGCTACACTAATGTCTCATACTAGTTTCGAGACCTAACATTCTCATAAAAGGTCAAGATATACAAAACCATTTATACAACCGTGTTGTCCAGTGATCGACCTTGCGACCTATCGTACAGCCACTACAGGGACAATGGCGCTAGTTAACCCTTTAAAGTCTAACAATAACCTGAATTGCAGTTGAAGATTCAACCCCTATGGCGCAGGACACACAGTCCTTGATTACCACCCACTTATCGGTGTAAAAAAAAACCAGTCGCAGTGAGTTCTGAGAATCATACAAAACACATACATGTAGCCTGTTGGCAAAATAACTTTTTTAACTGTTAAATCCGATGGTACATAATATTACCACAAGTTTCACAGGGTTAATACACCAGTTGCTGCAGTTAACGTTCTGGATATAAACGAACTTGGAAATTTTTCTCAGGATTTACATCCTATATGTTGTTTAGAATTCCGAAATGGCTATTAGAATAGGTTGTTATAAGAGAAAAGATTTTTTGTAAGTATCTCATATATGTGTGTCCATAATGTCCAATACAATCGCAACCATTATAACCACAGCCACATAAAAGTGTTGAAATCTCAGACCTATAGACAGAAATAGCGCCTAATATCCCGTCATTTTCTTTTATAGCTTTCCTACCATACAAAGATTTTTTTTTATCTCTACTTCCACTTTAGAAGCAGTAATATACGTACAGAGGTTATAAAATGTATTGTAAAGAAATCCGAACTCTTTTCACAATTTCTCCGTTTTCCGGTGACACTGTTTTGGCAGTAGCATTGTTGTACTCCTTCCAGGAACACACAACATTTCAAAAACGTACCGCAATCTATGTGTGTCTCTTTTTATTCCTACAGCTCTGCATACAGACAGCAAATACTTGCACACTGACAGTATATTAGGTAGAATAATTTTAGCCTTTTCTACCTCTCTCTCTTAAGAAAATTTCCTTTCAGCTTGTGACTTGTATGGTAATACAAAATGACAAGTGGTCGTCTGGAAAATATGAAGAAATGTGCCAGCCAAAGAGACAATCTTTAACAAGCACATGTTTGCCCTGGTGTTTATCCACCAGATATAAAGAACAGTAGATTTGGATTGTGAAAAAGCAGGTGAGATTTTAATACGTTCTGTTCCGTGCATTAATCAGGTCCATAATATAGAAATAACCAATCAAATGCACTGCACTATTAATGATGTATTTTAATCACACTTTTATCATCAAAATTTTTGTGTCGCTATGGCGGCCATCTTCAGGGTGGAATTATTATAAGAATACGAATCTACAATACGATGGTTGTGTCGTCACTCCATGACAATTAAAAGATTATTATAACTGCAGGTCTGCTGACGGTGATAATAATGTATTTTGGAGTTAGATGGTGCCATCAACTCATTTTATTGAACCAGATGACTGCTTTCGTTGTTAGTAGTTTTTGTTTCGTATTATTGTACGCATATGTACTTTATGCCTGTGGATCATTAATTATATTAATATGTTCCATCTTTCGTGCATTAATCAGGTTGCAATATATACATAACCAACAAAAATGCACTTCAATCTTCGTGATGTATTTTAATCACACTTTTCTTACCAACATGCTCCGTTGGCTATTGTAGCCATCTTCAGGGTGGAATTATTACAATCTTACTTTAACCTTTTGGCGCCGGAATTATTTTTTTGAATTTTAGCACACCCTCTATATAAAATGTGAATAATACAGGAACCAAATATGTTACAATTATGAAACAAACTGCATTTTGAAGAGAAAAAAACGGAGAGTATACACCATGTTTAAAATATTCAGTACCCATATGTGTTGAATAAATATATAAAATGCAACTTTAGAGGTTAGCGGTGCGGTACGAACACTATAGTTGACATTAGGCGCCAAAAAGTTAAACCCGAGACTTAACAACGCCCCAAACAAATACTTAACACTCAACGCCTACAGCAGCACACATTTCGCCAATGCATTTATAACTAAGCAGTAGGAGATATTAAGATAAACCAAGTATTGAATATTTTCATATTTTGAATTCTTCTAAATATTCACTAACTAAATGCACTAATGTCTCAAATTTATTTTACTTTATTTGGGGTAACACTCTACATGTTTCGGACGGTCTTTCCGTCCATCATCAGGAGTTCAAGACTGCACATACAGCAACATACATATGTCAAAAAGATACTGTCAAGCAGTCGGTATAAAACAGTCGGCAGTATCTGATTGACAAATGCTTGTTACTGTATGTACAGTCTTGAACTCCTGATGATGGACGGAAAGACTTTCCGAAACATGTAGAGTGTCATTCCAAAATAAAATAAATTTGGTACACTGGTGCATCTTGTTGGTTTTACTACAGAAATATATTACGATGCACAGCTCTATGAACGTCAAATTCACAAGACACTTAGAAACAACCAATGGTTGTGTCGTTTGTGTCATACAGCCTCATACGGTTGATTTGCGAACTGGCGTAAGAAGGAAGTTATATTTTCACATAAGGATGACGTAAATAAAATAGGTCGAGAATACGAATGTTAGACATGTGCTTCAATTTGGAAAAAAACACCTTTTTGGTTTAATTAAAATGATGAATGCTCTGTACTGTATATTAATAAATACAACCTGCCAACCACGACGTAATGTCAGTTTCAATACCTCAGTATTCACGTTTCCAACATGTTCCGACTGAACCCAGTCATCGTCACACAGTGCAATTTAATCGCTCAAAACATGCACAAAAGTTGCGTAGTTTGTTAATCAATAATTTACAATTATATTTTATTTATACCATTAAAAGCTTCTCACCTATTACAGTTTTCTTGTCTAGTGAGATCTCAGGGTTTCACAGAGATGCAAGTGAATATTCTTGGAATTTTGTACAAAACTCCGAGCAGATATGATAAAAGTAAAATGGTTTCGGAGAAACGTGCTGCCTCCATCTTCAAGGTAGTTCATTCTCTTAGTCAAATCCGAAAAAGGAGGCAAAGAGTCACTCCGAAACTTTGGCATCGACAAACAAACAGATAGAGCGTGACAAATTAGAATACAGCTGCCTCATTCTTCTTACTTTATTATACTACACCACTTGACAATACAGCTCACGTAAATTATACGTGGGGTCATGCATTATTCAAACATAGGAAATACATTTAAGTGATTACAATCTTAATTTTTTAAGTTACATGACACTGCCATGTGAAGATAAAGCTTACTTTTTCTGTGGATGTACTATGTCATCTAAGCCATGTATTTACTTATTCTTATTTCCTGGCAAACCAAAAATGAAATTCTATTTTAAATTATTTTATTTAATTATCTTCTAATATCTCCTTATACCGCTGCTTAACGATAGCGTTAAGACGGATATAAGAAAACTCTGCCGCAAGTCCACAGAAAACTATTTCCTCGGAGTTAAAGAGTCCAGAACGTTGCGGTCATCACTTCCTTCCATGCAGTACCAAGTTTGAGAAAGAGTAGATATACACCACCACAAGCCTTTCAGACGTGCACAGGGAAAACATTACCTTCATTACAGTAATTCTGAAACGCGACGGAAGGGAATTTTTAAGGATTTGTAAAGAAAGGAGGACTACTGTCGGCTGCAAGCCACCTCATAGCAAATTTATTCAGATACATCGACATGTAACAAAGAGACGTTCTCCCTTCTCATATTACATTTAGAATTCCTTTGCTTCTCTCCATTGAAAGTTGAGGCAAAATTTACCTAATGGTTTCTTGTCTTTCATTAACCAGATTTCTATTACTACTTCTCCATCTGACTTCTGATGCTAATTTTCCTGCATTGATTGCGCTAACTTTCTGTAACTTTGCAATTTAAAGACTTATGAACTGTATATATATATGTCAACAAAGTAGAAGGAACACAATTCTTTGAATTTTCATTCTTTGTTCCACAATAAATAGTGCAGTGTTATTCATAGTATTATCGGCGATAAAATATTTTCTTTTGATACTCAAAAGTGCCAATGCATAGAAATTCCCAAAAGTACGGGAATTGAAATTGTACAATAGACTGAACGTATTGATTTTGTCTGCGAATGGTCGTTTGGGTGAAAAATTCAGCACTGCTATTGCTTGTCGCTAAATGTCGCTCAATGCGTCGCTCCGTATACAATCGAAACTACACTTAAAAAGAGTTTTCATTATGCAAAATTAAACGCTTTTTTGTACATAGTTTCCATCTTTCGTACACTTTTTCGATTTCCAGACACAAAAGGAAGCCGTTCCCTTCATGGTTACTTTGTTTAATAATGTGGAAATTTCGATGAATGGAGTCACTTCCCCGCAGTAATAGGCAATTGCTTATGTTGTTAAGTACGTCAGGGCACCGACCGTCACTACGTCAGTTCTAGCCAGTTAAATGAACTGGTTTTGAAAGTACAGCCCTTCGTATGGAAGGGCACAAATTATTCATCTCCAAACTGTTCAACGCCAGGGAAACATAAACAGGTCAAGGAATTTTCATCCGTAAAGAGGAGGCAAGTGGCAATCATGTATTCTATTCCCGAAGATCTTCGGTTCAGTGCTTGGTATGGAGACCAGCTACAATCTATTACTTTCCCAGAGATTTTTTCAGTTTCTCTAGAAAAATTCCGGGAACATTATCCCAAATTAGAACAATACTAATTCCTTCCATAGCATTGCCAGTTAAATTACTGAGTGTACATCCTACATTCAACGCAACGGATTCGTCATTAAAAAAATAGAACACGTAACATGGCTGTACGTTATGTAACAATTGTTTATTGATAAATCCGAAAAGGAAAATATAACTTCACGCATTTATAAAGAAGCGACACATAATTTTCACAACACAGTGGATGAACATTTTCTCTTTGTTGTGTGAATTGAAAGGAAAATGGGAAAAAGTATCTCTAAAAGGGTATATAAATTACGTATAAGTATTTATGGCAACACTACACAGTAAGAACACGAATTAATAGGTGATTTCCAAACATTGCGGGACGCAGACAACCTGTTCGCTGCGGGTTTATTCCAACGGTGTCACGTACTCACATAGATGTCCAACATGTTTGCTTCAGCCAGTTCTTGATATCTCCGCACAATTTTCAAGTAAAATGAAAACTAACTTCATTTTCAACGGTTACAGATTTCATAATAGTTTCTGTCGTTATGTATTTTTCTCAATTATTGGAAGAAATATTAGCTTCTCGCTTTCCGCGGAATTATTTGAAATTAAGAAAATAATGCTGACACTCAAAAATCTGGGAAACACTCATATAACATTATGTTTCCTGCCAAGTGTATGTGTAGTATGACACTGAAGAATCTTCGCTGAAACGTTCATCTGCACCAAAAAAAAAACTTGTTTCCAAAGACTGTCTCCCACACGTTTCAACATATTGGATACCAGCCGAAAGTTAAAATGAAATTTGCAACTTCAACTGACCCAGTTCCTAATAACTGGACCATTACAAGCATTATTGTTTCGACTCGAAGTGAAAATACAAATTTATTTTAGGACATTATAAGGTAACGTATTTACACATCAATCCCATTACAGGCCCGAGGTGACCAGAGGGTTCCAGGAAGTTGAGGTTCCCAGATTAAGTGACAATGGCCCAGAATGGTAGTAAGTTTGTCAGCCTTACGCACCGGCCGCTTTTTACCCCCAGGTTAAATACACCTAGTACTCATTTCTGTTAGAGGGTTGAGTCGAACATAGTGCGATCGGAAGGATTATGTCAATAAAAATGACACCATCTGGAATCGAACCAGAGATCCTTCCAATTTGTAGCACATCATTATTTACACATACACATGATGATTTCTACTATTCGAAAAAGTTTCGCCATGATATCCATCTCTCATGTCTACAACTATAGGATGAATTAATTAAAAATGATAAGAAGGTGATAAGCAGGTTCGAGTTTATGTACGTTAATGAGAAGATGTAAACTCTCTGTTTATACAGTCGGATCTGTTTATCCACTCGCATTCGGTAGCAACTCAACAATGCAGCGTTACTCAAGACAGGCAATAGGCGTATAACGTTACACTGAGGGGCGTTCGCGTTTCAATTTTTGCCTTGGAAAAGCAATACGTAACAAATATTCTGAGAGTTTGTCTGAATTCTTGCCCTAGTTATCCGGCATACAACGAGCACGGGTCGTATAATATTTTTATCTGCGGCCTGACTGTCTGTACGATATTTTCCACATTATCTCAAACGGCACGATTTTACAAGGAAAAAATTTATTGAACATAAATTGTTTGTTTTGACATATCCTACAGCTTTGTCCGGAAAATTGCTCATTCTAAGAAGAATTCGTCGAGATATTACCATAAACGTACATAGGTCCTCATGTAAAGTACCTGTTATTCTTGTCAGGATTTAAGGGAATTAGAATTTTCTCGATGGGTTTTCGAAAAATAATAACGTATCAAATTTCATGAAATATTTCCAGTGACAGCCGAGTTGTTTCACGCGGACGGACGTAGAGACAGACATGACGAAGCTAATATTCGTTTTTCGTAATTTTGCGAAATCTGTCTACAAATTTAGTACAGATTTAGCTGAGGGTCCTTTTGTATTCTTCGCAGTTTTCTTCCAGTGACTTGATTAACAAAAAAAAACTAAAAAATTCTATGAGTCGAAGTCCTTCTTGACGGTCTATCGGGTCCTCCTGTAGTCAATAAATTTCACGCTGTGTATGGAATCCAGTGTTTCATTACTGTGTTCACAGAAGCCCGATATCCGTTCCTATCCTGAGTCACATGATTTCAGTCCATGACCTCCAATACTCTGTCATTAATATCCAGTTTAGTACTACCCTCCCACTTAAGCCTAGATCTTTCAGATGGTTTTTCATTCATTCATTTCTTTTCAACCAAATCCCTGTAAATATTTCGTTTCTCCCTCAAGCGAGCAGTATGTCCCACTGAAATGATCCTCCTTGATAGGCTATTCTGTATTAAGCGAGGAATATACTCGTGAATTCCTCATTCATCGATTTTTATCTAGCCTCCAATTACATCATCCCTCTTGGTCCAATTAATCTCGTCAACAGCTTGTTCTCGAATACCCGCAGGCTAGGTACTGTTCTTATTGTGAAGAAATATGGCAAGCTAGAGGTTAATATTTTTTTCTCCTAAAGAACCATTTTTAACATATAAAATATGGATGTCTCGTTATTCATATTTAGAAATTTTCACTACATTCTGAATCACAGCTTCATTATACAGTGTGGCTGCAAATTAGTGCGCAATTTGGAGGGCCTGTAACATCCCACAGAGAAGACACACGGATTTTTTCTATATTTCCGTCTGCCAGTATTCCAGTTTTTTTTACATATGAGTAAGTCATAGTTTTTTGGCTGGCGGCTTGACGATCGGGTAAGCACTAATACAGTCATATATAAAATAATCTAATATAGTAGAAAACAATTTCCAAATGACAACAAGACTTGATATTCCACCTACGAGTAACTTCATCCCACATTCATCGCTATGCATCTTGATCAAACGTCTGAGTAGCTTTCCGTGTTAAGTCTCTGAGCCCCATGTAAGGACTAGCTGAAATATCATGAACACCCACAAGGAGGACAAAAAATCCTTGAACACTGACAGAGTGTGGGATAAGAAACCAACTAGATGTCACTTTGTGTTATCCTTTATTCTCCTTTACAAGTTGCTCAACATGTTTCGGGCAACCATGTGCCCATTTTCAGGAACTGACGATTGCGTAGTGTTATCTCCACGTGTTGGTATTGTGCCGTGGCTGCAGGAAGGCTGTCAGAACCGGTTGGTAGGTAGTGTGTCCATTAACCAACACATGGAGATAACACTGCGCGGTCGTCAGCTCCTGAAGATGGGCACATGATTGCCCGAAACATGTTGAGCAACTTGTAAAGGAGAATAAAGTATAACACAAAGTGACATCTAGTTGGTTTCTTATCCATACTGAATTACGATGCTCGGTCAACCACACATCAGATTGACAGAGTGCTTAACCCTTTAGACGCCGAGTTAAATCCCATCTGCCATCTGCTGGCATTATTAGGAGATCACCATATTCTCCACATTAGGGGGTTAAGGGTTAAGAATAACGAGCTATGTTCCTTATATACCACAGCAGGTGGAAGACAAAAGTTGTTCCTATACCAGAGGGTAGGTAGAGGCAGAGCTTCACACACAATCGACATGGGCGCTAGAAGGATTTGGGTGGTCAGTCCCACGCTCCATCCGCTTTACCGCCAAGAAAGAGACCCGCTACTCCTCTAGGAAGCTGAAAGGAAATCGGGACCGGTCTGGATGGGTCAGAAAAAAACTCTCCGTACCGGGGTTAGAACCCCCGGACCACCCACCCACTTTTAAGTCGCTATAAGAGCTACGCCACCGTGGGCGCCTCGTATGCCTCTGCAGGAATTCCAAGTTTTACGAACCGTCCAAATTTTCGGCTATTTTATTAGCTACTCTGTATTGTTAGTTAACGACTGAAGTTCTCCACACCTGGGGTGAATTTTGACACCCTTACTATCTGTTATGTGCAGTACAAAATCTTGTCCACCATTTCTGTCCTCAGCTCTCCGTTACAAAGAGCACGGGATCCGTTACAACATAAAGGGTTGTGTTACAGATTAGGCTTTACGTGTAGCACATTTTCCCGCAATGGAAACAATACCGCCCCTTATTTTCCTCGCCTATTCCCGTTCCTGTTGGATGAAAGCGGCAGAAATTGCATTCATCGCTTATACAATGTCGACTCCAACGACGCACTTTGTACAGAATTAACAGATTCAATTTCATGCAAATGGATCCTCTTCGTTGGAAAATTCACTATTCGGCGATGAATTTCTGCGAGTCTACTAACAAGTTTGACAGTCGCCATTTTTATACAAATTAAGTTTTAAAAATGCAAGACCAAAATATAACCAATTTTGAGGTCTAGCTTCCAAGGGTTAGCTGCCGTGACCGTACCGAGATTCAATTTACTGCTGTCACACGTTTGTTTATTGGTACACAAAAGGAGGTTCATGACAGCCTCGCAGTAGTGTGAGTTTTTTGATCAAGTTTGGCATTTTGAGTCTCTACTGAGGTTTGAGTGATTAATTTAACTGTAGTCGTAAATTACTTAAAGAACCTTCCCTTTACTTGGAGCCAAAATAAACTTATCAAATCCACAACAACCTCACATATTGAAACAAACACAAATTATATTATTAATAAGTCATTAAATTTATTGTTACGTTTAAAACCTGAATTCCGCCTTCTGTTTCTTTTCGATAAAGGGAATATTTCACGCCACAAGAGGAACTTTATCTGTCTGTATGCGGTGTAATGTGGTCACACTTGTGACAATGGCTGTGCGCCTCTGCAATCAACAAACCACTACTGTCAACTGACCCCAATATATAAGCACCAAGGCCAATCAGGTATGCAACATTACAAAGCATTTTCAAAATATATGTAATTCCGTTGTATTCAAGAGAATGATATGAGGCATCATTATTAAACATTCTGAACGTGCCATCCGTAGTTCCTATGTGGTATGTCCTAATGACGGATCAGAACAACCGTTTTTACAGCAGCAAGTGTGGTACATTGCCTATACATTTGTGGTTACTGGTAAGCAGTAACTTTGAATGTCATTAAATAGTAATTAAAGTTAATATTACAGGGAATAATAGAAGAAAAATATACAAAATATCTATACCTACATTAATTGAAGAGCGTAACGAGCCCAATATAACATGCAGAATACGATATATGACTTACAATACATTATAATTCATAAAATAAACATACGCCATTGTGGGGATACCTCCACAGGGACAAATTTCACAGTGACGGTAGGTCAAATGCACGTCAATGTTTATTATGAACAACCATCAAAAAACAATATATGCGCAATTTGTTGAAATTTTTTAGGAAAGTTAATACAAATTCAAATACTACGTAATATGTCAATCACAACACAATTCTTTAGTTTTGCATTATGTTCTTTATACATACAACATGTTTCGACCGCAATGGGGCCATTATTAGACATCACCAATAAAAATATTTACACAAAATCACTTTGTTGATACATAAACACGAACCTGAATCAATAATGCGATCACATTCCTTCACGCGAGGTTTATGGCTTTATAGCGCGGTTAAATTTTCTCAATGCTCTCAATGCAATTAAGCTGAAAATTTTAATTACTCTGAAATTAAATATGTTTATAATTCTTTCACTTATCTTAAATTGTAACGAGAATTACTTTCGTGTAAAATTCGTGTTGTAGATACAAAATGATAATTGCAGTTCGGAAACAAAATATTATAAGCCTTTGTAAATGTGGTACAGAAGTGGGGCACATAGATTAATTCGCCTGTAAGACATAATTAATTAATAATTAACGATACTTGGTTTTAGTTTTAGTTGCAAATAAGAGCTCATCAAAAGCTATTTTAACTTTTACTGTAAACTAAATGGGATCCCATTGAGTGCTCACTTTATTGTACCTTAGAAATGTTCTTTATTGGCCTGATGATGACCGTTTACGGTAGAAGCATGTTGCCGTAATGTGATCTGAGTGTATATACAAATAAATATCGCTATACTGATATATAGTTGTGTATAGAAGGAATATATTACATTACATAATAGTTTAGTTTGCTTGCATGTCATCTGCATTGCTTTGATGACGTGTTTTTAAATGCAGACGATAACAGAAAATACATGCATTTGTGGCAGTTTGTTTTAGAACCAAAGACGTCATAGGAAAGAAGAAAATTCTTTGTTGGGACTTGCAAATCTTTCCTGAAGTATATATGATTAGTTCTGAAGTTGTGCGTCCTGATAGATTACAAAGGAATCACCGGACAGGACATTGGCCTGTGCATAAAGAGGTCAGGATATTGGTTTGCACATAAAGAGGTCACGATAAAATTTCAGACGCACTTCCAGTCCCCGGGTACGAACAGTCCAAGAATATTCTATGACTAGCGTCAAGATTACCAAACCGAAGAAGAAGAAGAAGAAGAAGAAGAAGAAGAAGAAGAAGACTTCTCCGAAAGACTGTCACCTTTTTACAATATATATATATTGCTTGCTACTACAGAGTACGAAAACTTTCTAGTGTAATTTACATCACGTTATTTTCATTAACCCTTTACATTACAGTGGTTACTATATGTAAAAGTAAAGGTAAAGTAAAGTTCACACTAGAACAGTCCACGAAGGTCAAGAGGGGGAGTAGAGGTATAGCTGTATTCTTTCTTTGATCTCGGTTCTAGATTGGGTGGGTGGTCAACTCCAAGCCCCGGCCGCTTTACCCCCCCGGGAAAGACTCGGTACCCATTGTATAGGAGGCTGGGTGGGTCTCAGAGCCAGTGTGGACGGGTGCGGAAAATCTCGCCCCCCACCGAGATTCGATCTCCTGGAGTCCAGCCCATAGCGAGTCGCTATACCGTCTGAGCTATCCAGGCTCCGGTTACTATATGTTTAGCCATTTTTTAACATTCGTATCTCAGCATTTTCCCCCACACAGCTTAGTTATTTGTGTCTTATGATTCTCACCAATAAGGATCCATAATTTCCCTACAAAGCATCCAACGACCCGTCTTTGTAATGCAAGCACACGGTGTTCTCTGTGAGTTACAAAATGGATATTTGTGTATTATGTACATTAATTTTAATATTCAAAGGGATGAAGCATTTATTGCAGTAACTTTGTAGATACATTGGCCTACCCGTTCGTCTTTATACATAGCTTATATCTTCAGCGAACCAGCCTCTATTTATTTCTATCAGTAAATATTCGTTAACCCTCCGAGGCATACTTTATCCAACCCCATCCTGTAAAACCTATACTCCCACGTAAGCAAGCCGGTTGATTGATATCCTAAGGGAAGTGGAGTGAGATAGAAAGGATCCCTGCAGGACATGTATGGTTTGGGTCTCGTCTCGCACGGTTTTCAATCATGAAACCAATAGTGCGTGGGATGTAGGTTCTATGTGTTTTCACAGCCACTAAGCAGCGTTCGTACCGTCACCGGGCATGCAATGATAGTGTTCCGAAAGGTACACAAACTGTTCAAACAACAAGAATAACAAATGTATCTGAAGAGGTTTCAGATCTGGAATGTTCCTCGGGCCACACGCGTCCTACGATTACACAACGCTTGAAATCTTACGGTGTAATGAATAATGTAACAAAATATCTGCTTCAAAACATATGTTAATGGAAACTTATTTGTGTACGATAATCATTATGATAAAGTTATCAAGACTTTACTGCAGGTATGACAAAATATTTACTTTCTCCGACGACAGTAACATCTAAATAACTTCTTAGCACAGAAAACAAGAGACGTTTAGATTTTCAAGAAATTGTCCGTCTTCACGGAATCAGGTTACCGTGAGAAGCTGCACTTATCCTACACACGTTTCAGTCACGCATCTTATAATATCGGTTTTAATATTACCCTACTATTTAATGCTTGGTTTTGGAACGAGTTTGTTTCTTTCATGTCTCCTTACAGAAAATTCTCTTTCATATCTACTCCATTCCATGTGTACTACATGTTCCACCAATCTCATGTTCAATCAATAATCATAATATGATTGCTAAAGATTTTTGTATGTGTGTGTGTGTGTGTCTGCATATAGACGGAGAAAGACTAGCGAAATAGGCATCCTTTTTCGCCGGGTTTATCTTTGAATAAACCACACTGCTCATTCTTCCCAACTCTTCCTCAGCTGTCCAGCCTGTAGCCGAATCTAAATATTTCTAATCTTAAGAGATCGCAGTCTTCGGAAAAGACAGTTGCACGAAGCAACATAAATAATTCCTTGACTAAGATCCTCACCAGGGCCGATTCCAGTGACCGCGCGGAAGAAGGTGTGAGTTTAAAGCAGCTTGCTTGCCGGGATTGCGGGTTCGAACACCGCCGGTAGCATGGATGTCCTTGTATTATGTGTTGTCAGGTAGAGGCTTCTGTGTCGGGGTGATCATTGGTCCAGAGGAGTCCGACCGAATGTGGTGTGTCTGAGTGTGACTGTGAAGCCTCTATAATGGAAACAAATGATCGTCCCCAAGTATAACAGTAATCTGTGCTTCAGTGATTTGTGATATTTTCAATAACACTTGTTCGTATAAAGAAAATATTTTAGTAGTCTAATTACCATGGCCGTTTTTAAAAACATTAGTGTTCTTTAGAAGCCGCGGAGTTAGACACATGCTTGCGAGATCCAGTGGTCTTTTGGGACGTTTGAAGAAGTGATGAGAATTCAAAGAAGAATACAGTAAGGCACAGTATAACGAATTATCCGTAAATGACAACTGCAAAGACGCCTCATTCACTAGGACGTGGGAAAGGAAATACAGTTTCCACGATAAAGAAAGGTGTAACACCACATGAAAAAGCTGCATATACTTTAGCCGTTTGTTACACCCAACTTCCATTCATCTATTCCTCATTATAATTTCCCTATTACAGAAACAAAACTTTTCGGAAGAAGACATTCTTCCAAGATGTTACCAAATACCAGAGATATCGACACTGGCATCATTATATTTCAGAAACTATTGGTAATAAATATTGGTATTGTAGAGTGTCCCTAAATGCTTGCAGGATATGAACAGTCCGTTCAGAGTTCTCGTGCAGTTAGGAATGAGCCAGCAAATAAGTGTAACCTTACTTTACAAGTACCAACGACAGAGTAGGAGCGACGTATATCTGAGAACTTGTTACTGTGCAGTAAATAACATCTGCTGCTAATATTTATAAGAATTCAATGTTTATGTGTCTGGCCTCTTTTCGTATTAGTAGCTGTAACATAAACAGTATCTTCTGCACGCTTCATGTTACAACACGCCTTGAAAACCTTATACATTAGCTTCAAGACATTCTGTCTAAATTCTGTGGAGGGCTACATTGCAGTCAGGGTAATAACTCGCGAAATATGAGCTGTGAAGTTCCCAGAGCATGTTACAACTTATTCATCTTTACGTTGCTTGCAAAATTGCAGAAACCATATTACTGGAGACTCGAGTAATGTTTGTACTCCTCGTTTCCCCTTCAAGCCAAGAAATGATGGTGATAAATCACCTTGTGGATTCATACATGTTTCCAAGTACTATAGATCAGGAAAGTGACATTTGCTGTTGGTCTTCCGCGCTTCGAACAGCCTCCGGCAGATGCTCGTAATGAGATTTGAGCACGTTTGAATAGGAAGCGAAGTGTAAGTATATACATATATACGAATAGTGCTAAGGACCACAGCAGTATCTGAGAGGCAGTGAAGTGGGTGGGTGCTTCTGTAGGCAGGGCAGGCATTGTACAACTTTCCGTGTTGGTGGGAGAAGCCTGGAGTATGATCCACTAGCAATAGCTGCAGACACCCTTCAAGATTTATGCCACCTTCCTCTAATCTTACTCTCCATGATATTCTGCCAACAAGGAGTCATTATCCAATTCCCTGGCCACGCACACTTCACTTATGTACACACTGTAATCACAAATTGCGGGGTAAGAATTCTACAGATACATTACTGGTAAAATTAAATACGTAGGTTTCCCTAATACATTGTTTACTCCAAAAAGACACGTAGACAATATCAATTCGAAATTTCCAACATACTGATGGTAGCAGTCGGCTGGTGTTTAACATATCAAAGCCTAGTGGCTACTTTATATGCCACAAGGTTTAACAGATGTTATTGCACATTCCGCCCACAGTGAAGTTATGTGTTTTGTGTCTCAAAACAATCAGCGATTATTTCACAATACAGACTTAACTCGCTTGCTTTCAAAACCTAGAGTGAAAGTGTTTACTGTACGATAAGAGCTGAATGTTTAATTGTATTTCACGTTATTTACAGCCTTTAGAGGGTTAAGTAGAAACAATTGGCTTTCTTTTTGTTTAGGTTCTTATACCTGTAACAGACACAACTTACGAAATATAGAAATGTATGATAAAGGTAAAGCTGTCCCTTACGGCGACAAGAAGACATATGCGGAAGTGGTGATGTGGCTCCATAGATTCTTAGCATTGGAAAATAGATGGAATTAGTGTTTGGTTACACGACCCGACAACTTTACATCAAAAAATGCTCCCACCCCAACTTTAGCAATCAAATAGTAAGATACGTGGTTGAAGCCTCTCTGGAAGTTTTAGAGAGGAGAAAAATATCTTGTCCATTTACAACAGAACTCTTGTACCTTCTGTTTGTAAGGATCCTGTGCATATATTTATAATGAAACCCGAAACAAATTTGAATTCTCATTTTCTTCAAACAGGAAAAGATTGTACATTTTTAGCGAAAAGTTCCCAGATAAAAGCTAAAACAAACGAAAAAATGTCGAAGTTCGGAGTATGAGAATGTACTGCAGCACAGGCGGCAAAGTCACAGACACGTCTTAATATTTTTTTTATGTTTTTGCATTATCTGTGTATTTTGCCTCGGTTTATTAAAATCCAATTAAATACACTTCATTAGATATATATTATGTTATTACGCACCTACAGCCCTTGACTGCCTAAGCCTCTTCTATAAGATTTCTCGACCACACTCATTCAAACACACAACACTACGAAGAACTCCTCTGGAGGAGTGAGTGGCCTGACGCGGGGACCTCGATCTGACTACACACAACACTTTCAACAGACATCCATAAACCGCGGCACGACTCGAACCTGCAATCCACTGTGATCGGCATGTTACATACAACTTGTTATTTTATATTACAATGTTGTCTACATGTTTCGGCACATATCGATCCCATCATTAGGGAGAAAAATACAATGGAACTTATGTATAAGTTTCTAATTATTTTAGAGAGCTTTTCACATGAAAAATGTGTTCACTCCCGTAGCGCATTTGTAGTGCTCTTGACAGCCTATAATTACAGTATGGGAATCAGAGCAAATGCGACTGACGACTTCCCTTACTTAGGTCGCAAAATCAAATGGTGACTTTTACAGCCATATATATATATATATATATATGAATGACTATCTGCAACTACTTAATATATCAAACAAACCTATAATAATTACAACCTTCAATTTAATAATTAATACATAATATATACATATATATTTAGAGAAATACTGCACTCACAAAAAACTGTAAACATGTATTATATGTATCTGACGTCATTACACATCGAATACAGACAGACGCACATGTAATGTTGTTGGTGTTTTACAGTGTTACATACTCAAGCTTCGCAATTCATATGGATATACCCAGAATTGATGATGCACGACTTGGAAACATGGCGGCCGCATTGACCACAATTCTTGATGTAACTTGTTTACGTTTATCAAACGACACTGCCGACGGAACTACTTCAAGTCATGTTTGTGAAAAGTTATTTAAGACGATATTGAAAGTAGAGTAGTGACTTGATTCCAGGCACATCAACTATTTGCTTATTTTTATAGGAATTTGATGAAACATGCATTTTCTCGACAGATTTTCGAAAAATATTCAATTAGCAAATTTCAAGAAAATCCGTGCATTGGGAGCCAATTAACATGCGGACAGACAGACAGATATGGTGAAGCTCATAGTCGCTTTATGCAATTTTGTTAACGCTCCTAAAAACCAATCCGTTTAGGCTGTGTGTAAGTCTTATGGAAATAATCGTTGCTTCTCTTGAGATCCGTAAGAATTAGTAACAGCACTCTTCAGACAGGGCGCTGTTGAAGTTTTAAATCTATATTTGACGGTTTACTTGTACCAAGTGACTTCAGGGACTTAAAATGTTAAGTATTTGAGAATATGATATATATGTGTGATGTGCAACCGGACAGGCGATTTCAACGTTGCGTTATCACTACTGACTTGTATTCGAGAGGAACCTGGTTCGAATCTTAGATTTGTCACCAAATAATACTGACTGACGTTTGTATTGTTCTGTCCAGTCCTTCAGACAATACCTTGGTAGTAACAATCGTCTTTTTATTTCCTGCAAATTCATGACGCCTTTCACCCAATCATGGATGATACAAAGTCTGAATTATTAACACTGTCCTCTTAAACTACGAAATAAATGAAAATATAAACTGTTTTTTATTCAGTGGCAGCCATGAAACTATGGAAATTGAGACTCATTTGTAACTTATAAAAAACGACTACACTTCATACTGATTGGTTGAAAAAATCACTTAATTAAATCCATTGCGATGTCTCTATGTACTTCAGCTCCATCAAGATGAAGTAATTTCAAAAGAAGGACGTAAAGTGAAACAAGGGTAAATGACGTGTTGTGTAAATGCAGTCAAGTGCCTTCTTCGGCGATAAAAGGGGAATAGAGGAGATTAGTTCGCATTCCTTCCGAAGAAAACTGCTGCCGCCCTTTCTTACTGTCAAGGTCCATCTATCTTCCGAACTCTGCTTAAAACCGCCACGCGGCATTCGTTACTGTCATGCTGCTACGCCTGTAGACATAATTCACACGACCCTAAAAGAGGAAGGGATTCCGAACTGTTATGTTGGTCCCCACATCCTAGAACGATGACTGGTAATGAACGAGACCCCTTCCACTTTCTTCCACGAAAAATCGCTTCTCTGAGAACACGTACAGGTGTTGTGAACTGAATGGCACTTCCTTGTTGCACGCGAATCCTTTAAGAACGTTTTGGGGTGCCTCGAGGCAAGAAATCTTAATAATGAATGCTGAATTCCGGTTTGGAGGTGTAAGCTGCAGACCATAATGCCTAAGGGACTCACGTGGCCTTAAGTCAATAAAACACAGGCCAGACAATTATAAAAGACAATTATTATTATTATTACTATTGTTATTACTAGTAGTAATAATAGTAGTAGGAGTAGTATTAGTGGTAGTATAATAGTAGCAGCATTAATATTAGTGACATTGGTAGTAGCAGTAGTAATAGTAGTAGCAGCAGCAGCATTAATATTATTAGCAGTAGTATTAGTAAAAGCAGTAAATATTTATTAGCATGGATTTATTTGTATTCTTCTTTACCCTTCAAAAATCATAAGACTTTTTGAAAAGTACAATTTAATAAACTGTTTTTGTTGAGTTTGAATAAGTTATTGTTATTATATAATTATTAATAAGTAACTGATATTAATTTCACATGTTTCTACAATGGAAACGAGATTTACTAAGCTCCGTACAATAAACATTTACTAAGCTCCGTACAATAAACATTTACTAAGCTTCGTACAATAAACATTTACTAAGCTCCGTACAATAAACATTTACTAAGCTCCGTACAATAAACATTTACTAAGCTCCGTACAATAAACATTTACTAAGCTCCGTACAATAAACATTTACTAAGC